>WBZL01002580.1_pt1 | contig 17499 bp, 18 predicted proteins | sample 5204291 | NCBI WGS metagenome assembly WBZL01 (sample SAMN12344345, study PRJNA552823) | activated sludge metagenome | biome: Activated sludge suspended growth; feature: Nitrification reactor; material: Wastewater; isolation source: activated sludge from nitrification reactor of wastewater...
CCAGCGGCCGCAGCCTGCACGCGCAGGAGATCGCCTTCAACGACATCCGCACCACGCTGCAGGCGCTGATCGCCACCTACGACAACGCCAACAGCCTGCACACCAACGCCTACGACGAGGCGATCACCACGCCGACCGAGGAGAGCGTGCGCCGCGCGATGGCCATCCAGATGGTCATCAACCGCGAGTGGGGCCTGGCCAAGAACGAGAACCCCAACCAGGGCAGCTTCGTCATCGACGAGCTGACCGAGCTGGTGGAAGAGGCGGTGCTGGCCGAGTTCGAGAAGATCGCCGAGCGCGGCGGGGTGCTGGGCGCGATGGAGACCGGCTACCAGCGCAGCAAGATCCAGGAAGAGAGCATGCACTACGAGATGCTCAAGCACACCGGCGAGTACCCGATCATCGGCGTCAACACCTTCCGCAACCCGCACGGCGACCCGGTGCCCGAGTCGATCGAGCTGGCGCGCAGCACCGAGGACGAGAAGCAGAGCCAGCTGAACCGTCTGCGCGACTTCCACGCCCGCCACGCCACCAAGGCGCCGGCGATGCTGCAGCGGCTGAAGCAGGCGGTCATCGACAACCGCAACGTCTTCGAGGTGCTGATGGACGCGGTGCGCTGCTGCTCGCTGGGTCAGATCACGAACGCGCTGTTCGAGGTGGGTGGACAGTACCGGCGCAGCATGTAGCCGGCTGCCTGGGTGGCTCCGTCCGGCGCCGCGTCGAGCCGGCCCGCGGCTTCGTCACACCTGCATCCCGGGGGTCGGCGCCGCGGCAGCCGGCGCGCAGCGGGTAGATTCGTACCCATGCATTCCACGCGGCACGCCCTGCGATGACCGGACACGGCCTGCTCGAGCGCGAGCAGCCGCTGACGCGGCTTGGCGAGCTGCTGAACGAAGCGCGCTCGGGCCGCGGGCACGTGGCGGTGATCCTGGGCGATGCCGGCCTCGGAAAGACCGCGCTGCTGGCCGCTCTGGCCGAGGCAGCCGGCCCGTCGTTGCGCTGGCTGCAGGCCGGGTGCGACCCGCTGCACACGCCGCGTCCGCTGGGACCGCTGGTGGATCTGTCCGACCAGCTGCCGGCCGAGCTGCGCGCCGCCTTGCACGCGGGCAGGACCTACAACGGCCTGTTTCCCGCCTTGCAGGCATGGTTGGGTGGTGCCGCCGCGCCGGCGGTGCTGGCCATCGAGGACCTGCATTGGGCGGACGACGCCACGCTCGATGGCGTGCGCTACCTGGGCCGTCGCATCGCCGCCTCGGGGCTCCTGCTGATCCTGACGCTGCGGCCCGACCCGGCCGATGCCGCACCGGCGCTGCGGCAGACGCTGGCCGCACTGGACGCGGCGGCCTGCGTGCACATCGAACTGCAGCCCTTGTCGGCCGGGGCGGTGCACGAGCTGGCGGCGCGTGCCGGTCGGCCGGCAGGCGACCTGCATGCGCAGACCGGTGGCAACCCGTTCTTCGTGCAGCAGATGCTGCGGGCCGAGCCCGGCCGGCTGCCCGGCTCGTTGCGCGACGCGGTGCTGTCGCAGGCCGACGCCCTCGACGCGCCGGCCCGCCAGGCGCTGGACCTGTTGTGCCTGTCCCCCGGGGGTCTGGAGCTGGACCTGTTGCTGGCCCTGCAGCCGACGGCACCGGAGGCCCTGGCGGCGCCGGCGGCCCGCTCGCTCGTGAGGGTGCGCCCACCCTGGGTGTCGGTGCGTCACGAACTCGCGCGTCAGGTCCTGGACGAGGCTCTGCCGCCCACCCGCCGCTGGCAGCTGCATCAGGCGCTGCTGCAGGCCCTGGCGGCCCGGCCGGCCCGGCCCGGCCTGCTGGCGCGCCGCGTGCATCACGCCGCTGGCGCCGGCCTGTCCACGGCGGTGTGTTCGCTGGCGCCGCAGGCGGCCCAGGAGGCCGAGGCCGTCGGCGCGCACCGCAGTGCCGTGCAGCTGCTGCGGCTGGCCCTGGAGCACGGCGACGATGCAGCGGTGCTCGAGCGCGCCGCGTGGTACGACCGCCTGGCCCTGAGCTGCCATGCCCTGCATCGCGTCGACGACGCGGTGGCGGCTCGACGCGCGTCGATGGATCTGCGCGAGCAGGCCGGTGACCACGTTGGCCATGCGTGCAGCCAGGCGCAGCTGGCGCTGCAGCTCACGCCCGACCCGGGCGCCGAGCCGCTGGCCCGCCAGGCGGTCCGCACGCTTGCCGGGCACCCGCCGGGCCCGCCACGCGCGCTGGCCGAGAGTGCCTTGGCAATCGCCCTGGCCAACGTCGGCCGCGCCGGCGAGGCCGTCGAGCACGCCCGTGCCGCCTTGCAGGCTACCGAGCAGGCCGGCGATGCCGACATGCGACTGCACGCCACCACGATTGCCGCCAGCGTCGAGCTCAGCCTGGCCCCGTCCGAGCCGGCGTTCGCCCGTCTGGCGGCCTGCATCGACGAGGGCATGGCGCAGGGCCGCCCGCAGCGCGTGGTGGTGCCGCTGGTCAACCTGTGCAGCGTGGCGCTCGTGCATGCCGACTACGCGCGCGTCGTGCAGACCGCCGACCGCGGCATCGCCTACGCCGCCGCGCGCGATCTGGACATGGCGCTGGCCCACCTGCACGTTCGGCGGGCGCTGGCGTTGCTGGAAATGGCGCGTTGGGACGATGCCGAGGCGTCGCTCGACGCGCTGCAGCGGATGAGCCCAGCGCCGCAGCGGCAGCTGGGCTCGGCGCAGGTCCTGCGCGCCCGTGTCCAGGCTTTGCGCGGCCTCCGCAACGAGGCCGGCGAGTGGGACGAACGGGTGGCCGCTGCCCGGGCCGGCTGCACCGACCTGCTGCCCACCTACGTTGTCACGGCGGCAGCGGAGGCGGCCTGGCTGCGCGGCGACATCGATGCCGCGGCACGCTGGGCATCCGAGGGCCTGGCCGAGGCCGAGGGCCCCTGGGTGGTGGGCCACCTGCGGGCCTGGGTGCGGCGCTGCGGCGGGGCCCTGGGTCCGGCGGCGACGCCGCTGTCGGCTCCTCATGCGCTGGCCGAAGGCGGTCGCTGGCGCGACGCCGCGGATGGCTGGCTGCAACGCAGCTGCCCCGTGTCGGCGGCCTGGGCGCTGCTGGAGGGTGATGCCGAGGCCAGGCGCGAGGCCCTGCAGCGGCTGCAGGGCGCTGCAGCCGACGGGGTCGCCCGCCGCGTGAGGCAGGTCCTGCAGGCCGGTGGCCTGCGCGGTTTGGAGCGCGGGCCCTATGGCCACGTGCGGACCGATCCGCTGGGCCTGACCCGCCGCGAGCGCCAGGTGGCCGAGCTGGTGGCGCAGGGGCTGTCCAACGCGGCCATCGGCGAGCGCCTGCGCCGCTCCGAGCGCACGGTCTCGCATCATGTGTCGGCCGTGCTGGGCAAGCTCGGCGTGGAGCGTCGCAGCCAGGTGGCGGACCGGCTCGTGGCGGCGGCGCCGGTGGACGATGCGCGGGGCGCTCAGGAGCGACGCCGACGGCGCGCGAACCAGCCGAGCGCGGCGCAGCCCGCCAGCGCCAGCGACGACGGCTCGGGCACCGTGCCGGGCTGATCCGTGCCCAGGCTCGCATAGCCGATGCCTTCGCTCGACCCCACGGTCACGCCCTGCAGCCAGTTGCCCGCGCTGTCGTAGACATCGGCAAACAGCTCCAGCGTGTGACCGAAGCGGTTCTCGCCGCTCATTTCCACCCGGCTGGCGTCGACGCCGTCGACCATGTACTGCATCACCTCGTCGTAGCGGAAGCTGAAGGTGACCGGCACGTCGTCCTCCCACGGGACGATCAGCTCGAAGAGGCGGTGCACGTCGAGCGACTCGTCGACCGCGAAGACGCCATCGGAGCGGCCTACGTAGTGGTTCTGGATGAGCTCGGTGAAGCCGCCTCGGTCGATGCCGGCCACCTCGGCGTCGACGATCAGGCGGTTGAGCTGGCTCACGTCGGCGGAGCCGCTCGGGACTTCGAAGATCTGGCCCTGCTGGTGCAACGAGCCCGTGGTGCGCACGACGATCTTCATGAAGCCGAAGCCGTCGTGGTCGACGACGAGCTGGTCGTCGAAGTGCACCTGGTTGCTGGCGAAGAACACCATGCGGCCCCAGCCCAGCGCGTCGGGAGCGCCGACTCCGCTGACGACGGCGCGCACCTCGGTGGACGAGCGCAGGCGGCCCTGGGCCGCGTCGAAGTCCAGCGACATGGCGCCGCGCACGCCCGAGTTCTTGGGCATGCTCTGGTCGATCACCAGGTCGCCGCCGCTGGCCACGCCGCCGGCCGAGTCGCTGATGACATAGCAGTCCAGGCCGCACAGGTCCCAGGTCGCGACCCACGCGCTGTTCACGGTCGGGGCGGCCGAGACCGGCAGGGCAGCCAGCAGCCCGGCGGCCCAGGCCAGCGCCGACAGCGCGCGCGACAGATGGGGTCTCGCGCGCCCCGGCGCGGCGGCGGCCGGGGTCCGAGAGGGGGTGGAATTCATCGCATCTCCGCAGGTTCGTGGCCGTCAACGGCTGACGGCCTTCGAGCCATCATGGGCGGAGATGCCGACGGGCACATCGGTCGGCCGGCCCGGTTTTCGCCGGCGGCCGGCCTATTTTTCGGCGCCGCGATGCACGCGGCCCGGCCGATCTGGCGGGCGGGCCAACGGGGTGGGTGGGGGACGACGAGCCGGGCGGCGCGAACGGCGCCGCGCGCTCACATCTCCAGTTCGTCGCGCAAGCTGGCGATGCCGGCTCGCGCGCAGGCTGCGTCGGCATCGCCGCCGGGCGCGCCCGACACGCCGACCGCGCCGATGATCGATCCGGCGGCCTGGATCAGCACGCCGCCGCCCACGGCGGTGAAGCGTGGCACGTTGCGCAGGCCCGACGAGGGTTGGCCCGACTGGGTGATGGCGGCCAACTCGGTGGTGTCCGTGCGGAAGCTCGTCGCGGTCCAGGCCTTGTCGGTGGCCACGCCCGGCGTGTGTGCACCGGCGAAGCGGTCGCGCAGCATCACCTGGGCGACGCCGAAGCGGTCCACCACCGCGACCGCCACCTGGAAGCCCTGACGGCGGCAGTCCTGCAGCGCCACGTTGGCGGCCTTCAGCGCCGCCTCCGGGGTGAGCACGCGGATGGCATGGGTGGCGGCGGTCTGCGCCGACGCCGGCATGGCCAGCGCACCCAGCAGGGCGCCGGTGGCCAGACCGAAGGTGAAGGTGGACTTGTTCGTCATCGGGATTGCCTCCGGATCGTGGTGGTGGGGGGTGGAAGAAACGGCATGTTCGCCCGCGCCAGGTGCGTCACCCTTGAGATCGATCACGCCGGGCCGGGCAGCCGCACCCGCAGCAGCGCGCGCACGAAGCCGTGGTCGCTGCGCCAGCGCTCGCGGCCTTCGTGCAGGTGGTCGTTGAAGACCTCGACGCGGCGCACGTCGCCGAGGGCGTGCTTCGACCCGGCGACGAACTCCTCGCTGACCCACACCTGGTCCAGCAGGTCGGGCCAGCCCTGGTGCACGTGCGAGTAGGCCTTGTCGCGGCGCAGCGCCGGCTCGGTGGCCACGTCCCAGGCGTGGTACAGCGCGACGTCGCGCGCCTCGCGGTCGTAGGCGGCGGCGCTGGTGGCGGCGATGAGCTGGCTGGTCACCGACTGCGGGCCGTCGTTCAAGTCGCCCAGCAGCAGCAGCGGTTCGCGCGTGCGGTGGGTCAGCCCGATGACCCAGCGGCGCAGCGCGGCGGCCTCGGCGGCTCGCACGATCAGCGAACGCAGCGCGGCGCGCGCGGCCCGCAGCGGGTCGTCGGTGTCGTCGATCACCTGACCGGCCTCGTTCTCGAGGAACTTCGGTCGCTTGCTCTTGAGGTGCGCCACGCCCACGTGCAAGGGCTGGCCGTGCTTCAGGCGCAGCCGGGCGTGCAGCAGCGGTCGTTCGAATCGAGTGACCGTTCCCATCTCGGGCAGCGGCACGTGGTCCTCGGGCGCGAAGTCGGAGATCGACTCGACGCCCTCCACGGCCAGCCGCGTGAACAGCCCGACGCGCGGCGTGCCCAGCGCGCCGGCTTCGGCGCCGGGTGCCACGACCTGCGTGTAGCGCAGGCCGGACTGCGCCACGGCGTCCTTCAGGGCCGCTTCGTCCCACACCTCCTGCACGCCGACGATGTCGGCGTTGAGCCGCGCGAACATCGCGCCCAGCCAGCCCAGCTTGCGCCGGTAGTCGGCCTCGTCCAGCGGCGGCTGGTTGGCGTAGGTCAAGCGCCCGGGCAGCGACAGGTTGAGCAGGTTGCAGCTGGCCACCACCAGCGTGGCCCACGACGGGGGGGCGGAGGGCGCGGGGCCCGGGATGCCGGTGTCGGCCATGAGCGGCGCGCGCCTCAGCGCCCGAAGACCTTCTTGAGGATCGCGCTGCCGGTCTTCAGGGGGTCGGCGCGGATGCGCTTCTCCTCCTCGCCGATCATCAGGTACAGCCCGTCGAGCGTCTTGCCGGTCACGTACTGCTGCAGGTTGGCATCCTCGGCCTTGACCAGGCCGAACGAGCGTGCCTTGCCGGCAAAGGCGTTGTAGCGGTCGGCGAGCTTGACCTTCTCGGTGGCCCTGGTGACGATGGGCAGGAACTTCTCGCCCAGCGGCGCGCGGGTCTTGCGGGCGAAGAAGTCGGTCACCGAGGTCTCGCCGCCGCGCACGATCTGCAGCGCGTCCTCGACGCTGAGGTTGCGCACCGTGCTGACCAGCAGCGTCTTGGCCTCCGGCACCGCCGCCTCGGCAGCACGGTTCATCGCGGTGACGAGCTCCTCGACGCGCTTCTTCTGGCCGAGCTTGGACAGCAGCTTGGCGGCATCCTCCAGCACGCCGGGCAGCGGGATGCGCACCTTGGGGTTGCCCAGGAAGCCGTCGGTGCGGCCCAGCAGCCCTAGCGCCGAGATCGCGCCGCGCTCGAGCGCGGCGCGCACGCCGGCGGCGGCGTCGTCCACGCCCAGGGCCGCATCGGCCGCGACCCAGGGTGCGCCCGTCAGGGCTGCGGCGCCCAGCACCGTAAACTGCCGGCGTTCGATCATGGTGTTCTCCCTGTGAAGAGGATGGGTGCATATCTTGCCCGCAGAAGGGCGGTCGGGGCCATGGGTTCGCTGTGGGCCCTGGGGGCTCTGGGCGGTGCCGGCGGCGGGCTGGCCGGGTGCACACGCCCGAGTCCTGCGCCGGACTTCGACTACACGCTGCTCGACGGTACCCGCGCGCACTCGACGGCGCAGCGCGGCAAGGTGCTGATGGTGAGCTTCTGGGCCACCAGCTGCGCGATCTGCATGCGCGAGATGCCGCAGCTCGTGGCCACGCACCGGCGCTATGCCGGGCGGCCGTTCGAGCTGCTCGCGGTGGCCATGGCCTACGACCCCCCGGCCAACGTGGCGCGCGTGGCCGAGTCGCGCCGGTTGCCCTTTGGCGTGGTGATCGACAACACCGGCGCCATCGCGCGCGCCTTCGGCGACGTGCGCGGCACGCCGACGCACGTGCTGATCGACCGCCAGGGTCAGATCGTGCGGCGCATCGAGGGGGCGCCCGACTTCGCGGCCTTGCACGGCCTGATCGACGGCTTGCTGACGACGGCCTGACCGCGAGCCCTCGACCGGCTGCGCGGCGATCACGGATTGCCCTAGGTCGGCCGGGCGAGGCCTCGGCCTAGAATTTCCGCGGACTTCTCCATTGCTGCCTATCCATTCCGCGGACTCGCCCGCGCGCCCCCCGTGTTCCATCTCCTGAGCCTGCTGGTCAGCCTGTACGTCTTCTGGCTGCTGCTGTCCGGCTACTTCACGCCCTTCCTGATGGCCGCCGGGCTGGGGTCGGCGGCGGCGGTGGTGTGGTTCGCCCGGCGCATGGACGTGGTCGACCACGAGGGCCATCCGATCCACCTGGGCGCCAAGGTGCTGACCTACTGGCCCTGGCTGGTGTGGGAGATCGCCAAGTCGGCCTGGACCGTCAGCAAGATCATCGTCGACCCGAAGCTGCCGATCAGCCCGACCCTGGTGCGCTTCAAGCCCAGCCAGTGCAGCGACGTCGGCCTGGTGATCCACGCCAACTCGATCACCCTGACGCCGGGCACCATCACCGTCGAGGCCGGCCACCACGAGTTCCTGGTGCACGGCCTGACGCGCGACGGCGCGCACGGCTGCGTCGACAGCGAAATGGACCGCCGCGTCAGCGCCTGCGAGGGCAAGACCTGATGTTCGCTGCCGCCGCGCTGGCCCTGCTGGTGACCCTGGTGCTGTGCCTGGTGCGCGCGGCGCTCGGCCCCACCGTGTTCGACCGCGCGCAGGCCGCCAACAGCGTGGGCACGGTGGCCATGCTGCTGCTGGCGGTGCTGGGCTTTCTGGGCGGACGGCCCGAGTTCCTGGACCTGGCCATCGTCTACGGACTGCTCAACGTCATCGGCACGATCGCGGTGCTGAAGTACTTCCGGCGCGGCGACCTGGGCGATCCGGGCGACGCCTCGGGGACGATGGGGGCGCGCCAGTGACGATCGCGCTCGACCTCCTCAGCTGGGTCTGCCTGGTCGCCGGCGGGGCGTTCTGCATCGTCGGCGCGCTGGGCCTGGTGCGCATGCCCGACTTCTGGACCCGCATGCATGCCGCCAGCGTGATCGAGACGCTGGGGGCCGGGCTGATGCTGCTGGGCCTGATGCTGCAGGCCGGCTTCACGCTGGTCACCGTCAAGCTGTTCTTCATGGGCCTGCTGATCTTTTTCGCCAGCCCCACCGCGACGCATGCGCTGGCGCGGGCCGCGCGCGTGCGCGGGCTGCAGCCGATGCTGGCCGAACCGGAGCCGCCGCCATCGAAACCCTGATCATCAACGTGCTGCTCACGCTGATGGCGGTGGCCGTGGTGGTCATCGCGCGCAGCCGCAACCTGTTCGGGGTGCTGGTGCTCAGCGGGCTGTACAGCTTCCTGATGGCCACCGTGCTGGTGGCGATGGACGCGGTGGACGTGGCGATGACCGAGGCCTCGGTCGGTGCCGGCATCTCCACCGTGCTGTTCCTCGGCGCGCTGTACCTGTGCAAGAGCGAAGAGGCCGAGCCGATGCAGCGGCCGTGGACGGCGCTGGCGATGGCCGTCGCGGTGGGCGGCATGCTGGTCTACGGCACGCTGGGCCTGCCGGCATTCTCGGACCCGCAGGCACCGATCCACACGCATGTCGTGCCGCGCTACATGAACGACATCAAGACCGAGGTCGACGTGCCCAACGTCGTCACCGCGGTGCTGGCCAGCTACCGCGGCTACGACACGCTGGGCGAGACCACGGTGGTCTTCACCGCCGGCGCCGGCGTCGTGGCGCTGCTGCGGCGCCGCCGCCGCCAGGATGGCGCCAAGGACAGCGGAGGCACCACGCGATGAGGGCCGACCTGATCCTGCGGGTGGTGGCCAAGCTGCTGATCCCGTTCATCCTGCTGTTCGCGCTGTACGTGCAGTTCCACGGCGACTTCGGACCCGGCGGCGGGTTCCAGGCCGGGGTGATCCTGGCCGCGGCGGTGATCTTCTACGGCCTGATCTTCGGCCTGGCCGACGCCCGCAAGCTGGTGCCCGAGCCGCTGGTCGAGTCGATGATGGCCATCGGCGTGCTGATCTACGCCGGCGTCGGCGTGGCGGGGCTGCTGCTGGGCGGCAACTACCTCGACTACTTCGTGCTCGATGCGCACAGCACCGTGCACGGCCAGCACCGCGGCATCTTCTGGGTCGAGGTCGGCGTGGCCGTCACGGTCTCGGGCGTGATGCTGAAGATCTTCTACATGTTCGCCGACCGTGGTCGGGTGGACGACGAGGCCACATGAGCGGCTCGGGCTTCGGCAGCCACTTCGCCTATGTCGTCACCGTGTTCCTGATGATCGCGGGGCTGTTCATCGTCATCGCGCGCAACAACCTGATCAAGACGCTGGTCGGCCTGGGCATCTTCCAGACCTCGGTGTACCTGCTGTACATCGCGCCGGGCAAGCTGGTGGGCGGCACGGCGCCGATCCTGTCCGACGCGTTCAAGGTCTACTCCAACCCGCTGCCGCACGTGCTGATCCTCACCGCCATCGTCGTCGGCGTGGCCACGCTGGCGCTGGGCCTGGCCCTGGTGGTGCGCATCCGCGAGGCCTACGGCACGATCGAGGAAGACCGCATCCTGCAGCTCGACCTGACCGGCGAACGCCAGGACGACCGCGAAGCATGAGCGCGCCGCACCTTCATCCCGCGTGCGACGCGCGGGCCGTGCGGGCCGTGCCGGCCATGCCTGGGGCACCCGGCCTCCCGCTGGGCGCGCGGCCGTGAGCCTGGCCACGCACCTCCCGGCCTTGCAGGTCGTGGTGCCGCTGATGACGGCGCCGCTGACCGTGCTGCTGCGCCGTCGCGCGCTGGCCTTCGCGCTGGTGACGCTGGTGTCCTGGGTGTCGCTGGCCATCTCGCTGGCCCTGTGGATCCGCGTCGCGCACGAGGGCGTGATCTCCTACCCCATCGGCAACTGGCCGCCGCCCTGGGGCATCGAGTACCGCGTCGATCCGCTCAACGCCTTCGTGCTGGTGCTGGTCTCGGGCCTGGCGGCGCTGGTGCTGCCCTACAGCCGCGCGGCCATCGAGCGCGAGGTGCCGGGCCACCAGCACTACCTCTTCTACACGATGTTCGCGCTGTGCCTGGCCGGCCTGCTGGGCATGACGATCACCGGCGACGCGTTCAACATCTTCGTGTTCCTCGAGATCTCGTCGCTGTCGACCTACGTGCTCATCGCGCTGGGCCGCGACCGGCGGGCGCTGATGGCCTCCTACCAGTACCTGGTGATGGGGACCATCGGCGCCACCTTCATCGTCATCGGCATCGGGCTGCTGTACCTGACGACCGGTTCGCTCAACCTGGCCGACATCGGCCGGCGCCTGGCCGACGTGCAGGGCACGCGACCGGTGCTGGCGGCGCTGGCCTTCCTGACCGTGGGCATCTCGCTGAAGCTGGCGCTGTTCCCGCTGCACCAGTGGCTGCCCAACGCCTACACCTTCGCGCCGTCGCCGGTGTCGGCGTTCCTGGCCGGCACGGCCACCAAGGTGGCGGTGTACGTGCTGCTGCGCTTCTACTTCTCGGTCTTCGGGCCGGTGCAGGTGTTCGAGCGGCTGCCGATGACGCAGATGATGCTGGTGCTGGCGCTGGCCGGCATGTTCGCGGCGTCGGCGGTGGCCATCTTCCAGAGCGACCTCAAGCGCATGTTCGCCTACAGCTCGGTGGCGCAGATCGGCTACATCATCCTCGGGCTGTCGTTCGCCTCCGAGACCGGGCTGGTGGCCACCATCGTGCACCTGTTCAACCACGGGGTGACCAAGGGCGCGATCTTCCTGCTGCTGGGCCTGGCCGCCTACAGCACCGGCGGCGTGACGATGTCGCGCGTGCAGGGCCTCGGCCGGCGCGAGCCCTGGGTGGCCTTCGGCCTGGTGGTCTGCGGACTGTCACTGATCGGCGTGCCCGGCACCGCGGGCTTCATCAGCAAGTGGTACCTGGTGCTGGCCGCGCTGCAGAAGGGCCAGTGGTGGCTGGTGGCGCTGATCCTGCTGTCCTCGCTGCTGGCCGTGATCTACGTCTGGCGCTTCGTCGAGGTGGCCTATTTCCGCGAGCCGCGCAAGGACCTGGCTCCCGACGTGGCGCTGCCCTGGTCGATGCGGCTGCCCGCGGCGCTGCTGGTGGCAGCCTCCGTGTGGCTGGGCCTGGACACGCACTTCACCGTCGGCTCGGCCAGCGCCGCGGCGCAATGGCTGCTCGGGGGGCCGCGCTGATGGCTGCACCGATGGCCGCCTCGATGGCCTCGACACCCCTGCCGACGCTGATGCCGGCCCTGCTGAGCCCCGAGCTGGCGCTGCCGGCCGCGCTGGCGGTGCCGCTCGTCGGCGCGCTGCTCATCTCGCGGGCCGGCCGATGGCCCAACCTGCGCGAGGCGATCACCGGCATCACCGCGGTGGCGCTGCTGGTGTGCGTGCTGTCGCTGCTGCCCGCGGTGCTGGGCGGGGCGCGGCCGGCGCTGCATCTGGTCACCGTGATGCCGGGCCTGGCGCTGGCGCTGCAGGTCGAGCCGCTGGGCATGCTGTTCGCGCTGGTGGCCTCGGGGCTGTGGATCGTCAACTCGCTGTACTCCGTGGGCTACATGCGCGGCAACCACGAGGCCAACCAGACGCGCTTCTTCACCTGCTTCGCGCTGGCGCTGGCGGCGACGATGGGCATCGCCTTCGCCGGCAACCTGTTCACGCTGTTCGTCTTCTACGAGGCGCTGACGCTGATCACCTACCCGCTGGTCACGCACCACGGCACCGAGAAGGCGCGCGACGGCGGGCGCGTCTACCTGGGCGTGCTGATGGGCACCTCGATCGTGCTGCTGCTGCCGGCCGTCATCTGGGTCTGGCAACTGGCCGGCAGCACCGACTTCGTCGCCGGCGGCCTGCTCGCCGGCAAGCTGGGCCATGGCGGCATGGCAGCCCTGCTGGCGCTGGCGATGTTCGGCACGGCCAAGGCCGCGCTGATGCCGATGCATCGCTGGCTGCCGGCGGCGATGGTGGCGCCCACGCCGGTGTCGGCGCTGCTGCATGCGGTGGCGGTGGTGAAGGCGGGCGTGTTCACGGTCGTCAAGCTGGTGGTCTACATCTTCGGCGTCGACGGCCTGGCGCAGGCCGGCCAGCACGGCGCGGCCGACTGGCTGGTGGTGGTGGCCGGGTTCACGATCCTGGCGGCGTCGGTGGTCGCGCTGCGCGCCGACAACCTCAAGCGGCGGCTGGCCTACTCGACGGTCAGCCAGCTGTCGTACGTAACGATGGCGGCGGCCCTGCTGGCCCCGCTGTCGGTGCTGGGGGCGGCGCTGCACATCGCCGCCCACGCGGTGGGCAAGATCACCCTGTTCTTCGCGGCGGGGTCCATCTACACGGCGGCGCACAAGACCGAGGTCAGCCAGCTCGACGGCATCGGCCGCCGCATGCCCTGGACCATGGGCGCGTTCGCCATCGGCGCGCTGTCGATGATCGGGCTGCCGCCGGCTGCCGGCTTCGTGAGCAAGTGGTACATGCTGTCGGGCGCGATGCAGGCCGGGCACGGGCTGGCGGTGACGGTGATCGCGATCAGCACGCTGCTCAATGCGGGCTACTTCCTGCCCATCGTCTACCGCGCCTTCTTCGTGCCGCTGCCGCCCGATGCCCAGCACCACCCGCATGGCGAGGCGCCCTGGCCGATCGTCGCGGCACTGGTCACCACCGCGGCGCTGACGGTGGCGCTGTTCCTGCGGCCCGACGTGCCGCTGGCGCTGGCGCGCGCGCTGGTCGGCGCGTCAGGATGCCCTTGAGGATGCCGATGGACCCGAAGCCCTCCCGTCCTGAAATGCCACCCGGCCCGGTGCCGCCGCACTGGCTGGACGTGCCCGGCAACGTCCGCCTGCTCTGGCGCGGCTTCCTCGTGGTGCTGGCGCTCACCGTGGCGGCCGAGCTGGTGGTGAGCCTGCACCCGCACTTCGAGGTCGAAGGCATCTTCGGCTTCAACGCCTGGTTCGGCTTCGGCGCCTGTGCGGCGATGATCGTCGTGGCCAAGGCCCTGGCGCTGCTGCTCAAGCGGCCCGACACCTACTACCGGCGGCGCGATGACTGAGGCGCACGCGCTGCATCCCGGCCTGGTGCTGATCGTCGGCGCCCTGGTGCTGCCGTGGCTGCGCGGCGTGATGCGCTCGGTGCTCGTGCTGGCCCTGCCGGCGCTCGCGCTGTTCCTGGTTTGGCAGGTGCCCGACGGCGCAGCCTGGCAGACGCGCTTTCTCGAGCACACGCTGACACCCCTGCAGGGCGACAAGCTGTCGCGCCTGTTCGCGACGATCTTCGCGCTGATGGCATTCGGTGGTGGCCTGTTCGCGCTGCCGCAGAAGAGCCGGCTGGAAGTCAGCGCCGCCTTCGTCTATGCCGGCTCGGCGATCGGCGTGGCGCTGGCCGGAGACCTGGTGACGGTGTTCATCTTCTGGGAGCTGATGGCGGTCGGTTCGACCCTGGTGTTGTGGGCCGCCGGCGGCGACGAGGCCTACCGGGCCGCGCGCCGCTACCTGATGGTCCACCTGCTGGGCGGCGTGATCCTCTTCGCCGGCGTCACCGGCCACATCGTGCAGACCGGCAGCGTGGCCTTCACGCGCATGGCGCCGGACAGCCTGGCGCACGGGCTCATCCTGATCGGCTTCCTGGTCAACGCCGGGGCACCGCCGCTGTCGGCCTGGCTGCCCGATGCCTACCCCGAGGCCTCCTTCAGCGGCACGGTGTTCCTCTCCGCCTTCACCACCAAGACCGCGGTGTACGTGCTGATCCGCGGGTTCCCGGGCACCGAGCTGCTGATCTGGGTCGGCCTGTTCATGGTCTTCTACGGCATCGTCTACGCGCTGCTCGAGAACGACATGCGGCGCATCCTGGCCTATTCGATCGTCAACCAGGTCGGCTTCATGATCGCCGGCATCGGCATCGGCACCGAGATGGCGCTCAACGGCGCCGCGGCACATGCCTTCACGCACATCATCTACAAGGCGCTGCTGCTGATGTCCGCGGGCTCGGTGCTGATGATGACGGGCCGGCGCAAGTGCAGCGAACTCGGCGGCCTGTTCCACACCATGCCGCTGACCACCGTGTGCGGCACCATCGGCGCGCTGGCGATCTCGTCGTTTCCGCTGACCTCGGGTTTCGTGTCCAAGTCGATGGTCTCGCAGGCGGCCAGCGACGGCCACCTGCTGACGGTGTGGCTGCTGCTGACCGCCGCGTCGGCCGGCGTGTTCCTGCATGCCGGCATCAAGTTCCCGTGGTTCGTGTTCTTCCAGAAGGACTCGGGCCTGCGCCCGCCCGAGCCACCGGCGCCGATGCGCTGGGCGATGCTGCTGTTCGCGTTCCTGTGCATCGCGCTGGGCGTGTGGCCCGATCCGCTGTACGCGCTGCTGCCCTATGCGGTGAACTACACGCCCTACACCACGGCACACGTGCTGACCATGCTGCAGCTGCTGCTGTTCTCGGGCCTGGCCTTCTTCGTGATGCTGCCGGTCCTCAAGCGCACGCCGACGATCACGCTGGACACCGACTGGCTGTGGCGCTGCGCGTTGCCGGCGATCGCGCGGATGTTCGAGCGCGGCGGTGCGGCCGTCCATGGCGCCGTGTGGCCCGGCCTGCAGCGCAGCGGCAGCGGGCTGCTCGACGCGGTGATCCGGCAGCACGGTCGCGAAGGGCGGCTGGCCCGCACCTGGTCGACACGTGGCATGGCGCTGTGGGTGCTGGTGCTGCTGCTGGGCTACCTGCTGCTGTACTACGTGCTGTAGCCCGCGGCCTGCGCACCGCCTGCCCATCCGATGACCGCTGCAGCCGTCCACGAGCCCTTCTTCCAGCCCGAGCACGCCATGCTGCGCGACACGCTGCGCCGCTTCATCGCCGGGCGCGTGCTGCCGCAGGCCGACGCCTGGGAGCGCGACGGTTTCGTCCCGCGCGAGGTGCTGCGCGATATGGGTGCGCTGGGCCTGCTGGGCATGCGCTTCGATCCGCGCCATGGCGGGGGCGGCCTGGACACGCTGGCCTCGGTGGTGCTGGCCGAGGAACTCGGCCGCAGCACCTACGGCGGCTTCGCGGTCACCGTGCTGGTGCACACCGACATGGCCTGCCCGCACCTGCAGCATGCCGGCACCGACGCGCAAAAGGCGCGCTGGATGCCCGACCTCGTCGCCGGCCGGCGCATCGCGGCGGTGGCGATGACCGAGGCCGACGCGGGCTCCGACCTGGCCTCGATGCGCACCACCGCGCGCCGCGATGGCGACCACTGGGTGCTCGACGGCAGCAAGATGTTCATCACCAACGGCGTGCACGGCGACCTGTTCTTCGTCGCCGCCAAGACCGGTGTGCCGGGGCGGGGGCGCGAGATCTCGATGTTCGTCGTCGAGAAGGGCGCGCCGGGCTTCCGGGTCGCGCGGCCGCTGGCCAAGCAGGGCTGGTGGAGCAGCGACACCGCCGAGCTGGTGTTCGACCAGTGCCGCATCCCCGCCGACCACCTGCTCGGCGAGGAGCACCGCGGCTTCTACGCGCTGGTGCGCAACCTGCAGAACGAGCGCATCGTGCTCGGCGCGCAGGCCATGGGCGAAGCGGCGCGCGCGATCGAGCTGACGCTGCAGTGGGTGACGCAGCGCCGCGCGTTCGGCGGCACGCTGTGGGACAAGCAGGCGATCCGCCAGCGCCTGGCGATGCGCGCCGCCGAGGTCGAGGCCTGCCGTGCCCTGGTGCACCAGACCGCCTGGCGCGACGCCCAGGGCGAGCGCGTCGAGAAGGAGGTGTCGATGATCAAGGCACTGGCCGGCACGCTGGTCAACGCCGTGATGTACGACTGCCTGCAGTTTCACGGCGGCATGGGCTACGTGCGCGAGACCGCCATCGAGCGCATGGCGCGCGACGCGCGCATCCAGGCCATCGGCGGCGGCGCCACCGAGGTGATGCTGGACGAAGTGGCCAAGCGCATGGTCTGAGCGTGGAGGCGCGGGCCCGGAACGGGCCGCGCCCCTCGCGAAGGACGGAGCGCGATGTCACGCGCCAGCGCTGCGCGCGACGATGCTGGCCCGAAAAGGGCTGCGCCCCTTGCACAGGCGCGGGCGCGAGGTCCCGCGCGACCGCCGTGCCGCGTTGTGGTCAACCGACCCCGCGCCGTGCCGCCATCTCGCGGCCCATCACCCGCTGCGCGTCGGCGTCCAGGTCGGCCCGGGCGAGTGGAAACGCCGACTGGTCCTCGGCCTGGGCATGCGCGCGGTACAGCGTGGCGAACGAGCGCCAGCAGGCCAGCACCTCGTCGGCCCCCTGCGCGTCCCACTGGCCGGCCACCACCGCGGCCAGCGGACGGCGCACCCGCTGCCAGCGTCGCGCCATCTCGCGGTGCTCCTGCTCCAGCTGCGCGGCGAACGCGTCCTCGCCCTGGGCGCGCAGCACCGGCAGCACGTGGCGCTCCTCGTCCTCGTGGTGGGCCGGCGCGGCGATGTCGAAGTAGCGCATCACGTCGCGCGCCGCCTCCACCGCCTGGGCGTCGCAGCCGTGGCCCGGCAGGTGCTCGGCCAGCCGCTCCAGCAGCTGCAGCATGCGCTCGACGCGCTCGTGGCACGCCGCCAGCATCTCGAATGGTTGGTCGAAGCCGGCGGACGGCGTGCGATGCAGCTGGATCGGGGAGGTCATCGTGCGGGCAGCCTGGTCTGGAAGGGGCACGGCAGGGGGCCTGGCAGGCCTTGGCGATCGGCGGCGTGGACCCTCACCAGCGGCCGCGCAGGCTCAGGCGCCAGGTGCGGGGCGCCTCGGCATAGGTGAACAACGGCGACACCCGGGCCAGGCTGACGTTGTCGAGATTGTCGACGCCGAAGCCGAGGTCCAGGCCATGGCCGAGATCGGCGCCGGCCCAGGCCGAGAGCATCGTCACCCCCGGCACCGGTTGCGGCGGCTGGCCGGCGACCGTGGAGGCCAGCAGCTGACCGACGTGCCGCTCGCCGCGCAGGCCGGCCCGCCAGGGTCCCGCGGCCCACTCGACGCGCAGGCCCAGGGTGTGACGCGGCTGCTTCTCCAGGCGCTG
>WBZL01002581.1_pt1 | contig 17497 bp, 15 predicted proteins | sample 5204291 | NCBI WGS metagenome assembly WBZL01 (sample SAMN12344345, study PRJNA552823) | activated sludge metagenome | biome: Activated sludge suspended growth; feature: Nitrification reactor; material: Wastewater; isolation source: activated sludge from nitrification reactor of wastewater...
GGCGGAACAAGATGCTGGCCAAAGCGTTGAGGAAATCTGCCGCAAACATCAGATTAGCCCAGCCACCTTCTATGCCAAAGGCATCCCTTTGGGATAATTGGAAAAAAGAGGTGGCCATCGAGCAAGATGAGGATAAGCGCAGACTCAAGGAGTTGGAAAAAGAAAATGCAAGACTCAAAAAAATGTATGCAGAACTCAGTTTGGACCATGGTATTCTGAAAGATGGGTATGAGATGTTAACCCCGTAGGGATGCCTTTGGCAAAAAGTATCAAGCCCAAGACGCCAGGAAGAAATGATCGATCAAATCAGTCGGCGGCATTCTTGCAGTATACGAATATGCTGCTGCGCCTTGGGCTTTCGTCGTCAGACGTACTATCAACGAAAAGGAGGACATCGGCCGGAAGAAGTGGATGAACAGATCGCTGATCTACTTCATCAAACGACCAGGCGCTTTATCGCTTGGGGGTTTTGGATGGTATTTTATTTTCTAAGGCGAAAGGGCCATACCTGGAATCATAAGCGGGTTTATCGAGTCTGGAAAGCCGAAGAACTACATCTCCGCCTACCTGCAAAGCGGCCAGGTATTAAACGCATCTATCAAGAGCTACTACCTCCTTATCAAATTAATGAAGGCTGGGCAATGGACTTTCTCAGCGATTGGACCGTAGGGCTGGCTAAAGAACCTGTACGTGTCATCAATATCATCGACGAGAAATCTCGTCGGGCGTTATGGACCGAAGCCTTCAGAAGTATTTCGGCCAAAACATTGATTGGAGTACTTGATAAAGTAGTGGAATATCGCGGGTGTCCGAAGTATATTCGTTGTGACAATGGACCCGAATTTATTTCTCAACAACTGGCTCAATGGGCCACTGATAAACAAATCGAATTAAAGTTCATTCAACCTGGAAAACCCAGTCAAAATGGATTGATCGAACGACTCAACAAAACACTACGGGTAGAATGTCTTAACTTACACTGGTTCGAAAACCTGCAAAAACTCAACGAAAGTATTCAGGCCTGGTTCGTTGACTATAACACCGAACGACCACATGAGAATTTACGTCGACAAACTCCTTTGGAGTTCGAAATTGACTATCAAGATCTCTACTTTAAAACGGTTGCGTAAAAAGGTAAGGGTACAGAGCCTCGAATCGAGCCGTAAACAAACCTGGCTGATCTTATAGATTGCGGAATCGAATAATCACTTTTTACAAAACTACCCCGAAAATAATATACCTGTTAAAGCCAACAGTTGCATTTATGCTAATGAGATTAACGAACAGCCTTTTTTATCGTCCGGTTCGCTGCTCAGCTTTTTATCTGAGCTTGACAATTATTATATAGATTTTGAATAAAGTTTCTACCTTAGTTCTTTGTCCGACACCAGTCGCCGGGGCAAAGAATAAACAAAGTCCCCAAAAGCTCAAATGCCTGAACGCTATGCCTCATTAAGAAAAAATAAGAAATATGGATAATGAAAAAATAATCAGAGATGAAGCAAAAACCTTTGCAAAGCGCTATTTAAGGATACAGGGAATGGCCCAACCAATAAATGCTTTTGATGAAGTTAAAAGTAGGTTACACGATTTTTATTCACCAGAAGCGAAATCAATCTTTTTAGATGAAATAAATCAATATATAGTTGACGAATTACAAAAACATAGATATCAAAGTCATGGAGGCAAACCTGGTCCTAATTGTGGGTGGGAAAATAAAGCCGAGAAACTTTTGTTTTATATTCAGCAAGAAATGGGAACATTGCCTGTCGTTGCTCATCAGAAAAATCCAGATTCAAAAACAAGGAATAGAGAAAAAGTATTTGTGAGTTACAGTCATCTTGACAAAGATTATCTCGTCGAAATAAAGAGACACTTCAAACCATTTCTTAAGCAAATTGACTTTTGGGATGATTCTAAAATCCAACCTGGTCAAAAGTGGAAAGAGGAAATAAAGATAGCAATTAGTGAGACAAAAGTTGCAATATTATTGGTGAGTACAGATTTTTTAGGTTCAGAGTTTATTGCAACTGATGAATTACCTCCATTGTTAAAAGCAGCCGAAGAAGAAGGTGCTGTTATTTTAATCGTAATTCTAAAACCATGCTTGTTCGAAGAATTTTCAGATTTAAATGAATTTCAAGCAATGAATCCACCGAGCATGCCAATAAGTAAAATGGATATGAACGAAAAAGAAGAATTATATGTGAATTTGGTTAGACAAACGAGAAGAATTTTAAAAGATAAAGAAAACAACGCATAATGATGTGCATAACGCCTGTAGCTCCCATTAGATCGCTAGGGCATATGCATGACAGTCATAGCTTTATAGTTCACCTAAAAAAAAACAAATCCTTAGCCACCAAAGCCGTATCCAGCCCGCTCGCTCGCAAATAAACTCGGAGCGTCCCCTCATCCCCCCAGCCGCCCAGATCGGCGATCATCTTCAAGCTGACGCCCTGGAGGTAAAGATTAGTGGCCGCACTCCGCCTAGCCGTATGCGTGGTGACAAATTTCCACTTAGGCGCCCTTTTAGCCCCTTCAGAGACCATTTCATCGATGCCGGCCATGGCCGCAATGGTTTTCAGCTTTCGGTTGGCTTCCTGGTTGGTATCGCCGCTGAGGTCGAAATTTCGCTTTTCCAGAATGGCCCAGGCGTCAGGTTTCACCGGCAGGACCACTTCTCTATCGTTTTTCTGGGCCATTCCCCGGTAATAATGGCGATCGCCGTTCCGGAAGAAGTTCTTTTCCCGGATCTTGATGCTGTCCGAATAGCGCATCACAAACCAGTAGGAGACCAGGAAACGGTCACGCTCGCGGTCCAGGGGTGGGTGGTCGCTCAGATCGAGGTTGATCAGGAGGTCTATTTCCTCCTCGGTCAGGAAGATCTTGTTGGAGGTAGTGGTCTTGATCGACCGGAAGGCCGGGTTTTTATGCCTGGTATTGGAATGCATGTCTCTGAGCAGGCCTTCGTTCATGAACTTCTTGATAATCTTGATATGTTTCGAAATACCCGGCTGGCCACAATCGCCATATTTGCTCAGGTAATTTGAGAAGTCGTAGTAAAAGTCCATATCGATGTCTTCGAACAGGATATCCTGTTTCCGCTTGAACGCTGCGTAATCCGTCAGCCGGCGCAGTGTGGAGACATAATTCCTGGCAGTAGAATGCCGGATCTTGTGGATGCCCCGATCCATTTCCTCCAGGAAGACCTTGATCAGTTCAATGATTGAGTTGTTCCGGGTTTCAAAGGTGCCGCCGGAATGAAAATGCTTGGCCTGCTCCGTCAAGTAGTGCTGGATCTTGCTGTTGAGCAGCTGGCAAAGCGGATGGCTCTTTTTGACCTGGCCCTTTTTCTCATCCCAGTCGCGGGGATCGACATGGATATCCGTCTTGAAATACTTCTTCTTCCCCCCTTCCCTATGGACATAGATCTTGACATTGCACTGCCCATCCTGACGAGGTTTGTAGGTCCAAAGTATCGCACGTATGGTCATTTCAGAAATGGTTGAGTCGGTTAGAAATCGGAAAGAAAAAAACAATCAAAAATAGGCAAAAACAGGCTAATATAAAACAATAAGTTTTTATAAAACTGCAAATAAACAAAAATAAAAAAGCCATTGGCTTTGAAAACCAATGGCTTACGACAGATTTTTGCAAAAATGTTAAAATTGCTGGTGATCCCGACAGGATTCGAACCTGTGACCTACTGATTAGAAGTCAGTTGCTCTATCCAACTGAGCTACGGGACCATTCATCCTTGATATATTCTTTTCCAGCCCCTGATTTCAAATACTTTTCTCTCATCCTAGCCTCCAATCTTGACGAACATTCTTCAAAAAAGAAAAGTTTCCACGGGCCGTACCCTTTGGTTGATTTAGTTTTTCCTGAGTTATGTTCCTTCAACCTTTCTTCCAGCCTTTGTGTCATTCCAACATAAAAACGGAAGTGAGTTTCACTCTTTAGGACATAAACATAGAATTTCATTATTTTGTGCTTCGCGTTAGTCAGTTGCTCCCTGCCTGCCGGCAGGCAGGTATCCAGCTGAGCTACGGGACCTATAATTTGAACGATTCTCCGAAATTCAAATTTTCACCTAATAAATCGATTCCTCGGTTCCTCGGTTCCTCAAAATCCAGGAAAAATCCAGAACTTCAAAATTAAGTTTACAAAGAAAATCAGGCAAATCGCTACCGCTCCTTTGAACAGCGCCGCAAAAATAACCCATTATCCCTTACCTGTCAATGAAACGACGGATATTTTTGAACCGGCAGCTCCATCGGCTGTTCATAATCCTAAAAACCAATGCGCGCCCAAAGACCGAAACGCCCCTGGTGGAAAAGGAAAAGGTTCTATCTGCTTGCCCTTTTTCTGGGGCTTTACCTGTATGCCTACCATTTCCTCGGCTTCCGGATGAGCGACGCGGAACTCACCCGCGAACTCACCCAAAACGACCTGGGCTATCAACCCGAGATCGGCTACCGCGAACTCCAGGGCCGGCGCCTCCGTTTTGTAGAGATCGGGGCCGACTCCCTCCCGCTCATCGTATTCATCCACGGGGCGCCGAGTTCTTCGTCATTCTGGGTAAGCCTGCTGACGAACAAATCGCTGTTGTCGCAAGCCAAATTGCTGGCGGTCGACCGACCCGGATACGGGGAATCGGGGTACGGCATGCCGGAATTGTCCGTCCGCAAGCAGGCGGCCATGATCGCTGAACTGATCCGGGAGGAAAAGGGCGGGCATCCGTCGGTCATCCTGCACGGCTCTTCCTACGGCGGTACCGTCGCCGCGCGCCTCTGCATGGACTATCCCGACCTCATCGACGGGGTGCTGCTCCAGTCGGCCTCCCTTGCGCCCGGCAAGGAACTCGTCCCCTGGATCTCGCGCCCCAGCGATTCCCCGTGGTTGCGCTGGCTCGTGCCGCCGTCCTTCCGGGTAGCCACCCGCGAAAAGCTCTCGCACCACGCCGAATTGGCTAAAATGCTGCCGTACTGGGGTTGCATCCAAGCCGCCTGCATCATCCTCCAGGGCGACGCCGACGGGCTCATTTACCCGGAAAACGCAACCTTTGCCCGCAACCACCTCCCACCCGGTACCGTTCTGGATTTCAGGATGGTCCCCGGCCGCGGCCATGACCTGCTCTGGACCCGGAACAGCCTGTTGGTGGAATCGCTCCTCAAATTGGTGAAGATGAGTTGTAAGTCGTAAGTTGTAAGTTGTAAGTCGTAAGTTGTAAGTTGTAAGTCGTAAGTTGTAAGTTGTAAGTTGTAAGTCGTAAGTTGTAAGTCGTAAGTTGTAAGGGGCTGAAAGCCATAGCTTACGACTAACGACTAACCCACTTACGACTAAAATAACTATATTGCCACCAAACCAACCACATGAGCGACGTCAAAATAGAACCGTCCTGGAAAACGGCGCTGGCGCAAGAATTCGAACAGCCCTATTTCCAGGCGCTGGTTACCTTCCTGAAAAAGGAAAAGGCCGCCGGCAAGGTGGTCTATCCGCCGGGTTCCAAGATCTTCAACGCCTTCAATACCACGCCGTTCGATAAGGTCAAGGTCGTCATTCTCGGGCAGGACCCCTACCACAACCCGGGGGAAGCCATGGGGCTCAGTTTCTCAGTGCCCAAAGGCGTCCGCATCCCGCCGTCGCTCGTCAATATCTACAAGGAACTGAACGCCGATACCGGCACGCCCATCCCCCGCCACGGCGACCTCACCCAATGGGCCGAACACGGGGTTTTCCTCCTCAACGCCATGCTGACCGTAGAGCACAAAAAAGCGGGCTCCCACGCCGCCGCCGGTTGGCAGACCTTCACCGACGCCGTCATCTCTACCCTCTCCCGCGAACGAAAACACCTCGTCTTCATGCTCTGGGGCAATTTCGCGCGCAAAAAGAAGATCCTCATCGACGCCTCCAAACACCTGATCCTGGAAGCGGCACACCCCTCCCCGCTGGCCGGCAATGCCTTTCAGGGGTGCAAACACTTCTCCAGGGCGAATGCCTTTCTGGAAGCCAACGGGCTGGGTAAGGTGGATTGGGGGTTGGAGGGTTGAGTGCAGGGGCCTGCCTGTTTATTGAGCGGTGGATTTTACTTCGAATGGAGCAACCGGGTTTGGGAATTGATCTCAGAATGGGAAAATTTTAAAAAGTGGACCTTGGGAAAACAATTCATTGAAGCAGTTGACTCCGTCTCCGCCAATATTGCCGAAGGTTATTACCGGCATTTCAAAAAAGATTAGATCAATTTTTATAGATACTGTCGAGGTTCCGTCGGCGAAAGCATTCAATGGACTGAAAAAGCAAGGATCAGAGGGCATTTGTCAGAAGACGACGCCCGGTATATTCTCGATGAGCTCAACAAACTACCCCTGGCAATCAATAAACTAATTCAGTATACCGAAACCAAATTGAAATATTGATTCAACCCCAGGATTTTGAATAGCCTTAAAACGCGCCAGGAAGTTCAACCATAAAACCATCCAACCATCCAGCCTTTATTTCACCCCTCCACCCGCCGGATCTCCGCCCCGAGCGCCTGCAGCCGCACGTCGATCTGCTGATACCCCCGGTCGATCTGGTGAATGTTGTGGATGATGCTTTTTCCCTTGGCGGATAAGGCGGCAATCAGCAGGGCAACGCCTGCGCGGATGTCCGGAGAGGTCATTTCGATGCCGCGGAGCGGGTAACGGCGGTTCAGGCCGATGACGGTGGCGCGGTGCGGGTCGCAGAGGATGATCTGGGCGCCCATGTCGATGAGCTTGTCGACGAAGAACAGGCGGCTCTCGAACATCTTCTGGTGGATCAGAACGCTGCCTTGGGCTTGCGTAGCCACCACGAGTACGATACTCATCAGGTCGGGCGTAAATCCCGGCCAGGGGGCGTCGTAAATGGTCAGGATGGAGCCGTCGATGAAGGTCTGGATCTGGTATTCCTCCTGGCTGGGGATATGTATATCATCGCCCTGGAATGCCATCCGGATGCCCATGCGCTCGAAAATGCGGGGAATGATGCCCAGTTCCGAGATCCCCGCGCCTTTGATGGTGATCTCCGATCGGGTCATGGCAGCCAGGCCGATGAAGCTGCCCACTTCGATCATATCGGGCAGGATGCGGTGTTCGGTCCCGCCCAGTTGGTCCACCCCGGTGATGGTCAGCAGGTTGGAACCGACGCCTTCGATCCGGGCGCCCATGCGCTGCAGCATCTTGCTCAACTGCTGCACATAGGGCTCGCAGGCGGCGTTGTAGATGGTCGTGGTGCCTTTGGCGAGCACGGCGGCGAGCAGGACATTGGCCGTTCCCGTCACCGAGATCTCATCCATGAGGATATAGGTCCCCTTCAGCTCGCGGGCTTCAATGGTGAACGCGCTGCGGTCCGCGTCGTAATGAAAATCCGCGCCGAGCATTTCCAGGCCCAGCAAGTGGGTATCGAGCCTGCGGCGGCCGATCTTGTCGCCACCCGGTTTGGGCAGGAATGCCTTGCCGAACCGGCCCAGCAGGGCGCCGATCAGCATGACCGACCCGCGGATGCGGCTGGCGCGACGGCGGTAATCATCGGTATAGAGATAGGAAAGATCCGGTTCGCGGGCGCAAAACCGGTAGGCGCCGGGGCCGACATTGGTCACTTCAACCCCCAGGCCCCGCAACAGGTCGAGCAGCATGGCGACATCCTCAATCTCGGGTACATTGTGAATGGTAACCGGATCCGGCGTCAGAACGACGGCGCAAATGACCTGGAGCGCTTCATTTTTGGCGCCTTGCGGTATGATGGTTCCTTTAAGCGGCTTTCCGCCGATCACTTCGAAAGCGTCCAGGCTCATGCGGTTTTTATTTGGCGGATTTGAAGGGCTGAGGAACTGGGTATTCGAGGAATCGAGGAACTGATTGAAGGTTTTCAATTCCTCGACTCCTCAGTTCCTCGATTCCTCACAACAATCTACATTTTCCTCCGGCGCTGCATACCGCCGCCCCCACGGGAGCGTTGTTTATCGTTCCGGGAGTTCTTCTGATAATTGTTATTGTTGTTATCCGGCCGGCGGCGTTTTTGCTTGTTGGAGGAGAGGTTATCCAGGCCGCCCAGCGAAGCGTCAGCCAGTACGAGCTTTCCGCCCGAAAGGCTGTCCAGATCGTTCTTGATCACATCATCGCTGACATAGTGATCCTTGTTCCAGGTCTTGTAGGCCAGTTTCATGTAGGAACCGATCGTAGCGACAAAGCCGTCGCGTTTCGGGCCTTCCGGCATAGCGATGGCTTTCTGGATCAGTTTCTGCACATTGTGACCGTAGTGCCGGAAACGGGCTTCCTTTTCCGGATACGGGATCATTTCCGGCCGTTTGTGCGCGTCTTCCCACGAAGGCTTGACCCCGGTCGGCGTTTCCACCTCCAGTTCGTAATTCGCGATGCGGAAAACGTGCTTCCACAGCTTATCCCGGTAATCCTCTATATTGCGGCTTTGCGGATGGATCTGCATCATCAACTGGATGACCCGTTCAACAAATACCTGGCGGGTACGCGTATCTTCAATGGTCTTGGCGTGTGCGATCAACTCCTGGACGTGCCGTCCGTATTCGGGAATAATGATATCTTCCCGCTCGGAGTTGTACGTCATGTTGTGAGAACCTTCGTTCATTCAAATATCGTTTAATCGTTAATAACTTTTTTACGGTGTATGGTGGACGGATTTTGCATTTCAGCCACCGTCTCCCGTCCACCGTCTCCCGTCTCCCGTCTTTATTCAACCGTGACCGACTTGGCCAGATTCCGCGGCTGATCCACGTTGCATCCGCGCAACACGGCGATGTGGTAAGCCAGCAACTGGAGCGGAATCACGGAGAGCAGCGGCGTAAACGGTTCTACGATCGCCGGAATTTCGATGGTATAGTCAGCTTGTTGGCTGATGATATCATCTCCTTCGGTTACTATGGCAATGACCATGCCGTGCCGCGCCTTGACCTCCTGGATGTTGGAAACAACCTTGTCATAGGCGCTTTTGTTGGTAGCGATCACCACGACCGGCATATTTTCGTCGATCAGGGCAATCGGGCCGTGTTTCATTTCAGCGGCGGGATAACCTTCGGCATGGATATACGAGATTTCCTTGAGTTTGAGGGCTCCTTCGAGCGCAACGGGGAAATTGTATCCCCTTCCCAGGTACAAGGCGTTGCTATGGTCCTTGATTTCGCGGGCAATATACTTGATTTTATCCGCATTATTCAACACCTGCCGCACTTTTGCGGGAACAGCTGCCAATTCGCCGACCAATGACCGGAATTCGGTATCGTCGATCACTCCCTTTTTCTGAGCCAGGCACAGCGCCATCATCGCCAGGAGGGAAACCTGACCGGTGAAGGCCTTGGTTGAGGCAACCCCGATCTCCGGGCCGGCGTGGATGTACGAACCGCTGTCGGTCATGCGCGCGATGGAGGACCCCACCGAGTTCACGATCCCGAAGATCGACGCGCCCTTTGACTTGGCCAGCTCCAGCGCGGCCAGCGTATCGGCCGTTTCACCGGATTGGGAAATGGCGATCACTACATCTTCCTTGGTAAGAATGGGATTCCGGTACCGGAATTCGGATGCGTATTCCACTTCCACCGGGATGCGGGCGAGGTCTTCAAACAGGTATTCGCCGATCAGCCCCGCGTGCCAGGACGTACCGCAACCGACAATAATGAAACGCCGGGCTGCAGCCAATTGTTCTGCCATCTCGTCCACACCGCCCAGCTTGAGCCAGTTGTCGGCGCTGTTGAGGCGGCCCCGCATGCAATCGGCAATGGTATTGGGTTGTTCGTGGATCTCTTTCAGCATGAAGTAATCGTAGCCGCCTTTTTCCAGCGTTTCGATCTTCATGTCCAGTTCTTGTATGAACGGCGCCTGGACCTCGTTGTCGATGGTGCGGATCTCCAGGCCTGCATTCAGGTCGATGGTGGCAATTTCCTCGTCGTTGAGGTAAACCACCTTGTTGGTATATTCGATGATGGGTGTGGCGTCGGAAGCCATGAAGAATTCCCCGTCGCCGAGGCCGACTACCAGCGGACTGGCTTTCCGGGCCGCCACCAGCTTATCCGGCGCTTCCCGGTCGATCACCACGATGGCATAAGCGCCGACCACCCGGGTGAGGGCGATCCGGACGGCTTCTTCCAGCGGGAGGTTCTCACGGTTCTGGACTTCTTCGATCAGGTGGGCCAGCACTTCGGTATCCGTTTCGCTGGTAAAAACGTGACCTTCGCGTTCGAGGGCCGCTTTCAGCAGCGCGTAATTCTCGATGATGCCGTTGTGGACGAGGGCCAGCCGGCGGTTGCCGGCCAGGTGCGGGTGGGCGTTCTTGTCATCAGGCGCGCCGTGGGTGGCCCAGCGGGTATGACCGATGCCGGTATGGCTGGCTTGAGCCCGGCCGTTGATATGGTTTTCAAGTGCCGATACTTTGCCCTTTTTCTTGAATACCTGGATTTCATCCCCGGATGCCATTGCGACCCCGGCGCTATCGTATCCCCTGTATTCCAGCCGCTTCAGGCCTTTGATCAGAATGGGCAAAGCGTCCTTCTCGCCCAAATAAGCTACGATTCCACACATTTGTTCTCATTTTTATGAAAAGATGGGTTTTATTGTACCCTTTCCGAAAAAGAAAGGTTCAGTTTCATGGGGTAAAGGGGGTGACTGGGGCCGTAAAGAACTGAGCGGTTGGCTGTGGATCGCCTGCCTGAAAGATAGATGTACACGACCGGTTCGGCATCGCCGTCAATCATGTCCTGGAAATAGGTAGACAGATTGAAGCGATAGACCTTCGGTTTACCCGATCCGTTATCGGTCAGCTGACCGCCGAACACCACAGGGGCCGACAGGTCGGCCAGGACGATGTCCGTGATCGGATCGTAGGTGTTCTCTGTTGAATTGAACACCGACATGTACAGCTGCGTACCGGGTTCGTAAGCATCCAGGTCATCTCCGTCGAGGGTAGCCAGGTTGGCCACCAACTCGGCTTTGTTGACCACCAGCCCCGAAAGGCCGGACAGGTTCGGGAAGCGGATCCTGGCAAACAGCCCTTGCGTACCCTGAACAAAGAGGAGAGAATCCTCCTGGCTGCCCAGTTGCAGGAACGGTTCGACTGCAGAGCCTTTGTACTCGTTCTTAAATTGACCAAATGTGGGGGACGTATACGTAAAAGGAAACTGATAATGCTTCTTCAGGGTGTCGGCTTCCGTGTAGTACACATAGATGCCGCCGCGGGTGTCGTCGTTGGGGTTCAGGTTGAATGCGAGCATCCCTTTGGTGTCGGTATTGGCCCGGATCTTAAGCCCTTTGAAGATGTTCCAGAAGGCCGAATCCGATACAAAATCCAGGCTGTCCGACTGCAAAAGCCGTTCGCCGAACTGGGTGCTCATCGGGATGCGCAGATGGGGATACTCCAGGGTATCCGGGACGCCGCCGGGGTAGTCGATCACCTGTATGCTGTCAAAATTCGGGGTAAACACCGAGCTGCCCAATACCACGCCGTTGATGAATTCGATGGAATCCTCATTGGTGTAGGTACCGGCCGCATCAACCCCCTCAAACAATTCCAGCACATCCACGGAGAATTGATCCGATGAAAAATCCCCGTAGCACCGGTCCAGCTTGTAAGGCAGCACCAGGACGATGGAATCGAGATGGGCATCGTCTGCAAATTTGGGGTTTATGGTATTCAACGTGGTAAAATCCAGGTACAGGGTCGGGCTGCTGTAAATGGCGGCCTTTGTCCGTCCGAAAACCGGATCAACCATATTGCCCAGGAAGAAGGCATCCAGCCAGCCGTTGGGGCCGTAGGTCCGGACGGTATCGCCCTGAATGGTCCGGCCTTCGATCGATACGGTATCGGTAAACCCGGTACCTACCTGGTCTTCTTCCAGCAATTCTGCGCCGATGGCAGTGGGGTCAGTACATCCGGGAGCGCTCAACAGAGCAAGGGTCAAAAGCGCAAGTAAGCTAAAAGCTGTATTTTTCATAAAAAATACTTGGGTGTTATTAATGATCAGATTCCAAGGCGATGCCAGCCGGTACGCCGGAAAGGGTCCGCGCGGGCAACTAAAAGAGGAATGAGATCCACCCAATAGTTGTATTGACGAATGAAAAAATTGGACAATTTGTCAAAGGGTTTCCCCGGCCGCGCTTCACGCCGCCAACCCAAAACGGTCCTCATCCGGGATACCCGGAACAGACGCGCAAACAGGTTTCAAACTTGTTTAAAGTTGCATTAGGAATTCACCTCTTCCCCTTCGCCCAGCAATTCCTGATAGAAATCGAGGTAGATACTGGCATCTTCCACCCCTTTTCCGTCCAGGATGGGTTTATCCGTATCTTCCAGCAAGGCTGCGGTCTGGGAGCCCAGGGATTCGCTGCCCAGCACAAGGGCGTCCGCGAATTCGATGGCGCCTTTGTCCAGGGAAACGCCTTCCCCGACTTTGAACGACTCCAGATCCGCCTCGATCAGGTTGTTGATGGAGGCCTTGGCCATGAATTCCTGGGTATTGATCGGCGCTTCCTCGTGTTCGTAAAGCGAATAAATGACCTTGGAATTCTGGAAAAGCGGTTCGGTTTTGTACGCAGTTTTTAGATAGAGGGGAATCAGGCTGGTCATCCAGCCATGGCAGTGTACGATGTCAGGAGCCCATCCGAATTTCTTCACCGTCTCAATGACCCCTTTGCAGAAGAAGATCATCCGGTCGGCGTTATCATCAAAAGGATCTCCGCTGTCGGAAGAAAAAACGGCTTTGCGCCGGAAAAAATCGTCGTTATCCAGGAAATAGACCTGCATCCGGGCTTCGGGCAATGACGCAACCTTGATGATCAGCGGATAGTCATCATCGTCAACAATGATGTTCATTCCGGATAATCTTACAACTTCGTGCAGGCGGTGGCGTCTTTCGTTGATGGTTCCGAACCGGGGCATCAGCACCCGGATTTCCATGCCGTTTTGCTGGGCAGCTGCCGGAAGCAGGCGGGCTATCTCTGCAATATCTGAATCGGTAATGTAAGGCCGCATCTCTTGGGTAACAAACAGCACCTTTTTCTTACTCATAAAGCCTTCGATATGATTAAAAAAACAACAATACCTTACCTGATAAATCTATCAGACTGCAAAATTAAAAAAAAAAAACGGACATTTTTGCATGCTTTTACAAATTAATGTACCGTTCCGTCAAAACTCCTATATTTCGCCCCGATTTCCAATTGTGTCAGTTTGAGCCATGTACGTATTCAAGACAAACCGCGATTTTGATGAATTCCGGGGCCGTTTTCGCGCCTCCGGAGCGCAGGTCGGCTTCGTCCCCACCATGGGCGCCCTGCACGAGGGACACCTGTCGCTGATCCGGCAGTCCCTCGGTCAGAACGACCTTACCGTTTGCAGCATTTTCGTCAACCCGACCCAGTTCAATCAGGCCCGGGACCTGGAAAAATACCCGCGCATTCCGGAAAAGGACATCATCCTGCTGGAAAAGGCCGGCTGCCAAGTCCTGTATATGCCTGCGGTCGGGGAAATCTATCCCGACGGCCTGGACACGGCCGTAACGATCGACCTGCAGGGCCTGGATGAGCGCATGGAAGGCCGGTTCAGACCCGGGCACTTCAAAGGGGTGATGCAGGTGGTCAAGCGGCTCCTGGACATCGTCCAGCCTGACCGCCTCTACATGGGTCAGAAGGATTTTCAGCAACTTTGCATCGTTGCCAGGATGATCGGCGCGCTCCGACTTCCGGTAACCCTGATCATGGGTGAAACGCTCCGCGAACCGGACGGACTGGCCATGAGCAGCCGCAACCTGCGCCTGACAGCCGAATGGCGGGCCAAGGCGCCGTTGATCCACCAGGTGCTGCAGGAAACGGCACGTGACGTCGCATCACTTCCTGCGTCAGATCTGCAGAAAAGGGCGCTCGACAAACTGGCCGGCGCCGGGTTCGAGCCGGAATACCTGGAAATTGCGGACCGAACGACGCTCAGCCCCGTTGACAGGCCGGGCCCGGGAGAAAAGGCCGTCATTTGCGCAGCGGCATGGGCCGGCGAAGTGCGGCTGATCGACAATGTCCTGGCCGAAGCCTGATCCCTTGAAAATGCAACTTTTAACAGGCAAAAACGTTTAAAACCGGAAGACCGTAGCAGGCCTTCCATCAACGGCATACATTCTAATCAACACATGCTAATCGAACGATTCAAATCCAAAATTCACCGGGCCAGGGTTACGGAGGCCAACCTCAATTACGTGGGCAGCATCACCATTGATGAAGACCTGATCGAGGCGGCCAACCTGATCGAAGGAGAGAAGGTGCAGATTGTTAACAACAACAACGGAGAGCGGCTGGAAACCTACGTCATAAAGGGGGAGCGGGGCTCGGGCAGGATCTGCCTGAACGGCGCTGCCGCCCGGCGGGTCCAGGTGGGCGATATCGTCATCATCATCGCCTATGCCTGGATGGATGAAGCGGAGGCCAGGAATTTCAAGCCCAGCGTCGTTTTTGTGGATGATCAGAACAAGATGGTCTGATTCACCTATTTTTGCCCTATAAACTGTGAACATGTTGAAACGCCGGTTGATCAATTTCCTCAAGTTTCTGGGTTTCCTCAGCCTTGGGGTTGCCATATTATACCTGGTCTACAGCAAACAGGCGGCCGCCTACCTGAAGGATTGCGCCCTGAAGGGAAAAACAGCCGAAGAATGCGGCACCTTGCTGCAGAAAGTGCTCACCGACTTCAGCCACGCCAACTACGGCTGGATCTTCATGGTCCTGCTGGCGTTCACCGTCAGCAACGTCAGCCGCGCCATCCGCTGGAATATGCTGCTCAAACCACTGGGCAGCAAGCCGAGGCTCATCAACAGCTTCCTCACGGTCATCCTGGGGTATTTTGCCAACCTGGGCCTGCCGCGCATCGGCGAGGTCGTACGGGCAGGCGCGCTGGCCCGCTACGAGAATATTCCGGTTGAAAAGGTAATGGGCACCGTTGTGACCGACCGGATCGTGGATGTGATCAGCATCTTCATCGTCACGGGCCTGGCCTTCCTGCTGGAATACGACCGGATCTGGCAACTGTTCACGGATAATGTCGACCTGGGCGCCCGTTTCGGCGGAGCCGGCAACCTGCTGTTGCTCCTGGCCGGAATCGGCGTATTTTTCCTGGCGCTGCTCTGGTTACTCCGCAAACGGCTCATGAGGACCTCCCTGTACAAAAAGGTGAGGGACCTCGCCCTGGGCTTCTGGCAGGGCATCAGGACCATCAGGAGCCTCGACCGGCCCTGGCTGTTCCTCTTCCACAGCGTGAACATCTGGCTGATGTATTATGCCATGACCTACCTGTGTTTCTTTGCCTTTGAGCCGACCAGCCACCTGTCGCCGATGGCCGGCCTGGTGGTCTTCGTGTTCGGCGGCTGGGGGATCGTCATCCCTTCGCCGGGCGGAATGGGGACGTACCACTGGCTCGCGCAGACGGCCCTGGGCATGTACGGCATCAGCGGCGACGACGGCTTTTCCTGGGCCAATATCTCCTTCTTTTCGATACAATTGGGCTGCAACATCTCCATCGGATTGCTGGCCTATTTCGGACTGCCCTGGATCAACAGGCATTACGTGCCAGAATCAGCGAGAGGGGTGAGAGCAGTGAAGGCGGAAGAAGGTGCGCTGACCTTGAAGAATCAGTGAAAATTCATCCCGCTGCTCATGGCCAGTCCGCCGAAACAGGCGGAAACGCCGATCAGCAGGACCACCGCAAAACTGATGATGAAGCCCGCACCCTGCGTCGTGTTCTGCCGGGAGAAGTTGATAATGGCCAGGATGAGCGCCACCAATGCGTGAATGGCGCTGGCAACCAGCCCGATCAAACCGAACGTTATGCCGGCATCATTTCTCCCTAATGCCATGGAGACGGAAAAGATCACGACCATATAGGCCAGGAGTACGCCGAGGTTGATGAGAATGACCTTGCCTAATGGGCTCATGTCGGTTGCTTTTTGGTTTATTGTTGCTCCGCCCGCCAACTTCGCCATGGGCTTCGGCGAAGGCGGGTTTATTTTTGTTTATAATTGTTGCGTTGTGCGCCGAATTCTTTTTTCCGGTTTAAAGATAGCGTTTTTCATTGATTGGATTGATTCGATTTTTCGATTCCTCGATTCCTCGATTCCTCAGTTCCTCGATTCCTCAGTTCCTCAGTTCCTCAATAAATGATTGATCCGATTCAAATCAACCTCCGACCGCCGGAGCCTTGGCGAAGGTGGTAAATCAACAATCCACCAATCCTTGAATTTCTCCTCCCGAGTTCCTATTATTGAGCCGGATTCGGTTTCAGGCCGTCTATCGTTTCAAATATGTTGAGAAAAATCTACTATTGGCTTCCGCCGGCGCTGCGATTGTGGGTCCGCCGGTTGGTTTATCTGCCCAGGGATCTGTTTCGCGGGCCATCGGAAATGCCGCCGGAGGGGTTGATCTATACCGGCAGCGGCGATTTCAAGCGCCAGGGCGCCGAGTGGGTGCAGTTCTTCCGGGATCACGGCGGGTTGAAACCCGATTCCGACGTGCTGGACATCGGCAGCGGGATCGGCCGGATGGCTTTGCCGTTGAGCCGGTTCCTGGAAGGTCGGTATGAAGGGTTTGAGGCGATGAAAGTGGGGGTCGACTGGTGCCGGGAGCATATTGAGGCCCGGCATGCGAATTTTCATTTCAAGCACGTCCCGTTGTTCAACGACCTGTACAATTCGGACGGGATCGATGCAGCCGCCTACGTATTCGAATATCCGGATGATTCCTTTGATTTTGCCTGCGCCATTTCTGTGTTTACGCATATGGCGCCCGGGGAAGTGGAAAATTATCTCCGCCAAACCAAACGGGTATTGCGGGAAGGGGGGCATCTGACGGCTACCTTTTTTATTCTGGATGAGGAAAGCGAGGCCCTGAGCCGGACCAATCCTTCGGGGTTCGTTTTCAGGCACGATTTCGGGCATTATGCGCTGATGGACAAGAAGGTGAAGTCGGCCAACGTGGCATTCCGCCGGGCCTATCTGGAGCAGTTGGTGAAGGATGCGGGGTTTGAGCGGGCGTATGAGGTGAAAGGCGCCTGGTGCGGGCGGGAGAAGGGGATGTATATCGGGTTTCAGGATGTTTGGGTGCTGAGGGCCATCGGGGCCGCAGATTATTAAGCCGGGTGGGCCGGGTGCGTGGGGGGATTGATAAGCTGGGGGGGGTGGGTGGACCACTCAGGGCACTAAGAGCACTAAGGGGCGGCAGATTATTAAGCCGGGGTGGGCCGGGTGCGTGGGCGGATTGATAAGCTGGGGGGGGACCACTCAGGGCACTAAGAGCATTAAGGGGCCGCAGATTATTAAGCCGGGTGGGCCGGGTGCGTGGGGGGATTGATAAGCTGGGTGGGGTGGACCACTCAGAACACTAAGAGGAGGATTCGAGGATTCGAGGAATTGATGATTACATGATTTTTGATTGTGGACGGGGGGACCACTCAGAACACTCAGGGCACTAAGGGGCCG
>WBZL01002582.1_pt1 | contig 17496 bp, 12 predicted proteins | sample 5204291 | NCBI WGS metagenome assembly WBZL01 (sample SAMN12344345, study PRJNA552823) | activated sludge metagenome | biome: Activated sludge suspended growth; feature: Nitrification reactor; material: Wastewater; isolation source: activated sludge from nitrification reactor of wastewater...
CCCACCACGCCGAGTGTCGCCTGTGCCGACCAAACGGCCGTTTTCCTCTCTCGCCACGCTGTGGGCACCGCCAAAATAGATGCTGCGCGTATTCCAGCGGTTGATCGGGTAGCCGATGTTGGCAAGCTGGTAGACGGCCACTTCGTCAAAACCGGCTTCGCATTGCAGCACGCCGTAGTTGTCTACGTGGACGCGGGGGGCATTAACGGCCGTTTCCAGCGGCAGGGCAAAATCCAACAGGTTGCTAATCGTCTGCAAAATGGCACTGCGGATGCGAATGCTGCCGCCGCTGCCGACGACGAGGCGGGGAGACCCATTTTTCAGGATGACGGTGGGGGTCATCATGGTGGGAATGCGGCGACCGGCGGGGCGCACGTGGAACCCCTGCGGGTGCAGGTCGGCTTCGCCCAAGATGTTGTTGGGGATAAAGCCGGTGCCGGGGACGACGTAGCCGGCCGATTCCCCCGCCGTGTGGGTCAGGCTGACCATCAGCCCGTCGCCGTCAATGACGCTGAGGTGGGTGGTGTTGCTGGGGCCGGGGGGTTCGGCGGCGGGGGGCGGCGGCGTGGCGCGGCGAATATTGGCCTCAATTTCGGCCTGGTATTGGTCAATGTGGCTGTCGGCGAGGAAGGTGGAAACGGCCGTTTCCCACTCTGTTTGCGTCTCGCACGCTTCAATGGCGTTGTCCCAGGCGGGGCGGGCGCGGCTGGTGGCGGTCATCAATTCGTAGAGGATTTGCAGGTGGGGGGTGGCCCCGTGGCGATGCTGGCCGACGTTAAAACGATCCATGAGCTTGAGGGTGAACGCCGTCAGCACGCCGCCGGTGGAGCTGGGGGGCGGCAGCAAAATTTCGTACCCCTGGTACGGGATTCGCAGCGGCGGCACCTGGATGACCTGGTAGCTGGCGAGGTCGGTGGGGGTGAGCAGCCCGCCGTTGGCCTGCTGGTCGCGCAAAATCGCCTGGGCTAAACGGCCGTTTCTAATCAACCCCTCCCCCTCCTCGGCAAGCTGCGCCAGCGTGTCGGCCAGGTGGGGAATGAAGACGGTTTCGTGGGGCTGGATTAAACGGCCGTTGGCCTGAAAAATCCCCCGCATCTCTGCCGTGTGGGTGTAGAGCGGGGCCAGCAGTTCGCACGTTTGCGCCTGGAACGGCTCCAGCGGTGTCCCCTCCCGCGCCAGCCGCAGGGCGGGTTGGAGCAGCGTAGGCAGCGGCAGGCGGCCATAGTCGGCGGCCATTTGGCACAGACCAAAAAAGTTGCCCGGCACGGCAAAGGAGGCGCGGCCGAGAAAGAAATCTTGGGTTGCGCCGCCAAAATCAATGGTCACTTGGGCAAAGTTGAGCGAATTGGGCTGGCTGGCAGCTTCCAAGCCGGGCATGTTGCTGAAGAAATCGTAGACGGTAGAACGGCCGTTTGTGGCATCATACACCTGGGCAATGCCGCTGCCCCCCATATGCACCAGCCCCACCTCGGCAATGCAGGCGGCAAAGGTGGCGGCGACGGCGGCATCCACCGCGTTGCCGCCTTGTCGCAACATCTCGGCTCCGGCGGCGATGGTTTCTTGGCTGCCACCGGCAATCACTCCATTCGTCATCGTGTCTTTCTCCTTTTGGCTGCTTATCCCTGCGGCCTGCCTGGATCGTACCCGCTTCTCGCAAAAATGAAAATGGGACACCGATTTTCAGGGCAGTGTGCATAGCTGCAAAACGGCCGTTTGCCCGGAGCTTGTCACGATATTTTCACCCTTAGACCCAATTTTTCAGTTTGCATAAAGCAGCGGTGCTAGAAAATGACCTCGGGCTGTTGGGGATGTTTCGACCGTAATCAAAACGTGTATACGGTAAGTACCCGGCGCGAGCATCACCTCCGATAGTCTGGCTGTGTGGTTAGCTTTGTCAGGAGACAAATTTTGGGGCATTGATTCACCCAGAAAGATTCTCTGGCCGCTTGCGCGATTGTCAGCATAAAATTCAGCGTGATACGTATAAGGCTTGCTGTTAAGATCATCTTTCGTTTGAGTTGCAAAAAACGCCTCTAGCATAAACGGTGTATTGCCCAAAATATCTCCGGCAAACGGCTCATTGTTACGTTCGGCGCGAATTGGTACCTGTTTATAAAGAGGCTGCTCGATGCTAAGCCGTTCAACCGAGATTCTAGCTACTGTATTTCCCGGAAGCGATTTCTTGGCTTCTGGTACCTGCTCGCCTGTTGTGTCTCCCTGAGTTGGCTTGGTTTCTTCATGTTCCACAGATACAGGTTCCAAAACCTCTTGGCGCGAAGTGGTTTCAGCTTCCGATGTTTCCTTTGTTAGCTTTGTAGTAGGTACATCTTCCTTGTCCGTCTCCGTGCTTACAAAAATCCCCTCCGGCAACTGCTTGTTTAAAGTATGCAGTATCCAACAAAATGCTTGTTCCCCTTCGAGGCCAGCCCACTTTTTCGATATATCGCCCTGCATATCGTGGACAATGGTACGGTATACCATTGTTTCATCAATATTGCTTTGTTTTGAGAATTCCAGGACAAATAGAGCAACGGGTTTCCATCCTTTATCCGGATTATCTTGTTTTTCCTGTAGTTTCTCCTGAGCAGCAGCAATCCAGTGTTCAAGCTCGCTGGCAGAAATCTTGTGCCCGTCCGCTTGTAATTTTTCAATCGCTCTCGTCACGGAAAGGAGTGCAAGCCCACGAAACGTATTTACACCTAGCGATTCACTCAGCCAATGCTGCCGAGCAGGGCCAATACCCGAAATAACCGACAGATCATCATATGCTCTCATATGCTCATTCATCACATTTCTCCCAATTGCAAGCCTCCCGAACTTTGGTGGAGTTCGGGAGGTTCATAAGCTCAGTGTCGGTAGACTTTGAGTGGTGGCCGTTTTTTGCCTGACAGTTGAGGAAAACGGCCACCTCGTGTTAAGCACCTGTTACCATTATGGTATTTGTGGGTGCTTACTTTGTGTTAGTAGACTTCGATAAGCAGTTCAGCGGCTGCATCTGGGAAAGCGGTGATGCCGGTGTGCCAACGAGCCATACACATAATCCGGTACACGCCAGGCTGTACTGTTCCGGCGGGAACCGTCAGCGTTGTATTGGGATCATCATATGTGCCGCCGGGGGACATTGTGACATTGGCCGTACCTAAGTCAACACCTTCCGGTGGGCCGCCGAAGCGCTCCGCATAATATTCAACGGTGAAGCTGACGCCCAGTGCTTCAGCCCAACCCCAGAATACGCCACTGCCCATTACTCTGGCGCTAACGCCAAATGGCTGATTGCCATCAACGATCAAGGTTGAAGCCATCCCTGGATCGTGAACCACCATGTTGTCAATAGTGGCTTGCCAAACTCCGCCAATATTTGGTTGCGAGGCCATTTCTATACTCCTTGTGTATATGTGACCCTACTAGGTCATAGGTGGGTGCATTTCTACACGCCATTTTGTGAGTAAACATTTATTCTCGAGAAATCACAACGATGCTTACCGGCTGTGATGTACAAGCAGCATACCTGGCACAGTTCAAAATTGTTTCAAAATCAGTTCAATTTTGGGAAGAGAAAAAATGAACTTGGTTTTTTTGCATCTGTTCGTATAGTTTGACCGTTTCTGGCATGGGGTCTGTCTCCAATTCTTGTTGGAGCGTCTCGACGCAGCGATAATATTGTTTCAGTGCCAAATGTCGTTGTCCTTGGTGGTAATAGGCCAGCATTAATATTCTATGCGCTTCTTCATTGCAGCCGTCTATATGTAGAAGTTTTTGTGCGTAATTGATGCAGATGCCCCAACGTTTTTGTTCATAATAGTAATGGCTTAACTGTTCGAGCATTTCTGCGTGAGTCCGCTCTAGATGCTCGCGCATTTGGAATGTCCAATTTTCATATCGTTCTTCTGCTAGAAAATCTCCTTCATGTAGACTATCGGCTGCTTCATAAGCTGTTGTTGTTTTTTGTAAGTTCCCTTTGCGGTACATCTGGCGACCGTACTTATATTGCCGCATGAATTCTTCATAATCTAACCAAACTGAGAGATCGGTGTTGAGGCCATAGGCACCGTTTGCGCTCCGAATGACGGGGGTGGTGATTTCGGCTGCTTGAAACGCTTGCCGTATTTGGTAGATGACTTGGTATAGATTTCGTCTGGCAGACTCTGGCTCGGCATCTGGCCAGAAGGTGTCCATTAGCAGTTCAATTGGAATTGGCTGCTCACGGTGAATAATCATGTACTTGAAGATAGATTTACTAATGCTGCCACTCCAGGTTTTTATTGCTATATCGTTAAAGTAGACACGGAAGTGACCAAAGCAATAGACGACTAGAGATGCCTCTTTTGGCGTTGCTATATTGGTTTCTATAGCCAAAACAGAATCTTCTTTCGTTTCCGGGGTGGCGTAGGGTTTTGGCTCAGTTAGCAAAGTAGCCGGGGATGGTCTGATCTCATTGGTTTCATACACGGCATTGGAGGGTTCTGCTTGTCGGTCAAGAAATCTACGAATGCGATTCCAAATGGATTTTTCTTCGGGAAGCACCTCCTCTTCCTCAATTTTTAGATGTACCTTGATAAATTTTGCCTGCTTTTCTTCCTGTTTTCGTGATGTGTATTCCTTAGCAGCATCTACGAGAATCTGTAGCTGTTGGCGTAATTGCTTTTCTTGGTTTTCTTTTTTGACAGAGGCTTGGTGGTGCCAACTGATTTCTGTTCGATATTGGCTACATGCCCAGGAAATACGACAGGTTGCCTCCAGGATATTCACAAGTGCTGTATTGCCCTGCTTTAGATGAGTTTGCTGAGCCAAACGCAGCAAGGAAATTGCGGAAGAGTATTCTCCCGATGCAAGCAGACCAGAGATTTCTTGCCACTCAATAGATTCATTCATGACTTTCAGCCTTGGCTAAGCGGTTTTATAAATGGTCAAGTTTAGCAAGCGCCCTGCTATAGCTAGTGATTTAATTGTGAGTAACCAAAGAGGATATTTACTTGGCAGACAAATGCCTTTACGGTCAGTTGGATGCCATATGTGCTGGACTGTTGATACGGAATAGGTATAACATTTGGTACTGCAAAGCGTGCCTTATATAGATAGGGTAGAATGTGGTGGAGAAAGTTGGAAACGGCCGTTTGTCATTTGTATGCTGTGAAGTTTATCATACATCTGCAAGATTATGTGGACAATCGCAACAAAATGTTAAGATAAAAAAACCCCCGCCAAATCAAATTGACGGGGGTTTTCCATGCAATCAGCGTGTCTCACCGATTACCGATTACCGATTACCGATTACCGATCTCACGGTTTGCGCCGCATGATGGGCAGATAGATATACTGCGTGCCGTCGTTGTCATGGATGGTGACGGTGGTGGTGCCGGTTGTGCCAACGGTGGCGTTGGTGGCGTTGCTCATGGTCAGGGTGAAGGCTTCGTCGTCTTCGGTGTCGCCATCGTCCAGCAGGGTGATGGTGAAGGTTTGGGTGAGCGTGCCGGGGTCAATGGTGATGGTTTCGTTGACGGCGGTGTAGTCGGTGCCAGCAACGGCCGTTCCGTCCACACTGCTAATATCCACCGTAATCGGCAAACCTGATGGCGTGCTAACCGCGATAACCACGGTTGCCACACCTGCGTCTTCGTGGACGCTGTAGTCGGCTACTTTAAACGAGACTGTCGGCGGCTCGTCGTTGTCGAGGATGGTAACAGTGGTCGTGTCAGTGGTGCCAATGACGGCATGGTCGGCATTGCTCAACGTCAGGGTGAAGGTTTCGTCCGCTTCGTCGCTGTCGTCGTCGTTGAGCGTCACGGCAAAGGCCTGGTTGATGGTGCCGGCCGTCAGGGTGATGGTTTTGCTCACGCCCACGTAATCGGCTCCGTCAACGGCCGTTCCGTCCGCACTGGCAATGTCGAGCGTAATCGGTTGACCCGATGGCGCATCAAGCGAGATGACCACCAGTGCCGTACCGGCGTCTTCGTCTACGCTGTAGTCGGCCACGTCAAAGGCGACCGTCGGCATGTCGTCATCGTCGCTGATGGTCAGCGTGGCGCTGTCGGGTGTGCCGAGGTTGGCGGCGACGGGGTTGCTGAGGGTGATAACGGCCGTTTCTTCCGCCTCATCCAGCGCATCATCTAGCACCGTTACCTCAAACGACTGGCTCATCTGACCGGGGTCAAAGGTCAGCGTGCCGCTGATGGGGGTGTAATCCTCGTCAGCCGTGGCCGTACCGTCGCTGGTAGCATAATCAACTGTCACCGTACCAGACGAGGCAAAGCTTAGGGTGGCGGTAAAGGTCACGCTGCCGTCCCCTTCGCTGGCTGTGGCGGCGTCGCTGGTCAGGGCCACCGTCGGAACCGGCTCATCATCCAGAATGTGGATAGTAGTCGTGACCACTTCACCGGGACGCGGGTCGCTGGCACCGTTCAGATTTTGCAGCGCCAGTTCAATCGTTTCGTCCCCTTCGGAAAGCTGGTCATCGGTCAGCGGCAGGGTGACGGTGATAAGTGTGGTGCCGTTGGTGATGGTCAGCGGTTCGAGGTTGGTGAAGCTGTAGTCCACGCCGTTGGTGGCGGTGCCACCCGTGTTGATCACGTCCACCAGAATATCGCTGGCGGAGATGGGGTTGGAAGTGATTTCGACGGTGACGCTGGTTTCGGTTTCGTCAACGTTGTAGTTGGCCGCGCCAAATTGCACTCTGGGCAGGGCGTCGTCGTCCAGAATGGTGACGGTGGCGCTGCTGGGTGCCGCCGGGATGGCGTGGTTGGCGTTGCTGATGCTAACGGTAAAGCTTTTGTCGGCTTCGATAATGCTGTCGTTGATCAATGGCACGTTGACCACGACGGAGGGTTCGCCAGCGGGGATGGTGACGGTGGAGGAGATGGCGGTGTAGTCGGTGCCGGAAACGGCCGTTCCGTCCGTCGTCGCAAAATCAACCGTCACATCCTGGCTGGTGGGGCCGCTCAGAGCCACGGTTACGGCCACTGCCCCATTCGGGTCGTCTTCGTAAACCTGGTAAATCGCACTGTCGAGGGCAACGGTGGGGCCGGTGGTGCTAAATGTCCAGGTCTCGCGGATCACGCCGATTTCAAACCCTTCATTCAGCGGCTTGCCATTCGCATCTTTAATGCCGCTGGTGAGGGCGACGGTGTAGAGGCTGCTGCCGTGGAGGGGAGTGGTGGGGGTAAAAACGGCCGTATGTGTGCCGCTGTCATAAGCAATGGCACCGGTGGCAATGTTGCCGCCCTGATCGGTTACGATGATGTTGTTGTTGGTCAGCGTTGTCTCATTCATTGGCTTGCTGAAGGTCACGCTGATGACGCTGGTTTGGGCAACATCGGTGGTACCAGGCGCCGGAGACATGTCCATGACAACGGGTGAGGGGTCGCCCAAAACGTTGTGGACATACATCTGGCCGTTGTCCTGGTCGGAGCCGAGGACAACAATGCCGGTGTTGCTGTTTACCATTTGTTTGGTGCTGCTGGGGTTGTCAATGCTGGGCAGCAGGGCGTTGGCAATAAACGGCGTGCCGCAATCGCCGGGCGTAAAGCTCATGTTCGACAGCGGGGTAGTGATTGTCGCTTTTTTGTAGCAGATAAAATCGCCGCCAGTTTTGTTTGTAACGAAAACATACAGCTCTTTTTTCTCGTTATCAATCACCAAAATGGGGCGTGTGTCTTTGTCTGTCACGCGACTGTAGCTATGATAGGAGAATACGCCGTTGGTGTCACGAGCCACAACGCCAATGCCGGAATCGGTCAGGGCGGAGCCATTTGTCTTGACAACAGCAAACAGTTGACCGCCGTTGGCCGTTTGCAGGCTGTTCAGGCTAATGTGGTCGTCTGCACCACCGGGAACGCTAACCTGGAAATGCGTCCACGCGCTGCCGGGGGCGCTGGCATCGGGGTGAATGGCGATGTGGGTGGTGGCTGTGGCCTGGTTAGACCAGGCAACGGCGACGGAGGGCGTGCCATTGTTGCTAAAGGCGGTAATTGAGGAGATGTCGTCGCTGTTGACAACGGCTTCGGCAAAGGGAACAACAAAGGGGTTGCCCCAAATGGCATCATCGGCCAGGGTGCTGCCGTTGCTAGCGTTGACAAAAACGGAGGAATTGCCACTATCTTTGGACACATAAGTCACCCACAGGCGACCGGTGGAATCCTTGGTGAGTACCAGGGTCTCGGTTTTGTCTACGTTGACGGTGACGGGGAAGCCGTTGTCGAGGGTATAGGTGCGGCTGTCTTTGTGGTAGCTGTAGCGATAGAGACGGCCGGCGTCGTTGGGGTCGCCGCTGACGGTGGCCGGGTCTTTAGAGATGTGGGAGGCGACATACAGCTTTTGATTGGCCTGATCCCACAGGGTGTCGGCCTTGGTAGTGGGGCGGTCGTCAAGCTGAACGCCGGTGTCTTCCCACGTTTGGCTGCCCCAGTTGAGGCGATAGATGTGGTAGGTGTTGCTGGTGGTCTCAAACAGGCTGCCCCACCAGAAGCCATCGTTCCACCACAACTTGCTTTCAGGTTTTTCACCTGTTGGGTCGTTGGCAGTGGTTAGTCCAAAAGAGAAGTCAACATACCCCACGTCGGCGTTGGGTGCCTGATAGGCGATGGCGGTTGTTGAAAGCAAAAGGGCAAAAAGGGTTAGGATTAAGAAAGGAAAGGAATAAAATCGGGTGAGCCGATTCGGGGAAAGGTTTATTTTTTTCATGTTTACCTTTAAGTCCAATGATTGTAGCGATACGCTTGGGTTGATACGGTTCTCTGAAAAACAATACAGTTGCGTCCTAAAAATAGATGCCTCCCATAGTTAGTTGTACGCTCTGTTTTAGCTCTATTGTAGAAATTACCCCTTACAACGTTTCTAAAGGTTTGGGTACAATTTGGATGTTAAGGAACGAGGATGAAATAAGTTACGCAAGAAGTTCAACTTCTCAGAAGAAGTTGAACGTCTAAATGGGCAAGTTATTTAATTTCCATTCCTAAGTTAGAGGTGATAATAGTACGAGCAGGTCTCTATCAGTTGATAAATGGAACGGGCAAACGTGTCATTTCGAGAAATCCTATCGGTGACAGCCAAGCGAGCGAGATTTTTCCTCGAAGACTCGTCGAAATGACATGGTTTTTATCTAGGGAAATTGTTGATCCGCTACAGACCTGCCCCTACAGGTGGCTACATAGAAAATGGTAGAGCAAGGCTTGATTGAGCAAATTGAACAGTTTTTACGGGAACAACGGCCGTTTTATCTTGAGCTGCTGGAGCGGATGGTGGCAATTAACAGCTTTACGGCAAATGCGGCGGGGGTGAACAGGCTGGGGGAAGAAACGGCCGTTATTTTTTCCGACCTCGGTTTTACCGCCGAAACCATTCAGTCCACCACCCCCCACTACGGCAAACACCTTGTTCTCAGCCGTTCGGGCAGCTCCGGGCGCAAACTTGGGCTAATCGCCCATTTAGACACCGTATTCCCGCCCGAAGAAGAGGTTGCCAACGACTTCTACTTTCGCATTGAAGGCGACCGCATCTATGGGCCAGGGTCGGCCGACATCAAGGGCGGCACGGTGATGATCTATATGGTGCTGGACGGGCTGCGCCGCTTTATGCCAGAGTTTTTTGAGGCGATGAACTGGGTCATCCTGCTGGATGCTTCCGAAGAGGCCGAGGCCGAGGATTTTGGGCGGCTGTGTGCCGAACGGCTGGCGGGGTCGCTGGGTGGCCTCATTTTTGAATCGGGCGAGATGAATGGCAACCGGTTTAAGCTGGTGCGGGCGCGAAAAGGGCTGGCTTCGTTCCAGGTGCGGGTGCAGGGCAAGGCGGCGCACGCGGGCAATGCCCACCACCGGGGAGCGAATGCGGTGGTGCAACTGGCTGAAATTATCCAGCAGTTGGCGGCGTTGACCGATTATGAACGGCAGTTGACGGTGAATGTGGGGTGGGTGGCGGGTGGCACGGTGACAAACCGGGTGCCGCATGAGGCGGAGGCGCGGCTGGAGATGCGGGCGTTTTCAGTGGAAGCGTTTGAGCAGACGATTGAGACGATTATGGGGTTTAACGGCCGTTCCACCCTCCAAAGCAGTGAAGGCTACCCGTGCCAGGTAACGGTAACGCTCATCGAAAAAACGCCTCCCTGGCAGCCCAATGAGGCGACTGATCAGTTAATTTCTTACTGGCAGCAGGCGGCGGCATTGCTGGGGCAGGAGATTGTGCCGGAGGAACGGGGCGGGTTAAGTGATGCCAACCATTTTTGGCGCGAAGTGGCCTGTCTGGACGGGCTGGGGCCGGCCGGAGCCAATGACCACTGCTCGGAACGGAGTGCCGACGGAACGAAGGAGCAGGAGTACAGCGTGTTGTCGTCGTATGTGCCGAAGGCAGTGCTGAATATAACGGCCGTTTTGCTCCTGGCACAAGGTTGATTGAACCGCAGAGGGCGCAAAGGCATAAAGATCGGGTGTTTTTCTTTGCGTCTTTGCGCCTTGGCGTGAAATCTTCTGTACGTTGGTTTCCTCTGCGGTAAATGTCTTCTGGTGGGTTATGACAAAACATTCTTTTTATTGGCTGCTGATTTGGTTTTGCACCGAGGTCATACTGGCAGTGGTCATGACGCTGCTGTTTGCGCTTGGCCTCATTCTTATCGAGTTTTTGCTTTACCCGCTGGCGTTGGGGATTGGCGGGCTGCTGGCGGCACTGCTGGCAAGCTGGCTGGCAAACAGGCTGGTAGATGATGGCAAATATACGGCACCACTGGCAATAACGGCCGTTTCTCTCCTCGTCGCCATCATTTGGGCCATCGCCCTCCTGCTCATCAACGTCGGCCGCATCATCAACCTGCCCCCCGTTTTTTACAGCCTCAGTGCCGCCACCATCCTCGCCATCACCGCCACCGTCACCAGCAACCGGCTGCGCCGCATCCAGCAGCCCCGCCCCCACGAAACCCGCCGCCTGTTGCGCTGGCTCCTCATTGCCTTTGTAGCCATCCCCGTCATCATTTACCTCGCTTCCCTCGTCGGCCTAGCCGGGGCGTGAGGAATGGTAATGAGATTAGAGATTGGAGATTCGCAGCCCCAATCTCCAATCTCCAATCTCTAATTCCCATTCTCAATTTGACAGCGTTGCGTACTGTCGCGCCGTGTCCAGACTGTCGGCCAGCACCAGGTAGGCGACCAATGTTTGTTGGCCGTGGGGCGGCAGGTGCATGTCGTCTTCAACGTAGCAATGGCCGCCGTATTCGCCGAGGTCGAGCCAGTGGGTGCGCTGGCGGCCGCTGGCGCTGACGAGGATGAAGGTGCGCCCGGTTTCCGGGTTTTCGGCGGCGGACCAGGGGCCAAACCAGCCCCACAGCTCTTGCTTGTTGCGCTTGCGCTGCTGTCCGTCGGCGTGGAGGATGGTGCGGTCGTAGCGGCCGTCGGGCTGGAGATAGGTGTGGAAGGCGGGAACGGCCGTTTTTGCCACCACCGTCTTGTTCTGCACCGTAAACAACAGCTTCAGCACCGCGCTACCCGGCAGCGTCAGATAATCCATCGTCGCCACCAGCCCCTCGAAGCCAGGACGCGCCGGGGTGGAACAGACCCGCACCCCCTGCCACGGTAGCCCGTCGGCAGCAGCGGCAATGGGTTCCGCCGTAAACGTTTCGCTGTAGAACTTGCCCGGCCAGTCGTCCCAATCATCCATGTCGCGCCGTAGCATCGGCTGCACGCCGCCAAACCACGGTTTGAACCCTTCAAACACGCCGTCGGGGTCGGGGTAGAGCGTCACCAGATGGTTGGTTTCGCTGTCGCGGTCAAACCAGCCGACCAGCCCACCGTGGTAGTGGGGGGCGATTTGCCAGCGAAAACGGCCGTTTTCCATCTCCCACAACGCTTTTTCATCTGGCCCTGTCGTTTGATTAACGTCAACATTGCCCGGCGCACCCAGCCGCAAAATGGTAAACGGGTAAACCCGATCCCGGATGTTGTCGGCCAGGTGTAGCGAGCCACTGCCTGCTTCCGGCGCATTGTCGTTGGCGCGGAACTGCACCGGCACGGTGACGGGTTGCCCGGCCACCAGGTCGGCGACCTCGATTTCGCGGGGGGTGGCGTGCCAGCCGGGGGGTGGGGTGAGGGTTAAACGGCCGTTAACCCCCAGCTTTTGCACATTGTCCAGCGTCAGCGGCGCGGTGAATTCATCGGCCATTGTTTGCAGGGCGGCCGGGGCGAACCCCACCAGCAGCGGTGGCTGTGGCTGGCTGTAAACGGCCGTTTGCCCCGCCAATCGCTGCCACGCCCGCTGCACTGCCTGCCAGTTGCCCGTGCCGCAGTAGGCATAAACCGGGGCGAAGGTGACAACCGCTCCCGGCGGCAGCGCCTGCGCTTCCCTGGTCAAATTAAAACCGCCATACCGTATTTCATGGCGCGTGGTGTCGGTCGGCCAGATAATGCCGTGAATTTCTCCATCCAGTTCCAGTGCCGCCCACTGCTCTGCCATCTGCTCTGGCTGGTGGGGCAAGTCGTCTTCGTAGCGCATGAAGTCGCTGGCAAGGGCCGTCACCAGCCGTTCGCGGCGGGGAATGGTCACTTGAGCGTTGTCAAAATCCATGTCCAGTGCCCCCATGCGCGTTTGCACATAGCAGCGGTGGCTCTCCGCGCCCACATTTTCCACCCGGTAGCCAATCTGGATGAGCGGCGAGGGGGTGAAGGTGACGGTGCGGGTGAGCCGCAGACCGGGGAAGCGGGTAGAGTTAGCGGTGAAGGTGGCAACCACCTGCCCGGCGCTGGCTTCGTAGCTGATGGTGTACTGTTGTTCGGCCAAATCGTCGGGCATGTGGGGCGGGCCAAGCTCTTCGCGTAGGTACACATGGTCGGCGTGGCCGCCGCTGGGACGTACCTTAATTTGCCCACCCTGCGCCCCTGCCTTGACTTTGTAATAATCGTTGGCGACGAGGAGGGTGTGGTCTTGGCCGTGGTTGATGGTAGCGGCGACGATGCCACCGAGGGGGAGGGAGAAAACGGCCGTTTCTGGCAGCTTTGTCACCACCTCCTGACCATCATAAACAAAAGTGGCGGTGATGGGCAGCGCGTGGCTGCCGGGCTGCTGGCTGCATAGCTCCAGCGGCACGGCGGCGAACTCGTTGGCGGGGACGGTGAAGGGGTGGCTGTGCCAACTGGCGTGGAGGGTGTCGCTGGGTGGCAGATGGAGGGTGCCGCTTAACGGCCGTTGCATTCGGTTGTGCAACTGCACCAGCACCGTTTGTGGCTGCTGTGGCAGCAGCGTGGGCGTGGATTTATCCAAACTTAGCTCAATGGCCGGGCGGTAGTTGAGACCGCACGACAGCGTGAGCGGGATGTCGCCAAGCTGAAGCTGGGTGTGGATAGCTGGGCGCGGCAGGGCGTTCCACTTTTTGTCGTAATCAATCGGCGGCGCGTCGGCGGCGCATAGGTAGTCGGCCGACACGGTGCGGCTTTGGCCGGGGGCGAGGGTGAAGCTGGTTTCGTAATCTACACAAACGCCGTCATCGCCGCTGGCGCGAAGGGTGACGGGCAGGGGCGTGGCCTGCTTGTTGCCAATGACCCACTCGATGGTGTAGCGTAGCCCCTGGGCGGGGTCGGGCTGGCTGGGGCGGGCGTGGGCGGAGAAAACGGCCGTTTCCAGCCCCGCCAACTTTTGGCTGGCGCGATCCACCATCGCTTCCACACAATCGCCATCCTTCTCCCAGCGCAAAATGTAGACGGGCAGGGTGCCGGTGGCCGGATGCCGCTGCTCGTCGGGCTGCTGCGCCAGTTCGCGGCGGAAATCGCGGTACCAGTCAGCGCGGTGGAAGAAGGCGCGGGTGGCGGGGTGGTTGAGCAGCAGCGGGGTGTAATTTTCCATGCCCACGTCGGCACCGGGCTTCCAGTAAAAGCCCACCTTTTTGTACAGCGGCACCGATTTGAGGTTGCCGGGCCAGGTGCTAATGGTCATGCGCTGGTAGCCGAGGTCGGTGGCGTGTGTGACCATCATTTGCAACATGCGGCGGCAGAGGCTGCGCCCCTGGTAGCCAGGGTGGACATTGAGCAGGGGGACGTAGCAGCTTGTGCCGCTTTGGTTGGCGGTGTCTTGCAGCGACCCATAGGCCACGACTTTGTGGCTGTCATCAAGGACGATGAGGTTGAGTAGCGGGTCAAAGCTGTCCATCCAATCGTGGATGCGGTCGGTGGTGTAGGGGACGCCACGGGTGAAGGTGCCGGGCCACTGATCGTCGCTTTCATTCCACATTTGCGCCAAACTGGCGGCGTGGTCGTGGGAATAGGGGATGATTTGGTAATTGTCGTTTGTCATGGTTTTGAGATTGGGGATTGGCGATTGGAGATTTGCCAATCTCCAATCTCTAATCTCCAATTATGAAAGTTCCATTGTAAAATGCTCGGTCACTGCCATTGACAGGGGGGCGACGATGAGGCTGTTGAGCAGGGCGATGGCGTAGATGGCAAGCGGCAGCAGGGAGCGGGCGGCAAAATCGCCGCTGAGGACGTTGGCGGCGGCGAGGGCGAGGCTGATCAGCACGCCCAATGCCAGCCGTTCGCGCTGGCTGAAGCTGTGGCGCAGGGTGCAGCAGAGCAGGGCGACGAGGGTGCTGATAAGGCTGCTGAAGAGGAGGAGGGAAACGGCCGTTTTTACCGACACCGTTCCTGCCCAATCCACGCTTAGCGCCAGCCCCACCGTGACCAGGCTGATGAGATTACTGATGAGCAATGTGCGAACAAATAGGTTTAATCGGTTCATCTGAGACCTGCGTTGGGTGCCAATGGCACGCAACAAAAAAGAGGACATGGACACATTTGCCCACGTCCTCTTTCGGAAGCTGTTTGGCCGCCGCATTGGGCAGACAAACAAAAAGGCCGCAGGCAATTGGGGTCGCCTGCGGCCTTTGAATCTGTTTAGCTCAGGTTGCTAACGGGCAGCAGACGCACTCCGACAAGGAACACCACCTTTGGTGCCGCTTGAATTACGGTAAATGCCAGAAAATAACATCATCAAAAACTCTCCAAATGGGTTTTGTTACCCGTTAGCGAAATTTATAAGCAACGCAGTTTAACATAGGTGGGGCGTGGTCGTCAACCGGGAAAATTTACGTTAATTTCACGCCAAGGCGCAAAGATGCAAAGGTTGGGCTGTGTTGGGGGGAGGGCAAAACGGCCGTTTTGCCCATTCTCTTTTCCAACAAGTGGCGAGAGAATTGTTGGCGGAGTCTGAATAGATGCGCGGATGACACGGATTTATCGGGATGAACGCGGATTCTTTCTGTGTGATCCGCGAAAATCCGCTCTGATCCGCGTTATCTGCGCATCCATTTTCTCATCCAACAGGCAGCGAGAGGTTTTGGCGAAGAAAGGCGACGGTGCGTTCCCAGGCAAGCTGGGCGGCGGCTTCGTTGTAGGCGTCGGGGCGGTCTGGCTCGAAGAACCAGTGGCCGACGTTGGGGTAGTGATGAAAAACGGCCGTTTTGCCCGCTTTTTTCAGCTCATTCTCCATCCACGTCACCCATTCAGCCGGTTCGTAGGGGTCGTTTTCGGCAAAATGGCCCATGAAGGTCGCTTGCATCTGGTCAAAGTCGCCTTCGCCCGCACCGTAAAACAGCACCACCGCCCGCACGTGTTCCGGGTCTTCCCCGGCCAAGTGGGTGGCGAAGGAGGCTCCCATGGAGAACCCAATGATGCCAATGGTTTGGGCGTTGGCGTGTTGCAGGAGGGTGGTGACGGAAACGGCCGTTTCTGCTTTGGCTTCCTCTCCATCAAGCTGGCTGCTGAGTTGTTCGGCTTCTGCAATACTGGTTGCCAGTTGGCCGTGGTAGAGGTCGGGGGCGTAGGCGACAAACCCCAGGGCGGCCAGCCGATCACATACGTCCTTAATGACGTTGGTTAATCCCCACCAGGCGTGCAAGACTAAAACGGCCGTTCCTGTGCCAGCCTGCGGCCGGGCGAGGTAGCCTTTAGGGTTAGGTGAGTTGTTCATACGGGTCTCTCCTTGAACAATTATGGTTAAGAGATCTGTATTTTAGAACAAATGTTTTGTTTTGCAAGGGGGAGATTGGGGAGAGGGTGAGGTGGGAGGAGGGATAAACGGCCGTTTTTTCCACCCCAATTACAGAACGCCTAACGTCTTGTTCAGCGGCGGGCGAGCAAAACCCAATTTCTCGGCGGGCGCGACACCTTCAACCACCACCAACTCAAAGGGCGAATCGGCCCTGGGATCGCCAGTCCGCTGTAATAATTGTTATGGTGCATCACCAGCCGGTTTCAGAAAGAGATAAAACCCAAAGCCCATAGTCGATCGCCCCCAGCGAAGATACCCGTCACGCCACTCTCGACTTCGCTTCAACTTTTCTGCTACCGCTGGGTCATTCGGATATAACGCTGCCTCCCGTTCGATTCTCATTCTGTGTGACCATTCAAAATCATCCCACTCATCTTCATTGCTTACGGCTGCATAGAGCGTGATCAAGCCTTGCTGTTCCGCAAACAAGATGTTCGTCATGTGGTCATGATAGATTCCGACGGGGTCTCCAATCAGTTGGAGATATGCCTCCGCTGGTACTTGTTTCCAGTATCCTTCGCCGATGAGTAGTTGTCCCCCAGGACTCACAAGTTGAAGCAACCGCTGGATCGTGTTTGGATAAGCTGCTTGCCCTTTCCCAAAGGCGTGGGTGGAGCCAATACATATTGCCAGCTCAAAAGAGGCATCATTCAGTGGTTCCTTTTGGATGTCGGCAATGCGAAACTCGTATGCAGCAGTCGGGATTCTGATTGAGGCTTTCTTCTGTGCTGCTGCAATTAACTCTGAGTTGATGTCAATACCCAAACCGTGAGCAGCTGAAACCTCGATCAGGCGAATGAGAAACTCACCGTTGCCACAACCTACATCCAACACATGGTCGTCGTTAGATATATCCAGAAGCTGGATTAATCGGTCGGCTTTTTTAGAACTTATCGGGCTATTGAATAACATTCAGATCACTTGTCCACGTCGCAACTTGCAAAGCTTGCTTCACCAGCGCGATACACAAGGCAAAGGTAGCCTGTCATGAGCTTCCATCGCGTCTGGTGCAAGCTCAGTTGCGCGACAACACCTACCCTTGGCTATGGGGTTTAAATGCTTTTTGTTGATTTGTCGCTGGTGCTTTATTGCTCATCTGAAACCTCGACTATCTACTCAATCTTGAAAGCTTAAATTGGCAGGTTTATACTGCGACTGTGCTTGATAAACCTGCGTTGCACAATAAAAACACGCATCACTAACAACGCCATTCGATAGTGAAAGTTTATAGGATGGTTGGCTAATGGGCAAGGGCGTGAATGCAATTTGCGTTACGTAACAAGAACGTTGATTTGGGCAAGCAATCTGACACGACACCCGCCCAAACCAAAATTTTTGCTGAAACCATTCTTGATACACAAGAACAAATGTGCTACTATGTGCTGTAAACAGGAGGCCGCTATGCCTGAATTTTTGTACCGCATTCAACCTACACGTCCCGAAATGCTGAGCGAAGGCTCCACGTCGGCCGAAGCTGCCATCGTC
>WBZL01002583.1_pt1 | contig 17479 bp, 16 predicted proteins | sample 5204291 | NCBI WGS metagenome assembly WBZL01 (sample SAMN12344345, study PRJNA552823) | activated sludge metagenome | biome: Activated sludge suspended growth; feature: Nitrification reactor; material: Wastewater; isolation source: activated sludge from nitrification reactor of wastewater...
GGGGTCGCGGTGGATCAGTGGGAGGTCGGCCACGGCGAGGGTGTCGTGGTGTTCGACGGGAATCGGGGTGCCTGAGATCCGGCTGATTCGATCAGGGACGTAGCGAGATGGGGGTTCAGGCAGATCAAGCCTCCCCAGGGCGTACTTGATGGCGATCTCCCACGACGTCACGGCTGACACCAGCAGTTCTGTTGTCGGGTTCTCCGCCAGCCCAAGGTGGTCCCCGAGACGTTCCGGGGCAGTCTGGAGCCAGAGGAAGATGTGCGTGTCGAGCAGGACCCTCATGCTTCGAACGCGTCGAGGACCTCGGCGGGGAGTGGAGCGTCGAAGTCCTCCGGCACCTCGAACACACCGCGGTCTGATCCCAGCGTCCTCCCCTCGGTGTTGGTGACGGGTATCAGACGGGCGACCGCGACGCCGCGGTTGGCGATGATCACCTCCTGTCCGGCGGCGACCTCGGCGAGCAACCGGGACAGGTGGGTCTTGGCCTCGTGGACCCCAACGGACTTAGTCACATAGCTAGTTTATATCCTTGGTGGGCCCTGTCTGCCCAGGATGCACGCCACAGGCTCTCTTGCAGCGCCAACGCAAGCTCCAGCGGACTCTCGGTTGCTTACCTCGGCGGTGGGTCCGGGTTAGAGCCCTCTGCTGTTGCCGAGGAGGTCTGGGAAGTTGGGGTCGCGCTTTTCGCCCTTGGCCATGAAGGTCTCGAGCATGTCGGCAGGTTGGAACATTCCCGACTGCCAGGCGGACATGTGGTTGAGCGAGTCAGCTACCGAGTGATCCCTGGCGAAGTTGATCATCTCCTTGGTGCCCCAGATGGCCAACGGGCTCTTGGTGGCGATCTCCGCGGCCACCTCCAGGGCGCCGGCCACGAGGGAGTCGTGGTCGGGGAACACCTCGTTCACCAGGCCTACCTCGGCGGCTCGGGCGGCAGGGACCCGGTTGCCCCGGTAGGCCCACTCCCGAGCGATGCCTTCGGGGATGATCTTGGGGAGCCGCTGGAGCGTGCCAACATCAGCGGTCATGCCGATGTTGATCTCCTGGATGCAGAAGAAGGCGTCCTCGCTGGCGTAGCGGAGGTCGCAAGCCGAGACCATGTCGACCGCCCCTCCGATGCAGCCGCCCTGGATGGCGGCGATCACCGGCATCCGGACCCGTTCCAGCGCGGTGAACGATTCTTGGAGCACCCGCACGCTCTGGAGTAGCCGAGCCCGGGCTCGGCCCTGTTCGGCGGCTGAACCATCGGCCGACGGGCCGCCGAGGGCGTCACCGCCTCCTGAGGCGAACACTCCCAGGTCCATTCCCGAGCAGAAGTGCTTTCCGGTGGAGGAGATGACGATGGCGCGCACCGAACCGTCCTCATCGAGGTCGCGCACCACCGCGGGCAGCTCCGACCAGAACTCCTTGATCATCGAGTTGTAGACATCGGGCCGGTTGAGACGCACGTGGGCGACCTTGCCGATTCGTTCGACGTCGAAACAGGTAGGCGATTCGCTCATGACGCCATCCTTGCCCAACGACGGCACGTCGGCGGTCTCGAAACGTGCACGGGGGTCGGGCGGGAGGCGAGTGGCGAGTGGCGAGTGGCGAGTGGCGAGTCCGGGGTCGGACAGGCAGAATGAAACCTGTTCTAGTTTCACCCTTTGGGTGAGCTCACCGGATCAGGGGATATGCGTGCAGGATCTCGGCAGTGGCAAGACCGATCAGCGTCCGGTGCGGCTGGGGGGCGCACTGGTCACGCTCGTGGAACCGCACCGTGGTTCCGAGGTGGCCTACAACCGTTGGTACGAGCGGGACCACTTCTACGCCGGCTGCATGATCGGCGCTTGGACCATCAGCGGAGCACGCTTCGTGGCCACACGTGACCTCAAGGAGCTGCGTTACCCCGCCGACTCACCGGTGGCACCCGACTCGGCGGCAGGTTCGTTCCTGGCCTTGTACTGGGTGTTGGCGGGCCGGTTCGGTGAATGGATGCAGTGGGGGTCCGAGCAGGTCAAGTGGTTGCACGAGAACGGGCGGATGTTCGCTGACCGTGACCACATCCACACCCTCATGTACCGGTTCCGCACCGAGTACGAGGCCCCCGATGGGGTGCCGGTGGAGCTGGCCCTGGATCACCGTTCGCCGTACGTGGTGTTGGTGATCGGAGAGCCGGCCGATGGCCGCACCCTCGACGACGTCGACGCCTGGTTCGGTGAGCAGCCGCTACCCGGGGTCGTGGGGGCCGAGTTCACCGCCATCCCGCTGCCGGGGGACTCGGCTCCCGGGGTGCGCGCTGACAGCGCGGCCAACCGTTTCAGTCAGCTCTGGTTCGTGGACGACGAGATCACCGACATCTGGGACGAGACGTTCGCCGGGCTTGGCGAGCGTTTCGCTTCGGCGGGGCTGGGCCGCCTGGTGCTGGTGGCGCCGTTCCGGGCGACGGTTCCCGGAACCGACACCTACACGGACCAGATCTGGTGATCCGGAGAGGTTTGCCCAGATGTTCCCTCAGAATGGCTTCGGAAGCGCCGACGCCCACCGCCGCCCGGCGTGGACCAGGCAGTTCTACCCCGACCATTGTTTCCAACCACCCGTTTCAGTTTCTGACGACCCGTCAGATTGTGAGGTAGCATCATGACCATGACTGACGCAGGCACCCCCAACGCCGACGACTTTCCCAAGATCATCTCGGTCGACGACCACGTGATCGAGCCGCCCAACGTGTGGCTCGACCGCCTTCCCAAGAAGTACCACGACGTCGGGCCCCGGACCGTGCGAGAGCGCGGGACCATGAATTTCGTCGGAGGTGTGTTCAGCTACGAACCCTCCGACGACGGCGATCTGTGTGACTGGTGGATTTATGAGGACAAGAAGATCCCCCAGACCCGCCTCGCCGCCGCGGTGGGATTCGACCGTGACGAGGTGAAGGTCACCGGCGTCACCTACGAGGAGATGCGCAAGGGGTGTTGGGACCAAGAGGCTCGCTTGGCGGACATGGATGCCAACTGGACCGACATCCAGATGTGCTTCCCTACCTTCCCCCGCTTCTGCGGCCAGACGTTCATGGAGGCCCAGGACAAGGTCCTGGCCGACCTGTGCGTCAAGGCCTACAACGACTGGATGGTGGAGGAGTGGTGCGGCGGCACCAACGGCCGTCTTCAGCCGCTGATCATCGTGCAGCTCTGGGATGCTGATCTGGCCGCCGCCGAGGTGCGGCGCAACGCCGAGCGCGGCGTGCGGGCGTTGGCCTTCAGCGAGATCCCGCCGTACCTGAACCTGCCGTCGATCCACACCGATTACTGGGAACCGCTGTTCCGGGCGTGTTCGGAGACCAACGTCGCCATCCACATGCACATCGGCTCGTCGTCCAAGATGCCCTCGACGTCCGCCGATGCCCCCGCCGCCGTCGGCTCGACCCTCACCTTTGGCAACGCCATGAGCTCCATGGCCGACTGGATGTTCTCGGGGTGGCTAGCCAAGTTCCCCAACCTCAAGCTGGCCTACAGCGAGGGCCAGATCGGGTGGATCCCCTACATCCTCGAGCGGGCCGACCGCGTCTGGGAGGAGAACCGGGGTTGGGGCGGTGTCAGCGACATCGTCAAGGAGCCGCCGTCGACCTACTACTACCAGAGCATCTACGCCTGCTTCTTCGCCGACCAGTACGGCTTGGAGAACATCGAGAAGGTCGGTCCCAACAACGTCTGCTTCGAGACCGACTACCCCCACTCGGACTCGACGTGGCCGCACTCGCGTGAGGTGGCCATGAAGATGATGGACGGGCTCTCCGACGACATCGTCTACAAGCTGGTCCGAGGCAACGCCATCCGCCTGATGGACCTCGACATCAAATAGCCAACCGCCTCTCCGGGACTTCAAGCCTCGCTTTGGGTGGCTTGATCCTCCACGGGGACTCGGGCTGGTTGGCCTCGGTAACTGCTGTTGCCGGTGGGCCTCCTGTTGTTGGTTGCCTGGCGGCCAGGGCTGATGCATTCGGGTTCGGTTGGATTCGTGAGCGTTTGGGCCTGGCTGCGGTGCAAACTCGTCTGTTCTCATCTCTCGATCGGTGACCATTTTCATGTCTGACTCTTATTCGTTGTTGATTGGGGGGGAGCGGGTTGCTGCTGCCGCCGGGTACGAGGTGATCAACCCCTCGACTGAGGCGGTGGTGGGCTTGGCTCCCAACGCTTCGGTTGAGCAAGCCGAAGCGGCGTGCGCTGCCGCTCGTGATGCGTTCGACTCCTGGAGCCGGACTCCGATGGCTGAGCGGTGCGCCATCTTGGATCGGATAGCGGACGTACTCGACGCCCACCGCGACGAGTTGGTTCCGGTGGTCCAGGCCGAGACCGGGGCCACCATGCGGGTGGCCAAGACCATGCAGGTGCCTCAGGCTGCTGCTCGCTTCCGTCGCTACGCCGAGGTCGAGTCGAACCTGGTGCCGCTTCCTCCCGCGGTCATGCCCACCACACCCCTGGCCCCGGGCGGGATCATCGGTGCCGTCGAGCACCGTGCCCCGGTCGGGGTGGTGGCCGCCATCGCCGCCTACAACTTCCCGGTCACCAACATGGCCGGCAAGATCGCCCCCGCCCTGGCCATGGGCAACACCTTGGTGGTGAAACCCCCCACCCAAGATCCGCTCGGCGTGATCCGGATGGTCGAGTTGATCGAGGAAGCCGGGCTCCCGCCGGGAGTGGTCAACACCGTCTCCGCCGACTCGGTGGAGGTGGCCGAGGTCATCACCTCGTCGCCCGACGTCGACATGATCTCGTTCACCGGGTCCACCGGGGTTGGGTGTCGGATCGCCGAGGTGGGGGGCCGGACCATGAAGCGACTGCTGTTGGAGTTGGGCGGCAAGGGTGCGGCCATCGTGTTCGACGATGCCGACCTGAAGAACGTGATCTCCAACGTGTCGAGCACCTGGACCTTCCACTCCGGCCAGATCTGCACATCTCCCACCCGAGTGGTGGTGCAGCGCGGCCTCTATGACGAACTGGTGGGCAAGCTCACCGCCATGGCCGCGCACCTCAAGGTCGGTGATCCCTTGGAGCGGGACACCGTCGTCGGGCCGGTCATCTCCGGTGCTCACCGCGACCGGGTGGAAGCCATGATCCGTACCGCCACCGAGGAGGGGGCAACGCTGGCCACCGGGGGCACCCGACCCGACATCGACACCGGCTTCTACGTGGCCCCCACGTTGGTGGTGGACGCCACCAACGCCATGACCGCGGCCCGTGAGGAGTTCTTCGCTCCGGTGATCACCGTGATCCCCTTCGACACCGAGGACGAGGCGATCGCCATCGCCAACGACAGCCAGTACGGCCTGTACAACTACGTCTTCACCGCGGACAGCGGCAAGGCCATGGAAGTGGCCAAGCTCCTGCGATCGGGCAACGTCGGGATCAACACCCTTCAGCGCAACCACGAGGCGGCGTTCGGTGGGTTCAAGTACAGCGGTGTTGGGCGAGACGGTGGGTCCTGGGGCCTGCATGCCTACAGCGAGATGCAGTCGATCATGTGGAAGGGATGACACCGCGATGAAAGCAATTGTCTGGACCGGTTCGCTCGAGGTGCGAGACGACGTAGAGGTGCGGGACCTGCGTCCCAATGAGGTGAGAGTTCGGGTTCACGCCACCGGGCTGTGTCACAGCGACGTCTCGGTGGTCAACGGCACGATCCCGTTCCCGACCCCGGCCGTGCTCGGCCACGAGGGGGCGGGAGTGGTCGAAGAGGTCGGTGGAGCCGTCCGCAAGGTGAAGGTGGGTGACCACGTCGTCCTCACCACCCTGGGCAACTGCGGCCAGTGCGATGCCTGTGACCGCGGTCAGCCCACCCATTGCCGTGACACCGCTGGTCGCCTCAGCGCCCCGTTCACGGTGGGGGGAGAGAAGGCGTTCCAGTTCGCCAATGCTGGGGTCTTCGCCGAGACCACCGTGGTCAAAGAGACCCAGGCCGTGGTTATCGACCCCGAGGTGCCGCTCGCCTCGGCCAGCCTCATCGGCTGCGCTGTGCTCACCGGCACAGGCGCAGTGCTGAACCGGGCCCGTCCCCGGCCCGGACAGTCGGCGCTGGTGATCGGCATCGGGGGCATCGGGCTCAACGTCCTGCAGGGTCTGGCCATCGCCAACTGCGGTCCGATAATCGCCGTCGATGCCAACCCGGCCAAGGAAGCGGCGGCCCGCCAGTTCGGCGCCACCCACTTCATCGCCGCGGGGCCCGACGTCGACACCGCGGCCGCGGTCAAGGAGATCTGCCCCCAGGGCGTGGACTTCGCGTTCGAATGCGTTGGTCACCCGGCCCTCATCCGCCAGAGCATCGACCTTTTGGACTGGGGTGGAAGCTGCGTGCTGCTCGGAGTCCCGAAGCTGGGCAGCGAGGCCAGCTTCGTGGTGAACAGCCTCTACAACGACAAGTCGATCCTCGGCTGCCGTTACGGGGCGGCCCGTCCCCACCACGACATCCCCCTGTTCATCGACCTGTACAAGTCGGGGCGGCTCAAGCTCGACGAACTTGTGTCGGCCACCTACCAACCCGAGCAGGTGCAAGAAGCGCTGGACGCCATGCACGGCGGCGCCCTGAACCGCGCCGTGCTCACGTGGGCTTGACCTCGCGGGTTGCTCGACGGTGTCGAGCCGCGCCGTCGAGCGGGTCGTCCAACCAGCGGTGATGACCGGGTGCGAGGTGGGGTCGACGGCGCAGACGGAGCTGGCTCGATGAGTGAGCCCCGCTCGACCCACGCGGCAAGGGGGGTCTCTCGGGTCCGCCGGGTGCTCGCCCACGCCGAGGAACTGGTGGCCGAACGTCGGGATCGGGGTGCATGCGAGGCCCGGGTGCCGTTTCTGCGGGAGGTGATTCCACCTGCAGGTGTCGGCGCCGAGATCGGCGTGTTCAAAGGCCGGTTCTCCCCGGTGCTGCTCCGGGAGACCCGAGCCGTGCAGCTGCACCTGATCGACCCTTGGTACCTGCTGACCCCCGAGTGGCATTGGGGGCGCGGCGACCGCAGCACGGTCAACGCTCTACGTCGGATCCTCGGGCGATTTCGCCCCGAGATCGAGGCCGGCACGGTGGTGGTGCATATCGGTGACGACCGCGAGGTGCTGGCCCGATTCCCCGATGCCACCTTCGACTGGGTGTATCTCGACTCGTCCCACGCCTACGAGCACACCCGACAGGAGCTGGCCATCCTGCGCCGCAAGGTGAAACCCGGTGGCTTGATCGCCGGCGATGACTGGCGTCCCGCACCGGCGCATCCTCACCACGGCGTGTTCCGCGCCGTCCAGGAACTTGTCAGCGAGCCCGGCTGGGCCCTGATCCACGCCGACGAACAGACCCTCCAATGGGCAGTCCGCCTCCCCGGGCCAGGCTGACCGACGAAAGGGACTGCCTTCGGCGGATCCAGACCTAGATCTGGGGGTGGAGCAGCAGATCGACCAGGCCCGATACTGCGTCGAGGCTGGTGAACAGACTCTCCAGGCGGGTGTCGTCTCCGTCTACGCCGCCCATCAGTTCGAGCCCCAGGAACAGTGACGCAATTGCGTACGCGATGTCGGCAAGCGGCACCACCGCGCCGAGCGGTGTGTCGGCCAGGACCCTGGCCAGTGCGTCCTCCACCAACGTCGTCCAGGCCTGCATTCCGTCCTGTACCGCGGCGCCGAGTTCGGGTGACGACGCCGCGCCGGCGACCAGTTGCGCCAGCACCGCGGTGTTCCCTTCGGCGAACTCGACCTGGTGGATCTGGTGGCCGACCGACACCAGATCCTTGAGGGTCTTCACCCCCGCCAGTCTCTCGGCGTAGAGCAGGGCCCGACGTTCGGCGTCGGTTCGGGCCACCGCCTGCAACAGACCGTCGACCGATCCGAAGTGGTAGAAGACCAGCGCCTGGTTGAGGTCGCCGTGGCGGGCGATGGCCCGGGCGCTCACGCCGGCGATACCGTCCTGGCGGAGGCAGGCGCGGGCCGCGGCCTGAAGGCGATCGCGGGTTTCGGCCCCGGACTCGCTGGCGGTGCGATGGCTGCCAGTTGGTGTTCGTCTGGCCGCAGGCATGGGTGTCATCTTTCCAGACCCCCCGACCGTGACCCCGCCATGCGTGCGACCAGCCTCCACAGCGCACGCACGACGAAGGCGGCGGCGCACACCACAGAAGCGACGACTAATAGGTACCCGTACACGACGATGGTCAAGAGAACGGCTCTCATGATGGAGCACCTGTCGGGATCGGCGTGTGGGCCAGGCGCGGGGGTCGGTGGGCACAGCGATCGCCGGAGCATTCGGGGGGATCGAGGCGGCGTCCGATCCGGTCCCGGTTGGCCGACACGAGGTGGAAGAAGCTCTCGGCGGCGGGGGCAAGGCCGGGCCTGCTCAGGTTCCACGACCACTCCCGGTACCGGACCGTGGCCCACAGGCACACGATGAACCCGGCCGGGCCGATCCACGCCGCGCCCTCCTCGGAGCCCCCGCGTGCCACGACCACGAGCTCCTGGCCTAGCCACGGGAGTTGGGGGAGGAGTCGGGCCGCATCGGCGGCATCGGCCTCAACGAAGCGCAGCGGGAGATGGGTGGGCTGGGTTTCCAGCCACTCGCGGCACCGGCGACACAGTGCGCAGTGGACGTCGTAGTACACGGTGAGTGATTCCATTGCGGTCTCCGGTCTGTCAGCCCTCTCTCAGGCGGGGGTCGGTCCGAAGCCACCAGGTCCGGCGAGCGTTCCCGGGCCGGCGAAGGTTCCGGCTCCGCCGTAAGGGCCGGGTGCCGCGAAGGGGCCCGGTGCCACCGGACGGGCCGGAGGCGGCGGCAGGTGGCTGGTGGGAGGATCGATCGGGCGCACGGTGACCTGCGGGGCGACGGGCGGGACCAGGTTCGCCTGGCGTCGACGGGCGGCGAGCCGGTGGAAGACGTAGAGGTTGACGAAGTGCACCGCGGCCAGGCTGCACAGCAGCAGGCCGAGCTTGCGGGCCAGGATCTCGAACGCCTCGGTGCTGGTGGTCGCCTGGTTGGCCTTCATCATGAAGAAGCCGTAGCCGAGGTTGACCATCGCGAAGCCGGTGACCAGCAGGTGGTTGACCGCCTCGGCCAGTTCCGGCCTGTCATCGAACACGTCCCTGAGGAACAGGGCACCGTTGCGGTACAGGGTTCGGGCCAGCCAAGCGCAGAGGGCGACGGTGGCGATCAGGTAGGTGGTGTACACGGGGACGAGGTAGCTGTTCACGGCGGTCTCCTTGGTTGAGTAAACGCTTTGAGCGTTCGCTTAGTGCATGTGCATTGAGCATACGCTCAAGTGCGTCCACCTTGTCAACCCCTTGGCCCCAACCGGTGTGGTGTCGACCGGAGGCGGACGCCCGAAATGCGCCCGAGTGCGGTCAATCCGCCAGATCTGGGTTCAGGCCAGATCTGGGTTCAGGCCAGAGTTGCCTCTCCGGTCTGGACCCGCCACAGCGCGGCGTACAGGCCACTGAGCGCCACGAGTTCGTCATGGGTCCCGGCTTCGACGACCCGGCCGGCCTCCAGCACGTGAATGCGGTGGGCATGACGAACGGTGGAGAGGCGATGGGCGATCACCACGGTGGTGCGACCCGCCGAGACCTTGGCCAAAGACCGTTGGATGGCGGCCTCGGTCTCGTTGTCGACTGCGGAGGTCGCCTCGTCGAGGATCAGCACCGCGGGGTCACGCAGGATGGCCCGGGCGATGGTGAGGCGCTGGCGCTGCCCGCCCGACAGCTTCTGCCCCCGTTCGCCGACCAGGGTGTCGAAACCATCGGGCAGGGCGTCGATGAAATCGGCGGCTTCAGCCAGCTCCGCAGCCCGTCGCAGCTCGGCCTCGGTGGCATCGGGCCGTCCGTAGGTGAGGTTCTCGCGCACCGTGCCGTGAAACAGGAACACGTCCTGGGCCACCAGTCCGGTAGCGCCCCGCAGCGAAGCGAAGGTCAGGTCCGAAATGGAACTCCCGTCCAGGGTGATCTGCCCCGATGTGGGTTCGTACAAGCGCAGCAAGAGCTTGACCACCGTGGACTTGCCCGATCCGGTGGGCCCGACGATGGCGTGGGTCTCACCCGCGGGGATGTCCATCGACACGCCCCGTAGCACCAGTCCGTCCTCGGCGGGCGAGCTTTCGGAGCCGCCAGGGCTGCTGTCATAGGAGAAGGTGACGTTCCGGAAGCTGATGTCGCCACGCACCGGTTCGGTCAGAGCAGTGGCGCCCGGCAGGATCCGGGGTTCGGCCCGCAGCACGCCGAAGATGCGCCGGCACGAGGCCATCGCCCGCTGATACTGGTCCAAGGTTTCGCCCAGGGCGGTGAGGGGCCACAGCAGTCGCTGGGTCATGTACACCAGCATCGAGAAGACACCAATCTCGAGGTCTCCACGCAAGGCGGCCCGGCCGCCGACGATGAGGGTCATGGTGAACCCGGCCAGAACCGCCATTCGGATCAACGGGTTGAACGCCGTCGAATACCGGATGGCGTCACGGTTGGCCTGGCGGTAGGCGTCTGAGTCGACCTCCACGCGTTCGACCTCGCGGTCCTCGGCGTTGAACGCCTTGATGGTGGCGATGCCTCCGAGGCCGTTGGTGAGGGTGTCCCCGATGACCCCGGCCGAAGCCCGCACCGCGGCGTATCGAGGTTCCAGGCGGGTCTGATACCACAGCGACCCGACGATGATCACCGGGATGGGAAGGAAGGCCAGCAGAGCCAGCAGGGGCGAGACCACCAGGAACGTGATGCCGACGAAAGCCACGTTGGCGGCGGTGATGATCAGCTTGTGAGGACCCAGGTCCAAGAACCGTTCGAGCTGGTTGATGTCGTCGTTCAGCACCGCCATGAGGCCACCTGACGTCCGGTCCTCGAAGTAGGCCATCTCCAGGCTCTGGACGTGGCGGTAGGTGTCCATGCGGGCTTCGTGCTGAATGGTCTGGGCCAGGTTGCGCCAGGTGATCACCGCCGCGTATTCGGTGGCCGACTCGGCCAGCCAGATCACCACGGTGACGGCCACCAGCACGCTCAGCTGGGTGAAGCGGTCCTCGGTTCCCAAGATCCGGCCTACGAAGGACTGCCCGTCGGCCTTCACCACGATGTCGACGGCGGCACCGATCAGTAGTTCGGGGGCGATATCGCAGATCTTGTTGAGCAACGACATGGTGACCGCCAACCACCGCTGGCCTCGATGGGCCCGGCTGTAGCGGAGAAGCTCACCCAAGGGCGGATCTGTGCTCTCGGTGATGGACGGGGCGTCGTGCAGACGGGAATTCACCCGACAGGCATACCTGACACGAGGTCGGCGCGCTGACACAATTGTCGGGTCATGGGTGAGTTCCCCCCAGTTCGTGGACCGCGTGGAGTCCGTTTCGGAATCGTCGCCGCCGCAGTGGTCACGGTGATCGGTGTGGTGACGGCCACGGTGATGTCCTGGGACCGTGGCGTGGCCGATCCTGTTCCCGCCGACCGGGTCGCGAGCGTGGCGGCAGGGGCAGCGGTCAGCTCTCCGCCCGTGGTGCGCTCGGAGCCAGCACCCCAGGCCCAGCCCGCGCCCTCGGTGCCCGATCCCCGCTGTCGGGCGGCCCGGCGCCTGTTCTTGCGCGCAGCTATCGACCCTGATCCGGCGGGTTCGGGCGCCGACGTCGACGTGGACCACCTCCTCGACCAGGTTGAGGTGATGGCTGAAGGGCCGATATCGGCCGACATGGAGGCTGTGCGGGAGCTGGCCCAGCGCATCAGGTCGTCGCCGCAGTCCATCTCCGACGCTGATCAGGAGGCCTCGATCGCTCGGATGGAACGGCTCTTGATCTGGACCATGACGACCTGCCCGCCCCCGCAACGCCCGGTCTGGGGCTGCGCCGCGCCGGTGATCCTGGGCAGCCCGGACTACTACCTGGGGACGACCTTCTTGGCGTCAGGCCAGCTCGTGCCGGACGACGCCGTGATCGACCGCCTGGGTGAGCCCGAGGGAAAACGGATAGAGCTCGCCCGCAACCCGAGCCGGGTCGTATACGCCTGGACCGATCCGTTCGGCTTGGTTCGGCGGCGCGTGGAGGTCCAGCGCGTGCTGGACCTCTGGTTCGTGACCGACGCTCGCCGGTGTGCGGAGCCGGTGGATCTGGAGCACCCGCTCGATGGTCAGGAGCCGATCGTGGAGGAACTGCCCGACGGTGCCGACGGTCCCGAGTACGCGCCGACCACCACCACAACCGCCGTTCCGGGCCCGACGGTCCCGGGGACTGTGTCGGGTTGTGGGTATGACCCTGGCAACGCCACTGACGCGTATGGCTCGCTCGGTGACTACATGTCGAACGGACCGGGTGAGGCCGCGTGCTGGCAGTTGCTGTCCGCAGCGGGGAGGGCTTGTGTGAACGAGGTGACGGCGTCGGCCCCGGCCGGGAACCCCGACGCCGACGAGCTCTACGCCTGCTTCGACCTGTGACCGACGCACCCCCTTAGCAGCTAGGGGTCAGGGCCATCTAGGATCTGACGACTAGTCAGAAACCGTCGGTGGTGTCCGACGGCTCACCTCGGAGGCACACACCCATGGGCATGCTCGACGGCAAGGTCGCGATCGTCACCGGAGCGGGACACGGCATCGGCCGAGGTCACGCGCTCGAGCTGGCCAAACACGGGGCCAAGGTCGTGGTCAACGACCTCGGGGTGTCGGTCACCGGTGAGGGCCAGGGGCGTGACGCCGACCTGACCGTCGACCTGATCACGCAGCGAGGTGGCGAGGCGGTGGCCAACTACGAGAACGTCGCCGACTTCGAAGGTGCCGGTCGCATGATCGCCCAAGCCGTTGATGCCTTCGGTCGCCTCGACGTGTTGGTCAACAACGCCGGCATCGTTCGAGATGGGGCCATCTGGAACATGTCCGAGAGCGATTTCGACGCCGTTATCAACGTTCACGTCAAGGGCACGTGGGCGCCCTGTCACCACGCGGCGCGCCACTGGCGGGAACGGTCCCAGGCTGGTGAGACCTTCACCGGTCGGGTGATCAACACCACCTCGGGTGCCGGCCTGGTCGGCAACTTCGGCCAGACCAACTACGCCACCGCCAAGGCGGGGATCGCTGGTCTCACCCAGACCCTGAGCCTGGAGCTGTTCAAGATGGGCGTCACCGTGAACTGCGTAGGCCCGGCTGCGGCCACCCGCATCACCGGCACCATGCCCGGTGCCCCCGAAGTGATCGAAGCCAACGACGTCCCCGAGGGCGAGTGGAACCGCATGGATCCCTCCGTGTCCTCACCGCTGGTGGCATGGCTGGCATCAGACGAGTCCCAGCACGTCACCGGTCAGGTCATCCGGGCCGTAGCCGAGAACATCATCTGGATGAAGGGCTGGGCCGATGGCCCGACGCTCAGCAACGGTGGGAAGCGTTGGGATGCCACCAAGCTGGGGGCCCAGCTCGCCACCGACATCTTCGGTACCCGCGCCCCCGGTCTGCGGTACTGACCCCGCGCCGTAAGGGTCCTAGCGGATAGGTCCGGTCGTCGTCGCTACCAGGTTGACCAGACCGAGGCTTCGCCTCGGTTCAACCATGCCGTGCTTATGGGTCGGCTCGCCTATCCGCTCGCCTCCTAATCAGCGCTATCGAATGGAGCGATCCGAGCCGATACTCGAGTTGTGACAGGATCACGGTCGAACCCGGGGCCATTCGCCTTGACCCGGGGCATGTCGAGGGGATTTCCAGATGAGCACTCACCATTTCGGTCGTCGACGCGTTCTTGCCCTGGCAACCGCGGTGGCAGTCGTGGCCACGCTGGCCGTGGGCTGCGGGAAGGACGACTCGGGGACCAAGGAGAACAGCGCTACCTCGACCACCGAGGCGACCGGTGGCGAGGGTGCGGTTCTGCGGGTGCCAGAGGACCACGAGACCATCCAGGCCGCAGTGGACGCCGCCAAACCGGGCGACATGGTCCTGGTCGGTAAGGGCGTCTACGAGGAAGCCGTCGACGTCGAGACCGACGATGTCACCATCCGCGGAGTCGACCGCAACGAGGTGATCCTCGACGGTGGATTCGAATTGGAGAACGGCATCCGGGTCCTCGATACCGACGGTGTGGTGGTCGAGAACATGACCGCACGCAACTACGTCTCCAACGGCTTCTTCTGGACCGGCTCGGATCGCTACCGCGGCTCGTATCTGACCGCATACCGCAACGGTGACTACGGCATCTACGCCTTCGACTCCTACCACGGCCAGTTCGACAACAGCTACGGGTCCGGTAGCCCCGACGCCGGGTTCTACATCGGTCAGTGCTTCGAGTGCGACGCCGTTCTCGACAACGTGGTGTCGGAGTACAACGGTCTCGGCTACTCGGGCACGAACTCGGGTGGCGAGCTGTACATCGTCAACTCGACCTTCCGGAACAATCGGGCCGGCATCGTCCCCAACTCCGGTTCCTACGAGCTGTGCTACCCGGGTCGGTCGAATGTGATCGTGGGCAACATCATCCACGACAACAACTACATGGACGGTCCCGGAATCGATGTGTCCCTGCTGGCCCAAGGCAACGGGATCTTGCTGGCCGGAAGCATCAACAACACCGTCGAGCGCAACCTGGTGTTCAACCACGACAAGGCTGGCATCGCCGCCTTCCCCTTCCCTGAAGAGGACGCAAGCGACGAGCCTCCCGCCGTGGACGAGTTGGACATCCCCTGCGTTGAGACCCTCGACGACGAGATCCCCACCGAGCCGGTCGGTCTGGTCATGTGGAACGCCACCGGCAACCGGATCGTGGGCAACGTCATCGAGGCATCGGGCCAGGCCGATCTGGCATCGGGCACCCTGTCCATCGAGGACGGCGACCTCACTACCGCCGAGTTGAACAACTGCTTCTCTGGGAACACCTTCACCACCTCGGCCCCCACCGACTTGGAGAAGCTGGCGCCGTGCGACGGCACCGGCAGCGGTGGTGACTTCGAGGCCGGAGCCTTCGACCTGATGGGTCTCATCGCCAGCCAACCGGCCAAGCCGCCCAAGGACTCGTACAAGACCACACCCGAGCCCGGCCTACAACCATCGATGCCCGATGCCGAGACCGCGCCTCACCCCCGTTTCGAGGGGCCCGAGAAGCCTGATGTCGCCTCGATCGAGGTTCCCGCCAAGCCGGCGTGATCGCGCAGGATCGCTAGCAACCCATGTCGTCTCCGGCCCGCACGAGGTTGCTAGCCGTGGTCGTGGTGGTGGCGTTGGTCGCCATGGTCGCGATCTTGGTGCGCGATCGTGGCGGGTCTGAGCGATCAGGTCCGGTAGCCGCGGAGACCGATGACCGCGACGTCGCCGACACGGACCGACCAGCTCAAGGCGGGATCGGACCGGAGCGTCATGTCGGACCCCAAGGGCGGGTCGGGCAGTTCGTGGTCCACTGCGACTACAGCCATTCCGCGCCCGACGACCCGATCGTGCACTTCGGTCACTCAGGTCGCTCGCATCGCCACGACTTCTACGGCTCGGACATCATCAACGCCGACAGCACCGCTGAGTCGTTGTTGGAGGGGGGCACCACCTGCGACAAGACCGCTGACAAGGCTGGCTACTGGCATCCGACCCTGTTCGACCACGGTGAGATCGTGGTCCCAGTGTCGATCGCGGCGTACTACCGGGCTGCGCCCGGCGTCGACCCGACCGACCTGGTCACCATGCCCACCGGACTTGCCCTGATCGCCGGTGATCAGACCGCGGAGACCCCCCAAGCCGGCGAGGCCACGGGGTGGGTGTGCGGGAGTAGGACCAGGGTCGCCGATGATCCGCCCGAATGCCCAGCCGGAGCCCCGCTCCACCTGATCCTCACCTACCAGGACTGCTGGGACGGCAAGAACGTGGACAGCGCCGATCACCAGTCACATGTGGCCTACTCGGTCGACGGTGCCTGCCCAGCCACCCATCCAGAGAACATCCCCCAGCTCACGGTGTCGGTCAACTTCGCCATCTCGGGACCGGACCACGACCTGAGCCTGGCCTCGGGCAACATCTACTCGGCCCACGGTGACTTTTTCAACGGATGGGAACCCGCCGGCCTGCAACGCGAGATCGACCGGTGCATCAAACGCAACGTCGTGTGTGACCTGGCCTCCAACCGTGAAGAAGAGCCGTTGTTCAGCAGTTGACCGCTCTGTGACACCATTCTCGTCGTGAGTCGCCAGCATCACCGAACGGATCGTTCCCGCTTCGTCATGGCCCTGTTGGCGGTGCTCGTCGTGGTGATGTCGTCGGCGTGCTCAGGTTCGGATGGGTCCGAAGGTGCGGGTAGCGATGCCTCGGCGAGCGCGTCGACGAGCCCGAGCACCAGCGGTGCCCATCCCGGCGAGGTGGTGCGGGTCCCTCAGGACCACGAGACCATCCAGGCCGCGGTCGACGCCGCTCGTCCCGGGGACATGGTCCTCATCGCTGCGGGGGTTTACGCCGAGTCGGTAGATGTCGAAACGGAGGACATCACCATTCGGGGCGTGGACCGCAACCAGGTGATCCTCGATGGTGGGTTCAAGTTGGAGAACGGCATCCGGGTGCTCGATACCGACGGCGTGGTGGTGGAGAACCTGACCGTTCGCCAGTTCACCGGCAACGGGGTGTTCTGGACCGGATCGGATCGGTTCAAAGGCTCGTACCTGACCGTCTATCGCAACGGTGATTACGGCATCTACGCCTTCGACTCCTACCACGGTGTGATCGAGCACAGCTACGGCTCTGGGAACATCGAATCGGCGTTCTACGTGGGGGAGTGCTTCGAGTGTGACGTGGTGATCGACGACGTGGTGTCGGAGTACAACGGCGTCGGCTACTCGGGCACCAACTCGGGTGGTGAGCTGTACATCGTCAATTCCACGTTTCGGAACAACCGGGCCGGGATCCTGCCCAACTCGGGTTCCTATGAGCTGTGCTACCCCGGCCGGTCCAATGTGATCGTGGGGAACATCGTCCACGACAACAACTTGCTCGACGGTCCCGGTTTCCCCACCTCGCTCATCGCTCAGGGCAACGGGATCCTGGTGGCGGGCAGCATCGACAACCGGATCGAACGCAATCTGGTCTACAACCATGCCCGAACTGGGATATCGGCCATCCCTTTCATCGAATCAGACGCCGCCGACACGCCACCTCCAGCCAGCGAGCACGAGCGGCCGTGCCGTGAGACCCGCGACGACCCGCTCCCAGAGGAGCCGGTGGGCAACGTGTTGTGGGATGCCACCGGGAACCGGATCATCGGCAACCACGTCAGTGGATCCGGAATCGCCGATCTGGCCAGCGGCTTCATTCGCAACCCGATCCCCGGCGTAGCGGTGGCGGCCGACCACAACTGCTTCTCCGGCAACGAGATCACCACCTCGGCCCCTCCCGGGCTCCAAGAGATCGTGCCGTGCGATGGTGAGGGCAACGGTGTCGACCTGGAGGTGGGGGCTTTGGACTTCGGTCTGTTCATCACCGAACAGCCCCCGACCCCGGCCGAGGATGCCTACCAGCGGACCCCGGTACCCGGGCCGCAGCCCATCATGGCCAACGCGGCGACCGCGCCCCACCCTCGCTTCGT
>WBZL01002585.1_pt1 | contig 17478 bp, 10 predicted proteins | sample 5204291 | NCBI WGS metagenome assembly WBZL01 (sample SAMN12344345, study PRJNA552823) | activated sludge metagenome | biome: Activated sludge suspended growth; feature: Nitrification reactor; material: Wastewater; isolation source: activated sludge from nitrification reactor of wastewater...
GTAACTTTGGGAACAACACTAGTTACCTTTAGTCCCAATAAAAGGATTCTTGCAACTGGTTTTTATGGGTTTATTCGTCTATGGGATGTATCTATTGGACAAAAACTGGGTGAGGGATTAATTGGTCATACAGCAAGGATAGTTTCCATGGCATTTAGTCCTGATAGTCAGACTTTGGCATCAAGTTCATGGGATGGAACTATCAGATTATGGGATGTAAATACTGGACAATCTCTAGGCGATCCATTAGTTGGGTATAAAGACACAAGAGTACTTGCCTTCAATCCCAACGGACAGAACCTCATTATTCAAACATCAGAAGGAGATATTAGGATAATAGATGTATTAAGTGGATGGGTAAACGCAACTTGTCAGCGCGTCGGCCGCAACCTCACCGAATCTGAATGGAATCAATACATCTATTGGAAACCCTTCGACCCCACCTACAAAACCTGCCCGCAATGGCCCAGTGCGGCAGAACTCTTAGCTCTCACACCAACACCCACCCCCACCCCCTAACCCATGACCCCCGACAAACTCAAAACCCTCGAAGACACCCTCTGGAAAAGCGCGGATCCGCTCCGGGCGAATACGGATTTAAAGGCCAGTGAATACTCCACCCATCGTTAAGAACCATCTCAAGAGTTATTAACCATGACTTCCACTCTCAACACCGGCATTGTCGCCATTCTGACCCAAAAGCAGCACATCGAAGGAACCGGCTTCCTCGTCTCAAAAGACCTGGTCGTAACCTGCGCCCATGTCATTCAAAGCGCGGGCAAAGCCCCCGGTCAGGAAATCCAAATCCAATTCCGCTCCTCAAAACAAACGATGACCGCGTTGGTCGAGCCTAACTATTGGAAACCGCCTGACCAGGAAGACATCGCCTTTCTCCGCCTCCTGCAAGATAAGCCAGAACAAGAAGAAATCCTCTTACTCGGTTCCTCAAGCGGCACATCCGGGCATCCTTTTGAAACGCTTGGCTTTCCCGCCAGTTTGGACGAGGCCAGGGGTTATGGAACCATTGGCGGCCCTGTCACTCTTGCCAACCGCAAATTACTCCAATTGACCGGAACGACCGAAATCACGGCAGGTTTTAGCGGTGCGCCCGTCTTGAACAAACAAACCCGCCGGGTGATCGGCATGGTAGCCTCCATCGCCACCCCTGATAAATACGGCAAACTGACCGAAACTGCCTTCATCATCCCCAGTGAAATCCTGCGTGCGGCTTGCGAAGATATCCAACTCTCCGACATTCGCCCCTATCAAAGTCTAGCCACCTTCACCGAACAAAATGCGGAATTCTTCTTCGGGCGGGAAGAAATCACCCAACGGATTTTAGACAAATTACGCGGCAAACCGCGTTTTCTCGCCATCCTGGGGCCTTCCGGGAGTGGTAAATCCTCCCTCATCAAGGCGGGCGTGATTCCCCAATTGCATGAAGGAAAAATTTTAGGCAGTGAAAAATGGACCTTTCTTGTTACACGCCCGGCAGATAAGTGGGTGGACTCTATTCGCTATCAAGATGGGAAATTGTTTGGAGAAGGGCTTTCAGGATATCAAGATTGGCTGGAAAGTCTCAACCAAGACAAACACTTGCTCCTAGTAATTGACCAGTTTGAGGAATTGCTCATTGCTGACGAGGAAACCATAGTTCAAGAATATCTCGACCTCATAACTCACTTCTTGGAAGCTGGTCGTAACCTCACCTTGATCGTGGTCTTACGGGATGATTTTTATGGTCGCCTGTCGCAAATGGCTCCCGAATTACTTCCCTGGCTGGAACGGGGGCTGATTAATATCCCGCAGACGCTCTCCCAAAATGAATTGCGGGATATTATCGAAAAACCGGGAAAATCAGTGGGTCTCGCATTTGAAACAGGTTTGGTAGACACGCTAATTCGCGATGCGATGGAAGCCATGCCAGACAACCAAGAGACCCGCCGTATGGGACGCAGCACCACTTTACCCCTGCTTGAATTTACCCTGACTCAACTGTGGGAAAAACGCACCGATGGTGTTCTGACCTTTCAAGCTTATCAGACCATCGGTGGTGTGACCGGTGGTCTGGCACAATGGGCACAGGACACGTTCGACGCTTTGAACGAGTCACAACAAGCAATTGCTAAAAGTATTTTGACCAGTCTGGTTCATTTAGGCGACGAAAACCAGAGCCTGCCTGATACCCGGTGGCGCAAGCCGCTTCAAGATTTGTATCGCGATTTTGATGGGCACCAGATTGACGCCATTCTTGAACGCTTAACCAAAGCCCGCCTCCTCATCAGTTTTCGGGATGAACGACAAAACAAGGAGTACGTTGAAATTGTTCATGAAGCCCTCATCCGGGAATGGGAATCCTTGCGAAATTGGTTAAGAGACGACCAAAGTTTTTTACTCTGGCGTCAGGAAATTGAAAGCCGCACTAGAACTTGGGTGAATTCAAATCCAGATGATATTGAAAGCCGTGATGAAGGAAAACTTCTTCGAGGAAAAGATTTGGCTATTGCTGAAGATACCTTGAGTAAACATTCTCAAGAGTTGGAGCAATATATTCACGATTTTATCCTGGCCGGTGTTCATCTACGAGACAAAGAGACAGCTGAACGTGAGGCTACTCGGCAGCGGGAATTGGAACAGGCAAAATTGCTCGCTGAAGAACAAAGGAGAAGTGCCGAGGCAGATCGAAAAACTTCTAAAAAAGTGCGGCTCTTTGCTATTGGAATTACTGGTATTCTATTGATTGCGGTATTAGCATTAATCTTTGCATTGATCCAATTATCGGTTGCACAAGCCCGCCACTTAGCCCTCAAAGCAGAAAATGCTTACAAAGTTAAAAATTATCAAGTCGCAACCCTGCTTGCATTGGAGTCTAAGAAACTAGATCCAACTAATGAAATGGAAAGGTTACTTGCACAGCTACCATATTTTGAAGATCCATTTTCTCAAACCCTGGCAGAGGATGCTGGTAAGGCTTCGAGTGTGGCTTGGTCTTCGGATGGTCGTCACATAGCTGTAGGAGAATGTGTAGATGGCGGACCAATATTTTGCTCTCAGGTAGCCGTTATCATTTGGGATATAGTCGCAGGGGACATTGTGCAAACTTTATTAGGACATAACCAAAAGGTTGTGAGAATAGCATGGTCGCCGGATGGCAACTTCTTGACTTCGGGATCGTATGATGGAACTATTATGGTGTGGGATGCCGAGAAAGGAACTCAATTAGAAACATTGGTTGGACAAACAAACTTAGAGGACCTCGCCTGGTCTTCAGATGGCGGTCGTCTAGCCTCGGGAGGGTGTGCAGAATATAAAGCTGATGACTATGCTTGCAAGTTAGGTAAAATCGTTGTTTGGGATACCAAAACAGGCGAGCAGTTTCAAATGCTCGAGGGACATAAGGATTCGGTGTTAAGTGTTGTATGGTCTCCCGATAATCAGTATCTTGCGTCAGGAGCGAGAGATGGAACGATTATCATTTGGGGAGGAGCAACGGGGGATAAACTTCTAGATTTAGACGGGTATACAGGTGTGGTTAGAAACATAGTTTGGTCGTCAGATGGCAATCGCTTAACTTCAACAGGATGTCAGGAACAAAATGGCTCTTGTGAAGAGTGGGAAATTATTGTCTGGGATGTTAATACTGGTACACAACTCCAAATCCTTGCAAATTTTGAAGGGGACATAACAGAGTTAGAATGGTCACTTGATAGTTCTCGCCTGGCTATAGCAGGTTGTCAGAAATGGGATATAGTTAACTGCGTAAAGGGAGGAATTGCAGTTTTAGATTTTGCTAATGGAACGAAATTCCCAACTTTAACAGGGCATTCAAGTGCCATCATTGATGTAGCATGGTCACCAGATGGTAATCGTCTGGTTTCGGTCTCTCCATATGATATTCCCATAGTGTGGCACATAAATACTGGAAGAAACCTCCAAAAGCTAGTCGGACATTCTGGCGAAATTAGTAGCATGACCTGGTCACCCAATGGCAAGCTCCTAGCCTCGGTGTCGTTGGATGATACAATTATCTTGTGGGACACTGCTATTGGCACAGAACTCCAAACTATTTCTGAGCACTCTAGTGAAATCTATAACTTACTCTGGTCGCCAGATGGAAATCTTGTGGCATCAGCAGGATGCCAGGAATTAGACGAAGAAAATGATTGTACTCGGGGTGAGATCATTATATGGGATGCAATTTCTGGAAGATGGGTCGAGACCCTAACTGGGCACTCAGGGAGAGTTTGGAGTGCTGCATGGTCGCCCGATAGCAGTCGGCTGGTTTCGGCAGGATGTCAAGAAAGAAATGAAGATAATTCAGCAATGTACACTTGTATTGAAGGGGAGATAATAATATGGAATTTAGTGACAGCTACAAACATTCAAACGATCAACCTGAATTCGAACGAATATGTCAACGTTACTTGGTTACCAGATGGAAATCGTCTAGCCTCGATATCGGCGGATGATAAACTTTCCTTGTGGGATGCCACTACTGGCACGCTTCTTCAAACATTAAGTGGATATACGGGGAATGTCCAGAGCAAAGCACAATCGTGGTCACCTGATGGCAACCGTTTAGCCTCAGCAATTTGTGAAGAATTTATGGCAATAATTACGGAACCATGCCCCCGTGGGGAAATAGTCTTATGGGATATCAGGACGGGAATGCGATTTCAGATTTTCACAGGACATTCAGAGGATGTCAGGGGCACGGCGTGGTCGCCCGACGGCAGCCGTCTTGCATCAGCATATTGCTTTGGAGGATCATTTGGGCCGTGCATACGAGGGGATATCATATTATGGGATGCTATGACAGGTAAGCAACTCCAGTCCCTGAACGGACCCACAAGCGGTGTTACTAGCATAGCATGGTCATCCAGTGGCAGTCTTGCATCAAGCACTTCGGATGGAATCATTTATATTATTCCTGAGCAATTTACACATCCAGCTTGTGAGTGGGTTGGCCGCAACATGACTGAAGAAGAATGGTTGGAATACCGAGGCCCAATGTTCGTATACAGACCCGCTTGTCCAAATTTAGGCGTGCCTGATATTCAAAATCCACTAATCACCCTTCGGGGTCGTGTTTTGATTCTCGTTGCGTTTATTGCTGCAGTTAGTGCATTAGGAATGACGGGCAGGATAGGGTATAAGCTATTAATCCGCTTTCTTTCTTGGTTGGGAAAGCGAAGGTAGTTTATGGATAATAAGACTTGTCTCCCAATGAACCAAACTATACTCACTCAAGTTGGTTCTCTAGTCAATTCAGCCAATAACACGTTACAACCTCAATTCCCCATGACCCCCGACCAACTCAAAGACCTCGAAGACACCCTCTGGAAAAGCGCGGACACGCTCCGGGCGAATACGGATTTAAAAGCCAGTGAATACTCTACCCCGGTGATGGGGCTGATTTTTTTGAAGTTTGCCGATAACCGGTACAAGCGGTTTGAGTCGGAGATTTTGGGGGAGTATGAGGCGTTGAAGGGCACACGGCGGGAGAAGCCGTTGCAGGAAATCGCGCTGACGAAGTGTGGCTTTTATTTGCCGCCGCACGCCCGGTACAGTTATTTGCTGTCCTTGCCCGATGAAGTGGATGTCGCCAAAAAAATTCAGGAGGCGATGGCGGCGATTGAGACGTACAAGCCTGAATTGAAAGGGACGTTGCCGCAGGATGAGTATTTCAAGCTGACCCGCACCGACCCGTCTATTCCGGGGCGGTTATTGAAGAACTTCTCGAACATTCCCGATGATTGGGAGGGGGATTTGTTCGGGCAGATTTACGAATACTTCCTGGGGAACTTTGCGATTGCGGAGGGGCAGGGCGGTGGGGAGTTTTTCACCCCGCGGTCGGTGGTGCGGTTGATGGTGGAGATCATCGAGCCGCATGGCGGGAAAATCCTCGATCCGGCGTGCGGTTCGGGCGGGATGTTCGTCCAGTCCAGCCAGTTCATCGAGGCGAGTCAGGGGGCGAAGGCGGAATCTCTGCCGGACTTTTTCGTGTACGGGCAGGAGAAAACGCTGGAGACGGTCAAACTGGCGAAGATGAATCTGGCCGTCAACAACTTGCGGGGGGACATCCGGCAGGCGATCACCTATTACGAGGATCATTACAAGAGCTTTCAGAACTTCGATTATGTGCTCGCCAATCCCCCGTTCAACGTAGATGATGTGAACCTGAAAAAAGTGGAGAATGACCCGCGTTTCAGCACGTATGGCATCCCGCGCAACAAAAGCGGGGACAAAAAGAATGAGAAGGGAAACGAGACGGTGCCGAACGCTAATTATTTGTGGATCAACCTGTTTGCCACGTCGTTGAAGGAACGGGGACGGGCGGCGCTGGTGATGGCAAACTCCGCCTCGGATGCGCGCCACTCGGAAGCGGACATCCGCAAAACGCTGATCGAGAACAACCTGATTTACGGGATGCTGACCCTGCCGTCGAATATGTTTTACACGGTCACGCTCCCGGCCACTCTGTGGTTTTTTGACAAGGCCAAACCCGATGAGCGGATTTTGTTCATTGACGCCCGCAACATCTTCACGCAGATTGACCGGGCGCACCGGGCGTTTTCGGACGCGCAAATTCAGAACATCGCCCTGATCAGCCGCCTGCACAAGGGGAACCGGGCGGCGTTGATCCGGTTGGTGGACACGTATTTTGCTCAGGGGACGCAAAAACTGGCCGAAAACGCCGCGCAGGTGATGGGCATTTCCGCCCAATTGCTGGATGTGTTGGACGATGCGGAGGGGAAAGAAGCGGTGCAGGCGTTGGAAGATCAATGGCAGGGGTGGGAGACGTTAGAAGTAGCGTATCGGGCCTACACGCGGGAGACCCACCTCACCCTCGAAGTGCAAAACCAGGCCCAACACGCTTTACAAAGCCGGTTTGACCCGTTTTTTGCCGGATTGCACGAGGGCCTCAAAGCGTTGGATAGGCTCGTGCGCCAGTACGAGAAAACAGCCCGCGAAGCCAACGGTTCGCGCGGGATCGCCCGGAATTTGAAAACGTTGAAAGACGCGCTGGAAACCTTGCGGGCGGAAGTGCGCGACGCCGAAGCCTTTTTTGGACACATTCACTGGCTCCAGGAACGGTTCCCGGAGGCGAAGTACGAAGATGTGACCGGGCTGTGCAAACTGGCGACGCTGGACGAGGTGCGGGAGCAGGAATATTCGCTCAATCCGGGGCGGTATGTGGGGGTGGTGATTGAGGAGGATGGGAAGACTGAAGAGGAATTCATTGAGGAAATGATGGGTTTGCAGGATTCATTATCTATGCTGAGTGCCAGTTCAAAAGAATTGGAAAATGTAATTCTGCACAATATAAAGCAAATAATGAAGGGCGCATGAACTGGAATCTGATAAAGTTTGGCAATTTATACGCTATTCCATCCCGAAATGGTCTTTCGCTCCCTGCTAATAAAAGAGGAAGCGGTTTTAAGATGATAAACATGGGAGAACTTTTCGCCTATCCGCGAATTATGAATCCAGAAATGGCGAGAGTGCAACCGAGCGAAAACGAAACACAAAAGTATGCAGTTGAAAAGGGAGATTTACTTTTTGCAAGACGTTCGCTTGTGCTAGAAGGGGCAGGAAAATGTGCAATGGTAGCTGGTTGTGAGTATCCCACTGTTTTTGAGTCCTCAATAATTCGAGTAAGACTGAACAAAGAAATCTCAGACCCTGTTTTCTATTTTTACTTTTTTAATTCACAAGCGGGTACTGGATCGATTCAACAAATTGTCAATCAGGTAGCAGTTGCTGGAATTCGAGGCTCAGATTTGGAGAAATTAAGAGTCCTTTATCCACCCCTCCCCACCCAAAAGAAAATCGCCGCCATCCTCTCCGCCTACGACGATCTGATCGAAACCAACACCCAACGGATTGCCCTGCTCGAAAAAGCCGCCGACGAAATTTACCGCGAGTGGTTTGTGCGGATGCGCTTTCCGGGGTGGGAACAGACGAAGTTTGTGAAAGGGGTGCCGGAGGGGTGGGAATTAAAGCCTGTCAGTCAAGCCATCGAGATCAATCCAATTGAACGGCTGGATAAGCATCTTGATACGCCATATGCGGGGATGAGCGATTTATCTGAAACGTCAATGTTGTTTTCTTTCAGCGAAAGTCGAAATGGTGGCTCAGGTAGCAAGTTTAGAAACTATGATGTTTTGTTCCCACGCATCACGCCTTCCGTTGAAAACGGTAAACGAGGATATGTTTTTGGGCTTGAAGAAGGACAAATCGGGATTGGTTCTACAGAATTCATTGTCATGCGCGCAAAAGAACTGAGTTCCGAATATATTTACTTCCTTAGCTGTTTGCCCGAATTACGAAAGCACGCCGAGCTTAGCATGACTGGGGCCTCTGGACGCCAACGTGTTCAGGAAAACTGTTTCGATTATTTCCTGATAAAAGTTCCGCCAAAAGAAATCATTCTAAAGTTTTCTCAAGTTGTCAAACCAATTTTTGCCCAACTCAAGATCATCTATGACAAGCAGGAAATGTACCGAAAATCCCGCGACCTGCTTCTCCCCCGCCTAATTTCCGGCAAACTTGCCGTAGATGACCTCGACATCCACTTTCCTCCCCGCATGATTGAAACCGAGTGAGGACCCATGCCCGCTTTCATCTCCGAAGACGACATTGAACAGGCTATTCTCCGTAAACTGGTCGGCGAATATGGCTACCAGACCCTCAACGCCTTCACCACCGTCCCGGACGACCTCAACGACGGCTCGAACCGCACGGACAAACGCGAAGTCGTCTTGCACGACCGGCTCAAAGCGGCGGCTCTCCGGCTCAACCCCCACATTCCCGCAGACGTGCTGGATCGAGCGCTGGCCGAACTCACCAACCGGCGGTACGCCATGTCCCCCGCCCTCGCCAATCGGGACGTGGATCGCCTGATCCGGGATGGCATCCCCGTCGAATACCCGCTCGCGAACGGGAAAACCGAACACGCCCGGGTCCGGGTGATAGATTTCAACGATCCGGGGCGCAACGAATTTCTCGCCGTTACCCAACTCTGGGTTCGGGGGGAATTCCGCTATCGCCGCCCGGACGTTTTGCTCTACATCAACGGCCTGCCGCTCGTCTTCATCGAACTCAAAAACTCCAACCACCCCGTCCAAAACGCCTTCGACGACAACCTCACCCGGTACAAAGCGGACATCCCCCAACTTTTCCTGTTCAACGCCGTGTGTATCCTCTCCAATGCCCTCGAAACCCGCGTGGGCAGTTTCAACAGCGCCTGGGAATTCTTCTTCACCTGGTTGCGCCCGGACGACGAAACCGAAAAAATTGACCGGGACGCCATCCGCGCCGGGGGCATCAGCCTTGAGCGGGCCATTGACGGCCTCTGCCCCCCGGATCGCCTGCTCGATTACCTCGAAAACTTCATCCTGTTCCACAAAGACACCGAAAAAATCATCGCCCAAAACCACCAGTTCCTCGGCGTCAACAAAGCGTTCACCCGCCTGCACGAGACGCTCACCGCTTCCCCGGACGAAAAAAGCAAACTGGGCGTATTCTGGCACACGCAAGGGTCGGGCAAAAGTTTTTCGATGATTTTCTACACCCGCAAAATCTTCCGCAAACTCCCCGGCAACTACACCTTCGTCATCATCACCGACCGGGACGACCTGGACGGGCAAATCTACCGCAACTTCCTCAACACCGACACAGTCAAAAAGAACGAAGCCGCCCAACCCAAAAACAGCGAAGAAATGCGGCACTTCCTCACGCAAAACAAACGCATTGTCTTCACGCTGATCCAGAAATTCCGCTACCCCAAAGGGAAACAATACCCGATCCTGTCCACGCGGGATGACATCATCGTGATCGTGGATGAAGCCCACCGCACCCAATACAAAGACCTCGCCGAAAACATGCGGGCGGGCCTCCCCAACGCCCGATTCCTGGCTTTCACGGGGACGCCGCTCCTCGGGCCGGAGCGCAAAACCAATCAGTGGTTTGGCGACTACGTGAGCGAATACAACTTCACCCAATCCATTGACGACGGGGCCACCGTGCCGCTCTTCTACGAAAAACGCGTCCCCGAAGTCCTCATCCAAAACGAAGCCCTCAGCGACGAATTCTACGAAATCCTCGAAGACGAAAACTTGGACGACCTCCAGCAAACCAAACTGGAAAACCAGTTCTCCGAAGAAAAACAAATCATCATTAGGGATGACCGCCTCGAAAAAATCGCCCGCGACATCGTCTACCACTTCCCCCGCCGGGGCTACCTGGGCAAGGGCATCGTCGTTTCGGTGGACAAATTCACCGCCGTCAAAATGTACGACAAAGTCTCGGCCTACTGGAAACAGGAAAGGCTCGCCCTGGTCAAAGAAATCCAACTCTGCAAAAACCAGCACGAACGGGCCAAACTCTCCCAACGCCTGAAATTTATGCGAGAAACCGAAATGGCCGTCGTGATTAGCGAAGACGCCGGGGAAGAGCAAAAATTCGCCGCACAAGGGCTGTTCATCCAACCCCACCGCGCCCGGATGAACAAACTGGACGCTCAGGGGCACGACATCGAACACAACTTCAAAGACCCCGCGCATCCTCTGCGCCTGGTCTTCGTCTGCGCCATGTGGCTGACCGGGTTCGACGCCCCGACTGTTTCCACCCTCTATCTCGATAAACCGATGAAAGATCACACCCTCATGCAGGCCATCGCCCGCGCCAACCGGGTGAGTTCCTTCATCATTGACAACGTGCAAAAGAAAAACGGGGAAATCATAGACTACTACAACGTCTTCCGCAGTATGAAAAAGGCGCTGGCCACCTACGCCACCGGGGGCGACGGCCACCCCCTGCCCGTGCAGGACAAATCCGCCCTCTTCACCCTGCTCGATCAAGCCCTGGCCGAAGGCGTCACCTACTGCAAAACCCTTGAGCTTGACCTCGAAGCGCTGGACAAATCCAACGAAGTTTTCAAAAACCTTGCCCAGTTTGAAGCCTACGCCAACCTACTGCTCGCCAAAGACGAACACCGCAAAGCCTTCACCGTCTACGAAAACACCATCACCGCCCTGTACGAAGCCTGCAAACCCGAAATCTTCCAACGCGACGCGCGCCGCCTGGTCTACGTTTTCCAGTACCTGCGCGGGGTGCTGGATGCGATCATTGACCGCCTCGATCTCTCCACCGCCGCCCTCCGCATCGCCGCCCTCCTCGACGAAAGCGTGGTCGCCGCCGACGAAAAGCTAGGGGGCATGAAAGACGAAAAAGGGGAATACCGCATCATTCAAACCGGCAAACAGTGGGACCTGAGCAAACTCAACGTGGAAAAGCTCAAAGCGGAGTTCGTGGACAAACCCTACAAGCACATCGAAATCGCCGATCTGCGCGCCTTCCTCGAACACAAACTCGCCCAAATGCTCCAAGAAAACGTCACCCGCACCGACTTCGCCGAACGCCTGCAACGGATCATAGACCAATACAACGCGGGCGGCTCCACCACCGAACAATATTTCGAAGACCTGATGAACTTCGGGCGTGATCTGTCCGAAGAAGACGAACGCCACATCCGCGAAGGGCTAACCCCCGCCGAACTCGAACTCTTCGACCTGCTCAAAAAAGAAAAGATGACCCACCCCGAAGAAATCGCCGTCAAAAACGCTGCCCGCGCCCTCCTCAAACGCCTGAAAGAAGAACAGCCCAAAGTCCTCGTCCAAGACTGGTATCAAGACACCCAAAGCCAGCACCGCGTCAAAGATGCCGTCGAAGAAGTGTTGCACCGCGAACTCCCCCAAAGCTACGACCGATCTATTTTCAAGAAGGTGTGCGACGTGGTGTATCAGGTGATTTTTGAGAGTGCGTTCCAGGGGTTGGGGTGGGCGGGGTAAGGGTGAAGGCCCATCGCTCAATCGGAGGAGATTTCAGATGACCGATAAAATGAAGACAGGTATTGCGAGGATATTCTTGCCAGATCGAAAAACTATCAATGGCATGGGGATTGTGGTAACGCCTGAGCATATTTTGACGTGCGCACATGTGATCAATCAGGTGATTGGAAAGCAGGAGGTAGAAGTCTGGGTGGACTTTCCTTTTTTCCCAGAAATTCAGGCAATTTGTTATGGGATAAAGTTCAAAGATGATAAAAAGGACATTGCGATCCTGGAGGCACTTGAGTCTGTGACTAAAGAAATCACGCCTTTACGGCTTTACCACCATCAAACGAATCTCAGGCAGAGAAATACCTTTAGTGTGTTTGGATTTCCACAAAATTACCAAGCTGGAGTATGGGTTTATGGCGAAATACAAGATAAAAATACGCAGGGTTGGATTCAGATGGAGGTTCCAAGATCATCAGGATATGATATTGAGCCAGGTTTTAGCGGTGGGCCGGTTTGGGATGAGATGCTTGGAGGAGTTATTGGAATGGTGGTTGCCGCAGATTCCAACAAAGCGCATAGAACCGGGTTTTGCATCCCTACTACCATCTTGTCAGAAACAGTTCCTGAATTATTCGTTGGACAAGAGAAAATGGTGTTTCCAGATACAATAGTGGGAAATCTTGAGTCTGCGAAGTTGTTAATTTCTGAGGTTCAAGAATTATTCCATGAACCGAGTGTCTGGCCCTTTGAATGTAAAATTGCAATAGATAAAATTCGGGCTGTTTGGGATGTTCATATTATCCGTTCTTACACGTTGCTGGATGCAGAAGAGACATTAAGTGATAACCAACAAGCTCTCTTGAACGGTCTAAGAGTATCAATGGAACCTATGAAATACGATGTAGGGCAATTGATGTCGAAAATGATTGCGTTTGAGGAGATTACTCAGGATGATTCTAAAGAAACGAAAAGGGAAAACCAACAAATATTGAATATGCTTGATAAACTTAAGTCCTCTATACTGAAGGTATCTGAATGATATAGATTCTAGAAATAATGCCCTAACAAAGTAGCCGATAAGTGTCTTTTCCTTTACCCTCAACCAGTATTTTTGATAAAAATGTAAAAGCTCTAAAGGTTAACCCGATTTTTGGGCCTGAAATAGAGCGGCTTAATTTATATCAAACAACATTGGAAGATATTGTTGAAATTTTGTACGATGACCGGATTAAAAAAGGTTTTGGAGAAGATTTTGTTTCAACAATGTCTACTGATTTGGGTAAGATTATTAGAGGTGTTAGGAGAGTAAAAGGATTCGATAAAACGAAAGAATTTATTGAGAAGGCGAAAATTGAATTAGGTGTTGCGTTAAGTCTTTTTGATGATAGTGAAGAGCCCGACTTTACAAAAAGGGTTCGAGAGCGTTTAATCGCTTTTAACAACTGCAAAAATTTTCTGGATAAGGCTTTACAACAATGGCCTAGTTCCTAAATTTATCTACGCAAAACACTTGACAAAAGCAATTGACAGGACAATAATTATAGCTCGCATGTTCTATGCCTAAAGAAATGTCATATTTTTATCCTAGTTTTTTATATAAGCGACCAGCCGCAAGAAACCCAAAACAAAAGCTAAAAAGTTTTGCGCGCAAGTCACGAAAGGACATCAATCTCTTAAGCTCTCAGCTTTACGAGATTATGGAGAGTTTTAGCACCCAACCAGACGTTTACCCGCAAGAGTGTGATCAAGCTACTAAGTGCATTCATTCCCTAAAGAACATTTCGACACGCTTGTATGGTGCTTTAGAAAATTGGGATTACATTCCAGAGGATACCATTCCAAAAAGATACCCAACCTTACTCTATTTGAATAATCTTGACGAAAACGCCAACGAATTACTACCTTTAATTGGCGAATTCCGTGATTTATGCCTTGAGCCTTCTAAACAGACTAGCCGGTTACAAGGTCGAATTGCTACAAATTTGAGTGAGTTGTTGGAAAACATTTATTATTTCCAGCAGGAAAGTAAATCCTTATTGCTTGTAATGAAATAAACCAAATCACTTGCGGTCTGCATTGGGACATGTGGGAACGACAAGTGTGCTAATAAATTTTAATGGGGTAATCGAGAAATAATCTTAATCACATTCTGGACATTATGTTGCAAGTAAGTTGTGGAGAGGACAATTTTTCAAGGTTCAATAAAGGGTTAGAAAACGAGGTCGGGTCTCAAAAATAGACACCGTCTCAATATCTTTTGACCCGACAAAAGACGTGCAACAGAGCTAAAGGGCAACAATCCAGCAACATAAAAATATATCATTAATTGTCTGTGCAATACTAAATACACTGTAAATTAAGTTTTCTGGAATTTCTGGTTATCTGGTTGCACTTTAATATACTGTGAATTGAGTTTGGTGCGAGCGGTCTGCACCGAGAATTGCCACTCAATTTTGATCTGTTGGGCCTTACGTTTCGTAACCAACGCTAAAACTTCGCGTTCTAAATCGGCTTGGGTCGAGATGCGGCGGTCGAGACATTGGCGGGTCAAGGCGGAGAACTCGATTTCGATCATATTCAGCCAACGGGCGGCTTTGGGCGTGTAATAAAACTCAAAGCGTTGCGCCAGGGTGTAGGCTTCGTCGGCGGGCAGGTGTTCGTAAAAGGCGCTTGGGTCATGCGTATTGAGATTATCCTGCACCAGCCGGATTTTGAGGGCCTCTGGGAAAGCCGCGGCGAGGGCTTGCATGAACATGGTGTATTCCTTTTTCGTCCGTCGGGCATGGACTTGGGCCAAGCGGTAGCCAGTCAAAGGTTGGATAGCGGCTAACAAGGCACAGGACCCGTGTTTTTCGTAGGCATAATGTTCTTTACGTACCTGACCGGTTTGCAAAGCCCGCGGCTCAACCACGTCGCCAATCAGAAAGCAGGGGCGTTCATCGAAACATAGGAGCGGATATTGCGGGTCGTAAGGTAAGGCATAGAGCGTTAAAAGCTGTTCCATCCGCGCCAGAAAACGGCTATCCAGTTTTCCAAGACACCAAGTACGCTTGAGATGCGGTTTTAGCTCGTTTTTTTGAGAATGTCACCGACTTCGGTGTGCGAGATGTGCTCGACATAACCGAGTTCAACGACTTTCTCGGCTAACAGGCGTAAGGACCACTGCCCATATCCTTCAGGCGGGGTGCTACAGGCTAAGGCAGTGACCTGCGCCCGTTGTGTTCCATCCACCTCAATCGGGCGGCCTGACCGCGGTTGGTCTTGGAGCATCGCCAGCCCTACCGTGCGATACTTTTGGCTCCAGGTCGCTACCGTCATATCCGCAACCTGCAAACTGGTGGCCACGGCGGTATATGTTTGGCCTCGATCAAGTTCGAGGAGCGCCAAGGCTCGCCGATAGGTTCTAGCAGGCAAAGTGCCTTGGCTCAATAAGGTGTTTAGAGAGGTACGTTCGGCTTCGGTAAGTTCAACATGCTGTTTTTTCATCCAGCTATTTTCAGCCAACTGACTTGATTTGTCAAAATACCTAAATAACTTACTTTACAGTGTACTAAACTAAATATGCGACAATAAAGCCTGAGTATTTATCCTTATATCTGGCTTTGCCTTTACAATATATGCATGCAGTCCTTAGATCATAAATTGTTTGGCTTGCTGCTCGTAAGAATTGCAAGAGCCTTATTTTATCGTCCTGATGAGCTTTGCAAATTTACGAGCAAAAGATGATGACAAGGCAGTCGTTTTTCCAATATATCCTATGAATTCAATGTAAGATATTAAGAAAGGTGAAATTATGGCGGTGATGTTTCCAAAAAATCCAAGACTTGGAACTACAAGTCAGGCTGAGATTTTATTATTTCGGAAATTTGAAAAACAATTACCAAATACTTACCACATTCACCACTCGGTGTCTTGGCAACTTCGCAATCCAATGGCAGGAATTAGAAATGGTGAAACAGACTTTGTTATCATCGATCCAAGTAAAGGACTGCTGGTATTAGAAGTCAAAGGAGGAAAAGATATTTTTTACAATCGCGATACGGGGTATTGGTATCGTAACAAGGAAGAGATGAAAGATGATCCATTTCTACAGGGTGTAAAAACCACAAAAGAGACCCTATTGCCAAAATTGAAAGAGCTTTTTGGGTATTATAACTATTATCACGTAAATAACGCAGTAGCCTTCCCAGATGCCGAAGTCAAATCAGATAACCTCCGATTAGATATGCATGACGAAATCATTTTAGATATACGTGACGTTGATAATCTTCACCAATGGGTAGATAATTTTTTTAGATATGTAATTCCTGAGACAAAAGCTTCCTACTTCAAATATGATGATGAGGCTTTAAATGCTTTAGATAACGCCTTATCTCCATCTTTGAGATTTAGCCAACCAATTACACAATACTTTGCCAGCTTAAATCGCGTTGTTAGTCAATTAACTCAAGAGCAATATCGAATCATTAACGATTTCCGTAAACAAAGACAAATTGCAATCCCAGGGTGTGCAGGCTCTGGAAAAACTTTAATCGCTGTTGAAAAAGCCATTCGGTTAGAGAATGAGGGCTATAAGGTATTAATTCTTTGTCACAATCCATACTTGGCAGAATATATTAGTACATTGGTTAAACTGAATAAGAAAACAAATATCCGGGTTTTTAGCTTTGCAGCATATGTTTATGCTCTGATTGGTGATGCCAATCAAAAGAATATAAATTTATCAGGAATTCAACAAAGTGCAATAAAGCCCTGGACGCACTATGATGAACCCACAGAAGATGAGCTACTTACAGCGTATTCTCGATTGAAATCTTATTCAAGTTTAGCTGATGCAATAATTATTGACGAGGGACAAGACTTTCGAGAAGATTGGTGGGTGATTGTAGAGGAAAGTTTGAATGATAAACAAAACGGGATATTATATGTATTCTTCGATGATAATCAGGTAACTTTTCCGCTTGGATCGGGACTAAAACAAAACAAGATCCCGCTATCCCAAATCAACCTATCAAAAAACTGTCGAAATGCTGGTGAAATTTATGAAATTGTAAGAAAACTATATCTTGATGCTCCTGAAGTAAATGAATTACTAGCAGGAGAGGGGGTTGTTCGAGAATATTTATATTCATCTGATGATAGAGTTTACGAGCAAATTAGAAACGCGTTAATTGAAGCAGAAAATTATTCAAATGATTTGCACAAATTGAAGAACATTGTCGTTATCTCGGCCCAAAACCCTCCTGTCAATAATCATAAAATCAATGGGTTGATTTTTAATACTCCTTCCTTAGAGAAATCTTCTCAAAAAGGGAAACTAGAGTGGCAAGAGGCAGTACTCTATTATCTAAATAGTTATTCATTCCCTAAAACTCAGCTCAGCAAGAATCCTGTCCCAACAGATGATGATATAAGAGCTGTTTCTAAATGGTGCAATCGATATGGGATATTTAAGAATCCTCCACCTCTCATATGGTATATAGACATTTATGGCAAATTACGTCTTAAGGCAGTTCCAAGAAAATAAATCGTCAACAGGTCAGGCCGGTAAAGGTGGGATACGCACAAAATACTTTTCCAGACCGGACAAGCGCTCCAAGCGTTGCTCCAGGTCAGTCATGGCCTGGAGGGT
>WBZL01002586.1_pt1 | contig 17477 bp, 20 predicted proteins | sample 5204291 | NCBI WGS metagenome assembly WBZL01 (sample SAMN12344345, study PRJNA552823) | activated sludge metagenome | biome: Activated sludge suspended growth; feature: Nitrification reactor; material: Wastewater; isolation source: activated sludge from nitrification reactor of wastewater...
AGTCAGCGCCAGCTCAGCCACGCCAAAGGCCGGAAACGCTTTGGCCGTTTCGCCCTGGCACAGCTCGATCTCCCCATTCCGGATCAGCTCCAGCTGTTCGCGCAGGTACTCGTTGAACTGGGTGCGCTGCTCTGGGCTTACCCTCACGGCCGGAATGTTAAACATCACCACGGCCGCTACCATGTTCAGCTCTTTAAGGTAATCGGTAGCCCAGCTTTCCAGCGTGCAGTCGCATTGGCCACTGGCTTGGAGTGAGGCATGAATCCGCCCCGCCGCCTTGGCCAACAGCGCGTTGATTTCGGCCGTGGCGTCGGCGTCGTTGGCCAGGTTGAAATCAAAGAACCATTGAGTTTCAAAATCTGCGGCCGTGGCGTAAGCTCCACTGCAACTCATTTCTCCAACAGCTCCTTGGCCCGTGCCCGAATGGCCACGCGCTCTTCCTCGCTGGTGGCCAGGCTACCCAGGGCAATCAGCGCTTGTAGATTGGCGGCCGCCTGAACCCGACTGAAGAAGTCGGGCGTGGCCCCGGCAACGGCGGGGGCTATTGCCTCATCGGCGGGCGCTGGCGCGCGATCATCAGCAGCAGAATCAGAAACGGCCGTTTCCTCAACCGCCGCTGCGCCCTCGGTTGACTCTGCGTTCTCTGCGTCCGCCAGGCTGGCCAGGCGCGCCTCAACATCACCCTTGGTGATACGGCCGTCAGCGCCGGTGCCTACCACGTCGGCCAGGTCGATATCGTGTTCGGCCGCCAGCTTAACGGCCGCATCCGTCGCGTTGCTCATTAGCTCACCAGCTGTACAGCCACACCGCTCAGGTCAGCGCCGGTGATGGCGTTCATGTTGCCAAACAGCACGCCGCGATCGTTGGCATCTAGCTTGGTAACGTTGTGCAGCAGGCAATCCTTCAGCAGCAGCAGGCGCGGCTCGCCCATACCCGAGGGAATGACGAAAGCGCTGGCCATGTCGTTTGACGTGCTGTTATTGATGAACAGGCAGCCGATAAACGTGTTGTCCCGGTCAATGCCGGTGGCGTCGGCCACCTCGACAAACGCCGCGCCACTGTTCCCGGCCCGCAGGCGGAACGTGCACTCGCGGAATAAATTGCGGTGGGCCTCGCCATCAAACAGCAGCCCCACCATACCGGTGGCGGCATCGATGGTGTCTACGCCAACGGTGCAGCGGAAAAAGGTGTTCTCCTCTGCGCCGTCCAGCTTCAGGCTGGTCCCGCCATCAATGGCCTGGCTGGCGTGGCCACCGCCCGCAAAGTGGACGTTTTCAAAGTAGTTACGGCCGCCGGTGATGCTCACGTTGATGAGGCTGGTGGCATCATCTACACCCTGGAAGATGTAGAGATTTTGGAAAATGCAGCCGCTGGCCGAAATGGTCAGCAGCGGCGAAGCGCCGGTCAGGTCGGCGTCCTGGAAAATGCGCGCCCGCTGCGCCGTCTCGGTGGGCGCAGCAATGCCCACCAGGTGCGTGTAGTTTTTGTTCCAATTCAGCGCGGCCGTCAGCGTCAGGCCGCTGCTGCCCGCCACGTACACAATGGTGTCGTGCTGGTTGGCGGTGCAGGCGGCAAAGGCAGCCGCCAGCGTAGCAAAGGGATGATTGGGGTCCTGGCCGTCGCTGTCGTCATCGGCATTGGCGTGCGACGGGTTGAGGAAAAAGACCTTACCGGCCGTATTGGACAGCTTAGGAAAAACCTTCGTTTCCGGAAAGCCCAGGATGCCGTTGTCACCCTGGATATAACCAATGGGTAAATAAGGGTTCATGATTACACGTCCTCCCGTTCCCAGCCCGGATTTTTGGCCACGACCGTGGCCCCGGAGTTGTAGGCCCCCAGGAATGCCTCAGCCCGCTCCATCTGCTCATAGGGCCAACTTTGCGGGTTAGCCTGGCGCTCTTTGATAATCGTCTCGGCCTTTTTGACCGTCATGTCGGGATAGCCCGCACGCAGCAGCGCCTCCATTTCTGGCGTCTTAGGCGCAATCGGCTTGATGTGGCTGGTATCCACTTTGGCCTTAGCCTTGTTTGATTTGGTTGTTGCCATTGTTTTCTCCTTACTGAAAACGGCCGTACCTTTGGAGGTACGGCCGTTTGTAATTCCGCAAACAGCCTACGCCGTGGTGCCTGAGCTGTAGTAAATGCCGCGATAGTCGGTGACCCCTACGTAGGTGGCATCGTCCCAACCGCCGATAATGTCTTCCACGAAGTATTCAATATCGCCGGTCTCGGCATTGCCCATCAGGAACGCGCTGGGGGCGCTGCCGCTGATCAGGTCAATGTTGCTGGCCTTCATGTAGGTAAAGGCACCGGGCACACCGCGCAGCCGGGCCACCGTAACAGTGGGAATCTCGGCAGGGTCGGCCATCAGGTACCACGGCACATCAGCACCAGAAACGGTGATGTACGGGTCCACCTTGACGCTGGCCACCCACTGCTGCAACACGTTGGAGTTGGGGCCGCCGTAGTCAATGATGTCGCTAAGCACCGTGGCTGCCTGAATCTTGAGGATAGACGGAATGACCAGGTGCACGCGGCGGATATTGATTTTGTTACCGTCAGCATCAGAGCGCTGCATGAGGGCATTCAAACCAACGGCCAGGTTTGCGGCCGTTAAGCGGCCGGTACCGGCGTAGAGCGCACCCAGGGCCACCAGGGCCGCTTGTGTCGTGGCGTTGTCATACAGGTTGCTGACAAACTCATCTTCAAAGCGACCAGCGGCATTGGCCATGCGCTGCGGCGTTTCCTGGATTTTGCCCAGGTCATCGTTCAGCACGGCGCGCCAGGAGACATCGAACTGGCGCGAGAACTCTTCCACGCCGTACTGCACCACAGAGGGCGAAATCTTGCTTGCCTTGGCTTCACCCTTTTCCCGGCGCTTGTGCAGCGTGCCCGGCTCGCCCATGCGGAACCGCTTCACATCGCGGAAATCGGGAACTTCGTCCGGATACGTGAAGTCGCGCCAGTCACCCACCTGGTACTGGTAGTCGCTGTAAAACGCCCGGTCCAGCGCGTCGGCAAAATAATCGGTGAAGTGGGCCACAGTCATCACCTCGCGGAACTGACGGCCGTTCATGTTGCGCCAGTTGCGTTGCAGCTCGCGCAGCGCCTCTACGCGCCGGTCCAGCTCCGCGCCCTCAACCAAATTGCTGCCCTGCTCGCACAGGGCCAGCTCTTCCATCCAACGAATTACTTGATACATTGTTAGCCTCCTGCCCCGCGCTGCATTACGCCAACCTCTTGGGTCGAAGCGCTGGTTGTGCCTTTCGGGAATGTGTCGCTGTCATTCATCAGCACGGCCCGGCCAAAGAGCGGGTTGGCATTACCGGCCGCGTCCAGGGGCGATGTGCTGAGGAACACATCCGTGGGCATCGTGCCCGAACGGTCATAATAAATAAGGTCACCCTCATTGATGGCCCCCCAGGCGTTTTCGGCCGCGCCGCTGTAGGTCCGCACGTTGCGCACCTTATGCTTGTAAACCATGCACGGCGTCACGTCACCCACAATCTTGGTGTCGCTGCTTTCGGCCACCAGCACCGTCCCGGTGAGCTGGTCCACGCCGTCGGCCACCGCGTTTACCGCAAAAGGTTGCGTGGCTGTGGGGCTGGTGTTTTCCAACCGGGCCTTGGTGAATTCCCAGTGACGGCCGCCGCCCTCACTGGAGACCTCGTAGTCGTTTCTTACTGTCATGTCCAATCTCCTTTACAGATTTGGATTACACGGCCGTCTGGCCAGGTAATCAGGCAGCTGCCTTGGTCCGAGCGCGGTTCCCCATGAACTTGGCATTCACAGCGTCTTTGCGCTTATTGACTTCTTCCAGTCCCACTTCCTGCACCGGCGCTTCGCCACCGCTGCCCGCAGGGACTTTGCCACTGCCGGTAATGGCTTTGATGTAGCCAATCTCCGCCGTAACGGCCGTTTTCAGGTCGTACTCGCTGAGCCACTGCTGCTCACGAATCCGGGCCTTGCTCGCTTCGGGCAGGTGGGCCGCGTTCAGAACGTCACTAACGGCCGCTTCGCTCAAGGGCGCGGGTGCGGCGGGCGCATTGCTACTAGCGCCGCCCTCGCCTTCTTGCAGCACAGCTTCTTCGAGCTTCTGCTCTTTGGTCTCGGCCTGGTCCGGCTTCTTGGTTTCTACTGTCGGCATATCATCCTCCGCTTCTGCGAGGCGGAGGGCACGCCCGCCCGCCCCATGTTGAGTTACCCAATCTACAGCCCCCACCTCAGTGATGGCGGCCACTTTACGGCCCCTACGGCCGTTTAATTCGTAAGTCCCTTCAGCCAGGCTGCCCCTGGCCAAAATGGAGCAGTGCAGCCCATCCAGGATGCCCAGCTTGTGCCGGTTGCGGACGCTCTCGGCAAAGACGGGATCAAAAACACCAACCCGGGCAATGGGCGCGCCAGTCTCGGTGAAGCCGCGCATCTCCAGGATTTGGCTCACCTCGGTGCGCACGGACTTCTCATCCGGCCGATGATTGGTCGCGTACATCTTCGCGCCCACAAATTGTTCGGCGCACTGCTTCAGCATGTCGCGTGGGTAGTAATGGTTGTCCTGCGTGTTCCCCCACCCTGGCTCGATGACGGCAATATCAATCTTCAGCGGCCCCCCGTTGCCGCCATCTTCCACCAGCTTGACCACGTTGCCGGTGCCCGCTTCGGCCAGCTCAAGCACATGGGTGCCCTCGGCGTCAGGTTCAGCTTCGGTCGCCGCGGCCGTTTCCTCTGTGTAAACGTAGGTGGCAATAACCTTGCGCCATTGCTCTTCATCGGCAAAGTCAAAGCCTCCGGCCGTTTCCTGGTAAGTTACTGCCCAGTAATCGCCCTGGTGCTCCACAACCAGGGCATTGCCCAGCAGCGGGTGATCCAGGAAGATGTCCTTAACCCACATGTAACCCAATGAAGGGTCTTCCATGTCAACGACATCGCTTCTCACCCGGAAACGGGCATCGAAGGCACGGCGAATCTGGCGCAGGTAATCGCCCAGGCTGCGGAAAATTTCGGTTAGCTCATTTGGTTGGCCTTTATCGGCCGACCTGCTCATCTTGCTCATTGGCACAACTCCATAAAACAAAAAAGGCCAGCGCGCCGCCGGTTGACGGTTTGCTGGCCTGTAGGGCTTCTGGGTATCGGTTGGTAATAAAAACGGCCACCGAAAAAGTTCAGTGGCCTAATGTGGCTTCGCTATTCACTTACGCCGTCAAGCATACAACGGCCGATTTCGTTACGTCAAGCTAAAAAGATGAGAAAGTTAGCCGATGCCTGCATCGAGCAAAATAACCATCTGCCGTTCCAGCGGCTCACGAAAAGCAATGCTGTACGTTGAGGTCCATTTAGGGATGAGGGGATTCGGCCGTTCTGGGTTGTAATGTGGGTAGATTTTCCAGCCATGTTTCAAGAAGTGGCTGATCCGCATCTTCAGCCAGCCGCCCTCATACTCCTTCTTAAACTCATCGCGATAGTTACCCAGCACCGGATCATTGCGCAGCTGGCGCAGGCACTCACGATACCAGGCCATGTACAAATCGCGCACCTCTTCAAGGCGCTGCTGCCTGGCTGGCTCGCTCAGGTTCAGCGCCTCGTCCTGAATATCGGCCGCCAGGCTCAAAATATCTTCGGCCTGCTTAACCAGACTTGTCGTTGTCTCCATGCTTATTTCCTCCTCGCCAGCTCGCGATGCAGGGTGCTTAACAGCTCCAGTAAATCCACCGGCACGTCCTGCCTACCCCGATCAATGGCGCGCACCTTCATCCGGTCGCGCACTTCCAGGATGACCCGCCCCTTGACGATACGGCCGCGGCCGATGCACAGCCCATCCACGTGGACCAGGCCATCGTCGGCTACTCTGATTTGATAATCCGTTTGCTGTATTGAATCCATAGTTGTCCCTTTGGTAAATGGGTCCTTACGGCAGCGTAGGCAGCCTGCCCCGGCTCACCGGCTTATCGGTAGGCACCAACCCACAGCCACATTTCCAGCCACCGCAGGCCAACCTGCGGTTCGGTGGCGACTGCGGCCGTACGCCCCACCGTTCCCACATGCTGCCGCGCCGCACCTGGCCAGCCAGCTTTTTGCATGAGGGGCAGCTCTCTTTGGTGCCGCGCACGTAGTTGAGTACCCATTCCAGCTTCTGATCCCGGCACGCCATGACCTTGGCCCGGTTGGTGATGTCCAGATACCGGTTCACCCACAATGACACACGGCCGTACAAATCTTGCAGCCGCCCCTTGTTGGCCTTGTTGTTGGCCTCGATGTATTCGCCAAAGGCAAAGATGTAGCTGTACTCAGAGCGCACGGCCGCTTCCAGGGCTTTGGTCTCCGCGTCGGTCAGCTCATCCGGCTTGATGCCGCACTCCCCTGCCCCTTCGTGCCACGCCTGGGTCAAGCCGCGCTGCACCGTGGCCCGCATGGCGATCATGAACTGCTCCACGTCCACGGCCCCCGACCACAGCGCCCGTACGTTGCCCCGGATGCTGCTGCCGTACTGGTCCGCGCTGCGGCTTTGCTCGGTCAGCTGAATGTGACACGGCCGCAGCAGCGCCACCTTTTCGGCCTCGCTCAGCATGGCCCAGGTGGCTAATACGGCCGTTACTTCGGCCAGAATGGAGGGGGTAGGAACGGCCGTTTTACCCATCTTCCTCACAGGTCTCGCAGGCCCAAAAACGGCCGTAGCCATCACACAGCGGGCAGTCATCGCGCGCCGCCAACTGGCATTCTGGACACGCCACTTGCACAACCGGCCCGCCGCAGCCGTCGCATTCCGGCACCGGTGCTTCAATCGTGAAGCTGCCCAGCTGGGCACCCTCTACCTCAATCAGCTCCGTCAGGTACAGTGGATTATAGGCAATCTCGCAGGCCAGCATACGCGCCAGCTCGGCCATCGCCTTGGTGTAATCCACCCGCAGCGCCACGGCCACCGGCTGTTTACCGTTTGCACTTTCCATCACGTTCTCCTTTAACGCCCGGCCAGCTCTTCCAGCTCGCCCAGCAAATACTGCACCACGGCCGCATCGTCCAGACGGCCGTCGCGCCAGTTGGCCACCACGGCGGCCAGGGCTTCGGGCAGACGGGCCTCGGCCTGGCGCGACGTCGCGAACAGCTCGGCCGGATTGCGCACGCCAATTTTTTGCAAGGCCACCAGGTACAGCTGGCGAATGATCTCGCTGCCCACGGCCTTATCCAACACACCACCGCTCACGGCCGCTACGGTCTCGGAAATAAGGGACACCAGCTCCTCGACGATAACAAACAGTGGCGTTTCCATCATGGCCACCACGGCCGCGTTGGGGTCTACCTGGCTGCCGTTGCTGGCCCGGAGGAACAGCACCACCTGGCCAATCTCTTCCAGCACTGAAGAGAGCCACAGCTGGTAGCGCTCGATCTGCTGGTAGAAAGGCACCTTCAGCTCTTCGGCCGTGGCCAGGCCACCAGTGACGGCATCAGGAAAGCCCAGCCAGTGCAGGCCAATGCCAGTGGCCACGCTCAGCTGGCCGCCCAGCATACGGCCGTCAAAGCGGGCGCTGGCCGCGCCGGTATCGCGGGCCATCCACTCCCGGTTCACCGCTTCATTTTCAATCCAATCTGAAGCGGCCGCCGCCGGTGGGTTGGCATCACGGTAGCCGCTGCCTTGCACCAGCCCGGACTGAAGCCGCTGCTTAAATTGACCCACTACCCGGCTGCCACCGTCGATCTTCACCTTCTCGGTGTACATGGCCGCCTTACGCGCCACGGCCGCCCGATCCCCCATGAAGTCTTGCAGCACCGTGGCCCACTCAAACGCATTGAGGAACTGCGGCATACCGCGCCCCAGCGTGTGATTGCGATTGCGCGAAGCCCATAGGGCCACTACCTTGGTCACCGCCTCCGGACGGCCGTTAATCTCCACCGTACGGTCGGCCAACATGTCAGCCCGCCGTGCACCGGCAGGAATCTGGACGCGGGCCAACTGCTCATCAGTCACCCGCCAGTCGGGATAGTAGAGGTCGCCTTTGGTGCTGCGCTTGTGGCGGTAGTAGAGGGGAATGGTGCGATTGTCTGGGTCTTCCCAGATGATCTCTACCTGGTCAGTGGGGATGGTGCGGATAGTCGCCTCACCGTCGAGTGGTGAGTACCAGAAGGCAAACAGCAGCTCGCCTTCATTGAGCGCGTCTTCGCTGCGTTCGTGCAGGCTGCGCTGGCCAACGATAGGGGCATTGCGCTGCGCGGTCCAGAATTCTTTCAGCAGCTCGCTAGCGGCCGTATCCTCACTGCGCAGCTGCACCCGCTGACCCAGGCCGAAATCGGTCCAGATTTGCACCGCCTTCTCGATGTTGATGTTCGTATCGGCCGCCCAGCGTGCCTGGCGAATAGCCAGGTTGCGGTCCCGCTCAGTAATCCGAAATCCCTGGCCAAAGGCCGCGCCGCGTGTGCGCATGATGAGGTCAATGAGCTGGCCGTTTTCCTGAAGATGCTGGATGACCTTTTCGGGCGGCATCACCAGCCCCCCACGCTGGTAGGCGTCCTCGAAGACGTCCACCATGCGCGTCACTTCCCGCATGTGGCGCGGGAAGAGTTTGGGTAAAACAAAGTTATCAAATCGTTGTCTAAGGGTTGGCATTGTCTACCTCCTCAGGCCGCCAACGGCCGTGAAACATCGCCACGGCTGCACAGATCGCCGTGGCCAGGCTCTTGTCCCGAAAAGTGCTCACGCGCTCATCATTCCACACGCTGGCATGGTGATCCCCCATTTCCGTAGAAAAGCCCACCTGGTATGACAGCGCCTTGTTGCGAGCCATACCGCCCCATGCCAGGGCATCGTTTTTAAAATAGGGCGGGGGTAGCAGCTGCTCGTTGCCCAGGGGATCGACCCACTTACGGCCGCGCCGCTTCCAGCCAATGGCCAGGGCAAACGCTTCGTTGAGTTTCAGCTTTTCTTTTTGTTCCATGCCTACTACCTTCCTTGGCGACCGTGGCGCGAAATCCACTCATCGGCATCGAGGCGCGGCAACCACCGGCGCGGCCAGCGTTGGCACAGCCACCAAATTGGCCCGTTGACATCCAGTATCCAGTCCGGCGCAAGCCGCCAACTTATCAAGCGTGACCTAATGGTCAGCTCTAGCTGGAGGCGCTGCATTTCTTCGTGCCGCCGGTGCATATTGATTATCAAGGTCTGAAATTGCTCGACTGCTGGTGCAAACGCCTGGGTAATACCCTGAATCGCATGGCTGGCCGCCATGCTCATTTGCCCAAAAGCCTCCAAGATTAAGGAGGCCCCCATAGCCGATCTTGCCGACAAGTTCCGTCCGGGTAGCAGCGACGGCCGTGCCTGCGCCAGCTCGTCCAGTTCCCGACCTAACTGGTCAGCCATCCGATAAAACTCACTATCAAACATATTGCACCTCCACACGTTCGCGCGCAAACGTCGTTTACCATTAACCATTAATTATCTTGCCCGCCAGCCGCCAATGCGCACCGGGTCATAGACCTGGCGCACCAGCTCCTGCTCGCGTGGTTCAAACAAATAATCCGGTGCGACACACAGCGCCAGGCCGTCGCCGTCGTCTGGGCTGCGGCGCAGTTTGCGCTTAAATTCATCTTTCGGCCGCAGCTTCTTCACGTCATGGCCCCGGTACTTCACCCAGGAAAACGGCCGTTCGCACAAATCCGCCTCCAGGGCCTCCGGTGGGTTGGTCAGCGCCAGCGCTTTCAGCGCCTCGGCCGCGTGGTAATACATCTCGGTGATCAGGTCCACAAACGCCTCGATGTCGTAGGGCACCGCCTGGAAGTGAACCTCTTCCACCTCGAAGAAATCAAAAGCGGTATGCAGCTCCACATCGGCCAGCAGCAAATCAACCACACCCCCACCAAAGCCGCCGCTGCCGTCTACGCGCACCACCAGGTCGGTGACGCCCAGCTGGTCCAGGCGCAGCGCGGCCTGCTTGATGGCCTGAAAATAGGCCGTGGTGTTACGCTTGGACAATACCGCCTCACGCCAGACACGGCCGTCGTGCCGCACATACACCGTGCCGGAATCGCTGCCGTAGCGGGCCACATCCACGCCTATGCGGGCGATATGGGGGAACTCGCCCACCGGCTGCCGCGCCTTGGCTGCCTCAAAACGGCCGACCGGGCAGAACACGTCATCGGCCGCACCGGCTGGGGCAATGCCCAGTACGCGCCAGAAGAAGGGGGCTTTCGGCCGGTAGATAGTGCCCGGCCGCCAGGCCAGCTCAAAGGTGTGCTCATCTTCACTGTGGGCGCTGGCCACCTCACAGTATTCCTCGTTGCCCACCCGGCGCTCCACCCATTCCCGCGTGGCCGCGCCGGGAATGACCTGACGGCCGCTGACCACGTTGGGATGGTCCAGGGTGCTGATGCGAAACGAGCGCACGTAGGGCAGCGCGGCAATTTTGTGGAACCGGCTGCGGCGGGTGCGCGGGTTGGCCAGCAGCAGCACAATAAACACAACGCCGGTGTCCATGCCATCAATGGCATCATAAACAAAGTTTGCTATCCCCTCAGCTTCATCCCCGGCGATCATAAAAAACGGGTGGTGCTGACCATGCACACGCTCGATGCCGCTGTCATTGCTGTCGTTGGTTGCTTTGCCGGTGGCAAAGTGATTGGCCGATTCGTTCAGGCGTGGAACTCCCGTCAGCACTTTACCGGGCAGGTCACGGCCGTTGCGGTCGTTGCGAATTTCCTTCCATAGCAGGTCGTTGATCTGCTCCGCGCTGGGGGCAAAAGTGTAAATGATGCTGGGAAAGCAGTCGAAGAAGTGACTGAATAGGCCGCTGGCTAACTTCGTTTTGCCGATGAGGTTGCCGGATTCCACCCGAATCCAGTTCTGAATAATTTGCCCTGGCTGCCACACAGTCAGCGCATCGGCCGTTATCTCGCCCTGGTCAAAGCGGTGGCGCTCCAGCTGCTGCGCGATGGCCAGCCGGTAAGCGTCGATAACCTCCAGCTGGCCGGGCTTGTCGTCACTACCCGCCCACGGCTCCCAACCCAGCTCATTGCGAATGTAGGCCGCCGGGTCCAGGCGGTACTTGTCAAAGCGGGTATCACGCCGCTTTTTGGCTCGCACCTTGACGCGAGCGACCTGCATATCCCGATACGCTTCAGGGGAAAGCAGGGCCTGCCAATCAACGGACGCCTGGCGTCGAACACTCATCGGCCACCGCTCCCAATACCGGCCCGCTTAAAGATTTGCTGGGCCAGCTCTTCGCCCAGCTCCTCGGCCACGTCGTCGGGGTGAACTTCGCCCCGCCGCAGCAGCTCGGCAATCTCATCATGCCAGGTGATGCGCACCCGGTCACTGTCCATGTCCAGCGAGCGGCGGCCCAGCTTACTGGCCGTGTCCATCAAAACGGCCGTATCACGGAACTTCCAATCAGCTGGTTTCAGCACCCGGCGAATGACGCGACGGCCGTCCTCGTCCACTTCCTCAGTCTCCTCGATGACCTTCTCCACCGGAAAGCGCAGCATTTGCTCCACCTTCTCCCCCAGGGCCATGGCTGCGCCAAACTCCATCTCCCGAATTTGCTCTTCACGGTGAGCCAGGCGGCGCGCGTTTTTGGTTTCCACGTAGGCGCGGGTGAGTTTGGTAACGGCCGTTAGCACTTCACGGAAAAGCTCGTTGTGATACCAATCTTTGTCGGGGTTGTAGTAGGCGCTTTTGCTCACGCAGTCGCGCCGCTTGAGGACCTGGGCCGCCGTGGCCCTGGTGGTGACTTCGGCCCAGGCCAGGTGCCAGATGGTGTTGCGCCGTTTCTGCCACTGGGGCATATCACGCAGTCTGGCCAGCGCGGCATCAACGGCCGTCAGGTAAGCGCGCCAGGCATCTTGATCCTGCGCGTCAGGGGTGTCGTCGAACTCGACCCAGTTGATGGCGTTGGCTTCACTCACGGCCGTTGGCGCACTGTGGCGCTCCCCCTACCCTATTCGTATAGTAATATCTGCCGATTTCAATTGAAAGCAAGCCGCAGCACTGAGTCATGGTGCAGCCTCCACCAGGTGCGCCGCCAGGCCAATCTGGGCCAGGCGCTTAATCATCTGCTCGGCTGCCGCCGGGCGGATGTCGATCAGGTAAGCGATACGGCCGTGTCGTTCGGCCGCCTCGGCAACTGTGCCGCTGCCGGCAAAAGGATCGAGCCAGACATCGCCAGGATCGCTGAACGCCTGGATAAAAAATTCAGGCAGGGCTACCGGAAAGGCTGCGCCGTAGCGAATGCCGCGCGAGTGAGCGCCGGTGTAGGCTTCAATGAGGTTGCTTGGGTCGCTGGCGCTGGCCAGCAGTTCGTGCAGCAGATCAAGCAGCTGCGGCCGGTCGAGCCGGTCCAGGTCCAGCTGGGCCTCGATGACGTTGTTGGGCAGTGCCCCGTTGAAACGGCCGCTTTTAACGTTGCGGGCAGTGTGGCCGTTGAAGGCCACGCCCATCGTAGCGTTTTTGTGATTGCCTGCTTCAGCGTAGCTGAGATCGGTATCCAGGAGGACGTTTTCGGGGCGGAACTTAACGGCCGTTGTCAGGCCGAAGTGGAAGACAGGTTCATGGGCATTTTTGAACCGGTTGGGGAAACGGCCGGGGAAGCCCTGGCGACGCCAGGCCATGTCATCCATGAAGCGCCAGCCCCAGCGCCGCTTCATGGCCAGCACCAGGTCGTAGACATAGAGCAGACGCTCCCCCTGCTCCACGTGGGCCTTGATGTTGAGGAAGAAGGAGCCGTTGGGAGCCAGGTGTTTGCGCGCAAACTCTTGAACGGGTTCAAACCAGTCCACGTACTCGGCAGCCGGGACACCGCCGTAGGTTTGCCGCCGCCGGTCGGCATAGACGGGGCTGGTGAAGATGTTGGACGCGGAACGGCCGTTGAGCAGGCGCTCCCAGGTGGCTGGCTCGCGGCAGTCGCCAATGAGGAGGCGGTGGCAGCGGCCGGGCTGGGCTAGGCTGGGGAATTCCCAGAGTTGGCCAGTATCCGTGACCTGGTGCGTGTCCCCTGCCCCATTGAGGTGCAGCTGTTGGAATTTTGACGGTGCAGTTTGCTGCATAAAGTGCCCAAAAGCGAGTACCACCCCAGTACAACTTTGTTACCATTTGAAGGAAAGCCGGGGCGCGCTCGCGTGTAGTTACTACACGAAGATAATTTCGGTTGACTATATCTATTTTGATGGTAGCACAAAGGGAACGCCCGAATGATTAGAAAGTTTTTGGCACAAAAAAGCCCTGCCGCTAGGGCAGGGCTTTGAAATGATGTAAGCTGTGATGTGAAGATATTGCGATACGGCCGTCTGACGATTGAGATGACGGTGGTAACTACTCAAACACGATGGTCCATTCACCTTCAGCCTGAACCACAATGATAATTGTTGAACCGTCTACGCGTACTGTGCCTTCATAGGGGTCCGTGGTGTTGACCAGGAGATCATTGAAATTGCCGTAGCCACGGACGCCAAAATAGCGGCCAGCGGCATTGCCGGTGATGGTCGCTCGGCTGGGCGCATCGCCGGTCAGGGCAAAAACGTAGTAACCACTGCCGGTTATTTCTCCCGGTACTGTCACTCGCTCAATAGTGCCCAGCGGCCGCACTTCTAGGGTCCAGGCTCCCGTCGCGGTTATTTCAAAACCGGCCGTGTGTTCACCGGATAGGAAATCTAATGGCACGATGCCTTCAAATGGGTCCGTCGTGTTGACCAGCAAGTCAATATTGTTGCCGTTTGCATCATAGCTCTGCACCCCAAAATAACGGCCGCCCGCGTTTCCATTCACGTACAGCAGGGCCGGTTCAGTCCCCTTCTCGATGTCCACCAGGCTATCCCCCGAACCTTCCAGTATGATTGGCTCTGGCGTATTGGTTGGGGTGGGGGTGTTAGTTGGCGTGTTAGTCGGCCTGGGTGTATTTGTTGCCGTGGGGGTATTGGTGGGCTCTGGTGTGTTAGTCGGCTCCGGCGTCTCTGTTGGGGGCGGGGTATTGGTTGGCGGCTCTGGTGTAGCCTCCTCTGCCTCGGCAACCACCTCTTCCACCTCCCCTACTTCGGAAGCCACGGCCGTGGCTTCGCTTTCGGGATCGTCAGGGCTCAAAAAGCTGGTCACCATCACACCAAGGCAGCAAAGGGCAAGCAGCCCAACCACGCCTATAATGATATTGCGTTTAGTGAATCTTTTCATGATCGCCTCCTGGAACTATTGGGTTAACTGGCAGCAGGCAGGCAGCCTGCTAACTGGCACTGTATTCAGCCTGGCTTACAGGCCGGGTTAAGAGTGACTGGAAACTGGCAATAAAACCACGATGGCGAGCCCGAAGCCGTTATGTCAAAACTTGTACTGCAATTGTGCTACAAACGGCCGTTTGATGGGGCCATCAAACAAGAAATAGATTGAGCCAAGAAATGGCTCCCGGCCGTTTCATTTCCAAAGCCTGTACCAACCTATCAAAACGGCCGTTTTGAATCATTAGTTTTGCCAACCTGTCGGCTCGTTCGGATATTGGCGTAGAGCGATCTCCTATCTCGTCTCTGTTGATCATTAAGTCAAAGCATAGACTGTCGAGTTCATCGTGGTTAAACAGATCCGTGACGGCAAACACCAGGTAGGGCAAATTTATCTCTACCGTCGCCCAACCTTCTTTCGTTGATAGAATAAATTCATTATCGACAGCATCGTACAGCTCTGGAGTTATACCGTACCGATTACCGGACAGATGAACGATAAAACCGCCGCTCGCTAATGAATGCAAGGCCATCTCGTTGCCCTGAAACTGTCCATGCTTTGTTGATTCAAAACGAATCAGGAGCCCGGCCCCACCGGTTGTAGCCAAACGGGCGGCTATGAATGTCATTGCCTCGTGATCGTCAGGCTTCAAGTTCCGGGCTCCCTCAACTAATTGGGTTGCAAATTCCCGGTTGTTCTTAGTCCAATTAAACGTCACAATAATTCTCCGAGACGGGTGTTTCCCACCCAGAACCTAATCAAACAAACTCTTCTGCTGCGGCCCCTCTTCCTTCACCCGCTGGGCCTGCTTAAACGTCATACTGGTGGGCGGCATCTGCGGCATGACCCCGCGCAGCAGCTCCTCGATGGTCAAAATCTGAATCGCGGGAAAGCGCTGGTTCCAGCCAGGCGACTGGTAGAACCCGGCCGAAACCGCTTCCGTGGTCATGTCTCTGGTGGGATTCTCTAGCGAGATAAAGAACCCCATCGCGGCCCCTTCTCGCTTAACGGTGCCTACCAGGTCACGAATCTGTGCGCTGCTGACCTTGCCGCTCTTTACCTGAACCAGGATGCGTTTGGGCTTGCCGGTGGCATCGTCGATGAAGGTGATCACGCCATCAATGCCCCGGTCAGCGCCCTTCTTGCCCTGCTTGCTGCCCTGCTCGCCGCCGGACGGCCGTGCCTTAACCAGTGACAAGGCCCACCACTCGAACTGAAAGCGGTCATCCTGGGCAAGCTGCCGGGCCGACTGCACCGACTTCGGCTCGCCCACGATTTGGAATTTGGCGTCGGGGAACATTTCTTGCAGGCGGTATTTCATGAGGGCGATAGACAGATGGGTGATGTCGATGCCGATCCAGCGGCGTTCTAGCGTTTGTGCAGCAGCTACGGTAGTACCACAACCACAGAAGGGGTCGAGCACCAGATCACCTGGATTGCTGCTGGCTCCTACAATTCGCTCCAGAAGATCAAGTGGTTTTTGAGTAGGATAACCTAGCTTTTCGGATGACTGAGCAGACAAAGGAGGAATATCAGTAATTATCGATTGCACTGCCAGGCCGGGCATCTCATCAAGGTAACGTTTGAATCTGGGAACGCCTCCAGCTTTTTTCGGCCATATAATTCTGCCTTCTTTGTCCAGTTCTTCCAGCTTCTCAATTGTATACTTCCAGTGGTTTCCTTTAGCGCGAACATCAATTCCTCGCCATGCTTGGCCAGAACTCCCCTCTCTGGTACCCGCGGCCGTCAAATTGTCCGATGCGTACCTCCGCCCGGTTCCTGGCTCCTCAAAACGATAGAACTTATCAACATACGCTTGCTCATAAGGCATGTATTGAGTATTCCAAGTGTATGAATCGGACTTTGTGTAAAAAAGAATTACATCGTGAACATGGTTCCACTTGTGAGAATCGCTTCGTGCGCTTGTTCTTTTCCAAATGATTTCATTCCTGAAATAGCGCGCCTCGAAGATTGTGTCGAGAATTATTTTTAGATAATGGCTAGATGTCGGGTCACAATGCAGATACAGACTGCCGGTGGGCTTCAGTACCCGGTGCAGCTCCACCAGCCTGGCCGCCATCATGACCAGGTAGGCGAGCATCTGGCTGGGGCCAATGAACTGCCGCAGGGCAGCAATCATCTGGCTGATGCGGTCCGGAGCGGCCGTCACTAAGTCGTGATAGGTTTCTTCGGCCGCGGCGTTCCAATGCCAGGTGTCATCGAAGGCAGCTATCTGGGCCTCGGATTCTGCCCCACTCTCGTACCTGAACAGCACGTTGTAGGTGCGCTGGGAGTTGAACGGCGGGTCCAGGTAAACGAGGTCAATGCATTCATCGGGTATGTATTCCCGCAAGATGTCGAGGTTGTCACCGTAAAAGAGGGTATTTTGGTCGAGCGGCGATTTCGCCATCTGTTCTATCTCCATGTGGTCTATGATAAAACGGCTGATACGGAACTACAAACTGCTTAACCGCACTGGCGACGGCGGAGCATAATTTTGGGCCGCTATAATGTAGAGAGCTGCGAAGCGGCCGTAGTGAGACTGCTAGGAAACGGCCGTGGCGCTGGAATGAGTTTCGGAATTAGTACCGGCAGCGGTTGACGCGATATTGCCTAATGTCTATACTGTCGTTCATGTCGTTAACTTCTAATATCAAGGACTTAAGAATGGCAGAAGAGAGAAGGTACTCAACCAAAGAGGCCGCGGAACGTTTGGGCGTAACCCAAAGAACGATTCAGCGATGGTACGATCTTGGCGAGTTCCCCAACGCACGGCCTAAAAGCCCTTTCCCTCGCAGCCCGGTCGAAATACCAGAATCGGATATTGAAGCCTTTGAACAGCGGCGTGATGCCGCTAACCCAGCAAAGTCAAACTAACATAAAAACACAAAAGGAGCTGCCTACTTTCCACGGTCAGCAGCCCCTCTTGTTTGCAACGAACGTTAACAATTGAATATTTCCATTTCTCCAATTGCCGCAGTTCGTTGCCTGACGCAACGAACGTCAGTGCCCCGTAGGGGACTCGAACCCCTGTTTTAGCCTTGAGAGGGCTACGTCCTAGGCCACTAGACGAACGGGGCCTGTGCTTACCATTTAAGGTAGAAGCCAGCGAATTCTAGCAAACGGCCGTATCCCTGTCAAAGAGTTGGTGAATCCGCAGCTTAAAAAGTGACATAGCTCACCTGCCAACCCCCGCCCCCCTCTCTAAAATGAGCAAAACAATTATCCCCACCGTTGAAGAGGAGTAAGACAGATGGCTCAACAGCTAAAAATTGCTCATTTAGATGAAACGGCCGTAG
>WBZL01001748.1_pt2 | contig 17467 bp, 17 predicted proteins | sample 5204291 | NCBI WGS metagenome assembly WBZL01 (sample SAMN12344345, study PRJNA552823) | activated sludge metagenome | biome: Activated sludge suspended growth; feature: Nitrification reactor; material: Wastewater; isolation source: activated sludge from nitrification reactor of wastewater...
GGGTGGGGTCCGGGCCCTCGACGTCGTGGGTCACCGGGCGCGGCTCCGCCCCATCGCCGCGAGAACCCCGAAGACGAGGCGCTAGGCGGGGGTGTGTGAGGCGTCGACCTCGCGGGGGGTGCGGCTCATCTCGACGCGGCGCCAGAGCGCCTCGAGGAGGGCCGGGATCCCCTCGCCGGTGGCGGCCGAGATCGGGAAGAGGGGGATGTTGCGGCGGCGGAGCGCCGCGCGGGTCGCTTGCACCAGTCGCGCGCCGTCGGGGGTGTCGATCTTGTTGAGGGCGACCACTCGCGGGCGCCCCTCGAAGATCGGCCCGTAGGCGGCGAGCTCGTGCTCCAGCGCCTCCAAATCGGCGAGGGGCGCGCGACCCTCCTCGGGGTCGGGCGCGAGGAGGTGGAGGAGCACGCGGGTGCGCTCGAGGTGGCGGAGGAAGTCGAGGCCGAGGCCCTTGCCCTCGCTGGCGCCACGGATGAGGCCCGGCACGTCGGCGACGACCATCGAGCGCTCGCCGGGCAGAGCGACCACGCCGAGCTGCGGTACGAGCGTCGTGAAGGGGTAGTCGGCGACCTTGGGGCGAGCGCGGCTGATCGCCCGGATCAGCGTCGACTTGCCGACGTTCGGGAAGCCGACGATGCCGACGTCGGCGAGGAGCTTGAGCTCGAGGCGGAGCCAGAACGCCTCACCGGAGAGGCCAGGCTCCGCGTAGTGCGGCGCCCGATTGGTCGAGGTGCGGAAGTGGACGTTGCCGCGACCGCCGCGGCCGCCACGGGCGATCACCACCTCCTGGCCGTGGGTGACGAGATCGACGAGGAGTTCGCCGGGCTTGGCGGGCTCGGGCGGGGGCTTGGCGCCCTGACGACGGCGACGACGACGGCGCGGCGCCGCCCGGGGGGCGGGGCCACCCTCCATGGCGCGGGGGGCTTCATCGGCGGCGTCGGCGTCGGCGCTCGCTTCGGCCTCGGCGTCGTCGTCCTCGCCAGCCTCGTCGCTGACTTCGGCCTCGTCGCCCTCGTCCTCGCCAGCGTCCTCGCTCGCGTCGGCCTCGTCGGCCTCGTTGTCTTCGTCCTCGCCGGCGTCGCCCTCATCCTCGTCGCTCGCGTCGGCGTCGCCGCTCGCGTCGGCGTCGCCGCTCGCTTCGGCCTCGTCGACCTCGTCGCCAACCACGAAGCCCTCGTCGCCCTGGCCGAGCTCGTCCTCGTCGCCGACGAAGCCCGCGTGGGCGGCGGCGTCATCGTCGTCGACGACGTAGATCGTCTCCATCCCGCCGTCGTCGCCGCCGAGCGCGACCTGGTCCGAGAGCCAGGGCGGGCGCTCGCCCGGCTCGCCGGCGACGCACTCGAGGAAGACCATCGTCCCCACGGGGACCCGGATCCGCCGATCGGCGCCGTCGCTGCCGTGCTGCGCCTTGTTGCGGCCAGGCTCGCCGTTCTGGGCCTGATAGTGCTGCTGATAGCGGAGATCGAGGAGCGTGGTCAGGTGATCGTCGGCGACCAGCACGACGTCACCCCCACGCCCCCCATCCCCGCCAGCAGGACCCCCGTAGGGGACGAACTTCTCCCGGCGCCAGCCGACGTGGCCTTTGCCCCCGTGGCCGGCGCGAACCAGGATGCGGACCTGATCGACGAAGCGCATGACGGTCCGCGGTCCCGACGCCTACTCGGCGGCGGCGGCGGCCTCGGTCGCCACCGCGTCGACGGCGACGTAGGCCTGACGCTCGCGGCCCCGCTTGTAGTAGCGGACGGTGCCGTCGATCAGCGCGAAGAGGGTGAAGTCCTTGCCCTGACCGACGCCGCGACCGGCACGGACGGTGCCGCCGACCTGGCGGATGATGATGTTGCCGGCGCGCACCTGCTCGCCGCCGAACTTCTTGACGCCGCGGCGCTGCGCCTGCGAGTCGCGGCCGTTCTTGATCGAACCTTGTCCCTTTTTGTGTGCCATGGTGGACCTCCCGAGGGCGAGCGCCGGCTAGCCGACGATCTCCGTGATCTTGATCCGGGTGAAGGCCTGACGGTGGCCCTTCTTCTTCCGGTAGTTGGTGCGGGGCTTGTACTTGAAGGCGATCAGCTTGGGCCCGCGGCCGTGGCCGACGACCTCGGCGTGGACCTTGGCGCCCGCGACGTGCGGGGTGCCGACCTTGATCGAGCCGCCGGCGCTGACCAGCAGGACCTCGAGGTCGAGGCGATGACCGACGTCGTGCTGGAGGCGGTCGATGTTGAGCTCTTGCCCGGCGGCGACGCGGTACTGCTTGCCTCCGGTGCGAATCACGGCATGTGCTTGCTCGCTCACGAATGTCTCACTCTTCTCGGGCGATGCGCCCGCCCTGGCGGCGGCCCTCGAGCGGACCGCGACTGCCCGGAATCTCCCCCCGGGCGAGGGAGGGGTGAGTGTATGGAAGTGCGGCGGGCGGTCAAGCGCCCAGGGCCCGGCGCCGACACCTCCGACCCGCCGCGGCTGCCGCGCCGCCGGTGAAGACCCGCTCTGCAGGGCTCTACGGGCGGTCTGCCGAAAAATTCGGCCCGGAGCAGAGATCTCCTACCCTGGGCCAGTGGCCCCTCGCAAGCCCCTGAGCCCCTCCCCTCTCGGCCTCTGGGCCCTCCTCGCCCTCGCGCCGGCCTGCGCGACCAGCCAGGCGACCGCCGACGAGAGCGCGACCCCCGGCGACCTGGTCGCCTCCAGGACCGACGTCTCCTCGTGGTCGCCGGCCGAACAGGCGAGGATCCGTGAGGCCCAACCTCACGTGAAGGCCGCCGCCAAGCGCTTCGGGGTCGACCCCAACCTGATCAACGGCTTCATCTGGGTCGAGAGCAAGTTCGAGGCCCGCGCTCGCGGACCGGGGGGCGCCGCCGGCTTGATGCAGCTCATGCCGTCGACCTCGCGAGATCTCGCCAAGCAGCTCGGCGAGCGCTCGCGGCCCTACGACCCCGAGTTCAACGTCCGCGCCGGCACCTACTACCTCTCCCGCCTGCTCAAGCGCTTCGACGGCGACGTCCGCTTCGCGATCGCCGCCTACCAGGCCGGACCCGGCACGGCCTCCAAGTGGAAGAAGGCCGGCAAGGGCCTCCCGAAGTCGAGCCAGGCCTACGTCGACAAGGTCCTCGCCGCCAAGCGCCGGTCTTGTCGAGGTACTCCTCGTAGTTGCCGGGGAAGAGGTCGAAGCCGCGGTCGCCCTTGAGTTCGAGGACGTGGGTGGCGACCTCGGTGATCAGCGCGTGATCGTGGGAGACGATGATGAGCGTCCCCTCGAAGCGCTGGAGCGCCTCCGTGAGCGCGCGGATCGACTCGAGGTCGAGGTGGTTGGTGGGCTCGTCGAGGAGGAGGAGGTTGTCGCCGGTGAGGGTGAGCTTGGCCAGGAGGAGGCGCACCGTCTCGCCGCCGGAGAGCGCGGCGACCGGCTTCTCGGCGTCCTCCGAGGGGAAGAGCATGCGCCCGAGGAGGCCCCGGATCTCCTCGACCGTCGCCTTCGGGTTCCACTGGTAGAGCCACTGGAAGGCGGTCATCGGCGTGCCCTTGCCGATCACCTCCTCGTGGTCCTGCGGCATGTAGCCGACCGAGACCTCGTGGCCGAGGGTGATCTTGCCGCGGTCGGGCTCGTAGATGCCGGCGAGGCACTTGAGGAGGGTGCTCTTGCCGATGCCGTTCGGGCCGATCACCGCGACCTTGTCGCCGCGCGTGAGCGTGAACGAGATGTCCTTGAGGACAGGCTTGTCGAAGGCCTTGTTCAGGCGGTCGACGGTGAGGACCAGCTTGCCGCTCGGGACCTTGGGCTCGAAGCGGATGAAGGGGCGCTGGATGTTCGAGCGCTTGAGGTCGACGAGCTCGATCTTGGCGATCGCCCGCCGCCGCGACTGGGCCTGGCTCGCCTTCTTCGCGTTGGCGCCGAAGCGCTGGATGAATTCGCGGAGCTCTGAGATCTTCTTCTGCTTGCTCTGGTTCGACTTCTCGGCCGAGATCCGGTACTGCACCTTCTGCCGGAGCATGTCGTCGTAGCCGCCCGGGTAGACGATGATGTTCTCGTAATCGACGTCGGCGGTGTCGGTGCAGACCTCGTTGAGGAAGTGGCGATCGTGGGAGATCACGATCAGCACGCCCTTGTAGTCGAGGAGGAAGTTCTCGAGCCAGTGGATCGAGTCGAGGTCGAGGTGGTTGGTCGGCTCGTCGAGGAGGAGGATGTCGGGGCTGCCGAAGAGCGCCTGGGCGAGGAGCACCCGCAGGCGCATGCCGCCGCTCAGCACCTTGAGGGGCTGCTCGTGCAGCGCCGACGGGATCCCGAGGCCCTCGAGGAGCTGCTCGGCCTCGACCTCGGCCTCGTAGCCGTTCTCCTCGGCGATCGTCCCCTCGAGCTCTCCGAGGCGCATGCCGACCTCGTCGTCCATCACGCCGCTCTCGAGGAGCTGCTCCTTCTCGGCGAGCGCGTCCCAGAGGCGCCGGTTGCCCATGATGACGACGTCGCGGACCTTGTCGTTCTCGTGGCGGTAGTGGTCCTGGTGGAGGACCGAGAGGCGGCTCCGCGGCGGCCGCGAGACGTTGCCCTTGTCGGGGTCGAGCGCGCCCGCGAGGATCTTCATGAAGGTCGACTTGCCGGCGCCGTTGGCCCCGGTGAGGCCGTAGCGGTGACCGGGGTCGAAGGTCGTGGTCACCCCGTCGAAGAGGACTTTTCCGCCGTAGGACTTGGTGACTTCGGAGACGGTGAGCATGGAACCTCGCTGGCCGGCCCGGAAAACGCCGGCGCGGCCCCGCGGCGCCGAGCGCTCGGAGACCGCGCCCTTGCCCGCGACCGGCGCGAGTTGTTAGCGTGGCCGCCGTGACCGGGCAACTGCGACGGGCGATGATGGCGTGCGTTCTCGTGCTGGGAGCGTGGGGGGTTCCTCACATCGCACGGGCGTGCTCGTGCATGCCGCCGCCACCGCCCGCCTCTGCGATGGCGCAGGCGGCGGCGGTCTTCGAGGGGCGAGCCACGAGCATGGGGCGCGCGTCGACCGAGGACGGCGGCGCCTTCGGCGGCGAGCTCCGCTACGAATTCGAGGTCCTCCGCATCTGGAAGGGCGAACTCGGCGAGGCGGTGGTGCTCCACACCCCGAGCAGCTCGGCGGCCTGCGGTCGCACCTACGCGATCGGCGAGCCCTACATCATCTATGCCTCACGCGGACAGGACGGCGAGCTCGCCGACTTCCTCTGCTCACGCACCCGCCGGAGCGCGGGCGCCGACGAGGACCTCGCGGTCCTCGGCCCCGGCCGCTCGCCGCTGGCGCCCGCAGGCGGTTCGAGCACCCAAGGCGGACCCGATCGCGAGCCCCCGCGCATCGAGCCACCGCCCGCGGAGGAGCCGCCCGCGACGGCCAACCCTCGCGGCTGCGCGATCGCCCCGGAGACGGCGGCGGCGCCCCTCGTGCTGATCCTCGCGGCCCTCGGCCGCCGCCGCCGGCCTCGCCGCTGAGGCGGAGCGCGCGGTGGCAGCGGGGCGGCGAAGCGTGTAGAACGGCCTCCTTCCGAGGAGGCCCGCCTTGTCCAACGGTCTGTTCACTGTCCCCCCGCCGGTCAACGAGCCCGTCCGCAGCTACGCGCCCGGGACCCCCGAGCGCGACCGCCTCAAGGCCGAGCTCGGCCGCCAGCTCGCGGACGCCGTCGAGGTGCCGCTCTGGATCGGCGGGAAGCCGGTCCGCACCGGCAAGACCGCGCCCTTGGCGATCCCCCATGACCGCTCGCGCACCCTCGGCACCTTCCACCAGGCGAGCGCCGCCGACGTTCGCGCCGCCATCGCCGCCGCGCAGGCCGCCAAGCCCGCCTGGGCCGCGCTCCCCTGGGAGGAGCGCGCGGCGATCTTCCTCCGCGCGGCCACCCTCCTGCAGGGCGAATTCCGCGACCGCCTCAACGCAGCGACCATGCTCGGCCAGTCGAAGACCGCCCACCAGGCCGAGATCGACGCCGCCTGCGAGCTCATCGACTTCTTCCGCTTCAACGTCGCCTTCTACGCCCGCATCCTCGCCGACCAGCCGATCTCGCCGGACGGCGTGTGGAACCGCCTCGACTACCGCCCGCTCGACGGCTACGTCTTCGCGGTCACGCCCTTCAACTTCACCTCGATCGCCGGCAACCTGCCGTCGGCGCCCGCTCTCTGCGGAAACACGGTGATCTGGAAGCCCGCGTCGACCGCCGTCCACTCCGGGGCGGTGATCATGGAGCTCTTCGGCCGCGCCGGCCTGCCGCCTGGGGTGATCAACTTCCTCCCAGGCTCCGGCGCCCAGGTCGGCGAGCCGGCGATCGCCGACGCCGACCTCGCGGGCGTCCACTTCACCGGCTCGACGCCTGTCTTCAAGGCCATGTGGAAGACGATCGGCAACAACATCGACCGCTACCGCGCCTACCCGCGCCTCTGCGGCGAGACCGGCGGCAAGGACTTCGTCTTCGCCCACGCGAGCGCCGACGTCGAGTCGCTCGCCCAGAACCTCCTCCGCGGCGCCTTCGAGTACCAGGGCCAGAAGTGCTCGGCGGCCTCGCGCGCCTACGTGCCGGCCTCCCTCTGGCCGGCGCTCCGCGAGCGCCTCGCCGACGGCCTCGCGTCGATGTCGGTCGGCGACGTCACCGACTTCCGCAACTTCATGGGCGCGGTGATCGACGCTGCCAGCTACCGGAAGCTCAGCGGGGCGATCGAGGAGGCCCGCGGCAAGATCGGCGGGGCGGTCGCCGAGATCCTCGGCGGCCGCTGCGACGACGCCCGCGGCTTCTTCATCCACCCCACCGTGATCGTGGTCAACGACCCGGGCTACCGGACGATGTGCGAGGAGCTCTTCGGGCCGATCCTCACCCTCTTCGTCTACGACGACGCACGCTTCGAGGAGACCCTCGATCTCTGCGACCGGGGCGCCGAGTACGCCCTCACCGGGGCCGTCTTCGCCGAGGACCGGGCCGCGCTCCGCCTCGCCGAGGCCCGCCTCCGCTTCGCCGCCGGCAACTTCTACCTCAACGACAAGCCGACCGGCGCCGTCGTCGGCCAGCAGCCCTTCGGCGGCAGCCGGGCGAGCGGGACCAACGACAAGGCGGGCAGCATCCTCAACCTCCAGCGGTGGATCTCACCGCGGACGATCAAAGAGACCTTCGCCCCCCTCCGCGACTACCGCTACCCCTTCCTCGGCCAGGCGTGAGCACTGAACGGCGTTGACCTGGAGGAAGGCGTGGTGCCTCCTGCCCCCGCGCCAACGGCCCAGTGCACGGCCAGAGGGCCGATCGACGCCTTTTCTCCAGCGATCACGACACACCCTCCTCACGCCCGCACCGGCTCGCCCGATGCATTCTCACATCGCCGCTCCTGGCGAAAAAAACCGATTGTACCCGCCCGAACACTCCGCTAGCCTGCCCGGCGGTTCGGGAAGCACCCGCCCCCGCAAGAGAAAAGGACCACCATGCGCAAGATGTACGCATCCCTCATCGTCTCCGGCTTCGCCGCGGCTCTGACCCTTGGCGCCTGTGGCGGCAAGCCGTCCGAGGATGACTGCAAGAAGTTCGCGGACAAGGTCGTCGAGCTGACCGCCAAGAGCCAGGACGGCGCGGCCGCCGAGCTCGCCAAGAGCATGCTCGAGGCGATGAAGCCCGAGATGATCAAGGAGTGCCAGGAGAAGGGCACCAAGGCCGAGATCGACTGCGCCCTCAAGGCCGACTCCATGGAGGCCCTCGAGAAGTGCGGCGGCGGCGACAAGAGCAGCGAGAAGAAGTAGCCCTCGAACGCTCGATCGGGAGGCGCATGGCCCGGCCATGCGCCTCTTTGTTTTTGTCCGCGACACCGGCACCATGAGCCATGTCCGTGGCGTCACCCGGCCGCGTCGTCCAGCTGAGCGTCAACCCCGAGGGCGGCGTCCCCAAGCCCCGGGTGCCGCGGATCGAGGTCCACGCGGGCGGCGTCGTCGGTGACCTCCAGCGCGACCTCGACCACCACGGCGGCCCCGACCGCGCCGTCTGTCTCTTCGCCAGCGAGCGGATCGCCGCGCTCCAGGCGGAGGGTCACCCGATCGCCGCTGGCACCACCGGCGAGAACCTCACCACCGCCGGTGTCGACTGGTCCTCGCTCGGCGCGGGCGACCAGCTCCACGTGGGCGACCAGGTCGTCCTCGAGATCAGCGGCCCCGCGCCGCCCTGTCGGACCATCGCCGACTCGTTCGAGGGCGGCGCGTTCAAGCGGATCTCGGCGACCGTCCACCCGGGGTGGAGCCGCCTCTACGCCCGCGTCATCAACCCGGGCCCGATCACCGTCGGCGACCCAATCGTGGTCGTCCACGCCGCGCGCTCGACCTGACCTCCGCGCCAGGCGGGCTCAGCTCCGCTTGCGCTTGCGGAAGGAGTCGAAGAAGCCGCGCTTCGGCGGCGTGACCGGATCGCCCATCGACTCGGCGAGCTCGCGGAGGATCTCCTCCTGATCGCCGCTCAGCTTCTTGGGGATCGACACTTCGACGTGAACGTGGTGGTCGCCGTGGCCACGCCCGCCGATCACCGGGATCCCCTTGCCACGGCGCACGATCACGTCGCCTGGCTGGGTGCCCGCCTCGACCTCGAGGTCGACGTCCTCGCCGAGGGTCGGTACCTTGATGGTGCAGCCGAGCGCCGCCTGCACCATCGAGATCGTGACCTTCGAGTGGATGTCGACCTCGTCGCGGACGAAGCGCTCGTCGGGCTCGACCGCGATGACCACATAGAGGTTGCCGGCCGGCCCGCCGCGGACGCCCGCCTGACCGCGGCCGGCGATCCGCAGCGTCTGGCCGTTGTCGACGCCAGCGGGGATGTTGACCGTGAGCGCCGACTCACGCTGGACCGCGCCGGTGCCCGAGCAGGTGCGACAGGGGTTGGCGATCACCTTGCCCTCGCCGCGGCAGCGCGGGCAGGTCGTCTGGACCACGAAGAAGCCCTGCCGGTGGACCACCTGACCGTTGCCGCCGCACTGCGGGCAGCTCTCGGCCTTCGACCCGGCCGCGGCGCCCGTGCCGCTGCAATCGCCGCAGCTCTCGCGGCGCGGCACCTTGATCTCCCGCTCGACCCCGGCGACCGCCTCCGCGAAGGTGATGTCGAGCTGGACCTTGATGTCGCCGCCCTGGCGGGGGCCGTTCCGCTGGCCGCCGGCGCCGGCGAAGCCGAGGTTGCCGAAGAGATCGCCGAAGAGGTCCCCAAAGCGGCTGAAGATCTCGTCAGTCCCCTGGAAGCCGCTGAAGCCGGCCCGCGACGGCCCCTCGTGGCCGTACTGATCATAGAGCCGGCGCTTGCCCTCGTCGCTCAGCACCTCGAAGGCCTCGGCGGCCTCTTTGAAGCGCTCCTCCGCCTCGGGGTTCCCGGGGTTCCGATCCGGGTGGTACTGCATCGCCATCTTGCGATAGGCGCGCTTGATGTCGGGAGGAGAGGCCCCCTTCTCGACCCCCAGGACCTCGTAATAGTCGCGTTTGGCGGACACCGCGCGCGGAAGCTAAGCATCCCGCCCTCGGCTGTCAATCATCCCGCCCGGCGCCGCGGGCCCCCAGCCGACAACGCGCGATTTTCGAGCGCCCGTGGTAGCCTTCGCCAGACGGTCCCCCCATGGGGAACCCAGCCTCACCGCACGACGCCTCACGAGACCGCGCCATGGCCATGAAGAAGATCCGCCCCCTCCTCGCGCTCCTCTCCCTGACCGTCGCCTCCCCCGCCGCGTGCGGAGGGGAGGAGTTCCCGGTCCTCTTCGACGAGGACGGCACCTGGGCGCTCACCCACTTCGACGCCGACGGCGACGGCGTCTTCGAGACCTTCACCTCCGACACCCGCCGGGACAAGTTCATGATCAACTTCCGGCGGACCAGCAACGAGGAGCAGCAGCCCGCGGGCAAGCTGGCCGCCGCCTCGTGCGTCGACATCAACGGCGACAGCGGCATCGAGACCAGCCAGTGCAACCAGGCCTACGCGTGCCGCTGCTTCGAGTACACGTACGACGGCGAACAGATGGTCTGGCGCGAGTACATGGGCGAGGGCGAGACCCTCTACGTCCCGGAGGAGGGCGAGCCCGCGCCCGGCGAGCCGGTCGTCGTCAACCTCTCGACCGTCGAGGGTACCTCCAAGACCTTCGTCTTCAAGCCGCTCCCGCTCCACCTCTTCGACAGCGACGGCACCAGCTCCGGCTACCAGTTCCAGCAGCGGGCCAAGAGCTTCTTCGACACGACGCCGTGCAGCGCCCGCTGCTTCGGCGACGCGCCGATGTGACCGACGGCGCGCGGCTGGCCAGCCGCGCGCGCCTGGTGTAGCCTCGCCCGCGGAGGTGCTTGGTTCGCTGGCGCGGCCCCCGGTCTTCAAAACCGGTGCAGGGTGCGAGGAGCGCCCCGGGCAGGTTCGATTCCTGTGCACCTCCGCCGGGCGACCCCGCTAGCCCCTTGTCCGGCGGGGTCGCCCCCGTGTAACCCTACGCGACATGACCGCGGTCCTCGACCCCGCCGGCCCGCTCGGCGTGGCCCTCGTCTACGTCGTCCTGGGCGCCGGTCTCGTCGTCACCTCGCTCGCCCTCGTGCCGCAGATCCGCCGGCTCCCGCAGGCGCTCGCCGACGCGGGCCCGCCCTTCGTCGGTCTCGCGGCGACCGTCAGCGGCGTCGGGGTCGCCAGCATCACCGGCGGCGCGCTGGCGGTGAGCCTCGGCGGCGCTGGGGCCCTCCCGTGGATGTGGATCGCCGCCTTCTTCGGGATGGGCTTCACCTGGCTCGACACCTCGCTGGCGGCCCGACTCCGCGGCCACGATCGCCGCGGCGCGGTGGTGGCGACGACGATGCGCGCGATCGAATCGGGGCTCGGCGACCGCGCCGGCGCGCTCCTCGGCCTCCTCCTCGCCTTCGCCCTCGCCCTCACCGCACTCGGCCTCGGCGCGCTCCTCCAGGCCCAGCAGGTCGCGGCGATCTTCGGCGAGGTCGCCCACGCCTCCTCGCGCGTGGTCGGCCTCGCCCTCGCCCTCGCCCTCGCGCCGCTCCTCGTCGCCTTCGCAAGCCCCGGTATCCGAGGCCACGTCCTCCGCACCGCCGCCTGGGCGGTCGGCATCTACTGCCTCATCAGCGTCGGGCTCATCGCCAGCGACACCGCCGGCGCCGCCGCGCTCCTCGAGCAGGCGTTCGCGGGCGCCTTCGACTTCGGCGCGGCGGGGGCGGGCGCGGCCGGCGCGGCGGCCGCGGCCCTCGCCCACGGCGTCATGCGGGGCGCGACCGCGGGCGTCACCGGCCTCGGCGCGATCGCCCTCCAACCCGAGGGCGCCCGCGGCCGACCCGGAGCGGGCGGGCGCGCGGGCGATGGTCGCCCCCCTCATCAGCGCCGTCGTCGCCACCCTCAGCGCCCTGGTTCTCCTGTCCCACGGGACATCCCCGCACGCGCCCCTCGCCGAGCGCGAGCTCGTCGACCTCGAGACCCACCACAGCCGGGGCCTCCTCCCCAGCGAGCGCGGCCAGACCTTCGTCCTGCCGGCCGACACTCCCCTCCTCGACGGTCACCGCTACCCGATGGTGCTCCGCGCCAACCCCCGCGGTCACCGCTTCGGGCAGCTCTTCCGCGACGAGAACCTCGTCGCCGTGCCCCTCCTCGGCATCACCGCCGCCACCGACACGGTCCTCTTCCGCGACCGCGACCCCGACCGGGCCAAGAACCCCGGCTACGACGTCGCCGTCCCCTGCGAGCGCGAGCTGGTCGAGACCCGCGCCGGCACCTTCATCAAGCTCCGCCCGCGCGACCCTGCCGTGAATTTCCGGTCGCTGATGAACGCCCGCGGCCTCGACGGCCCCTTCCTTGTCGTCGACGACCTCCACTTCGTGGGCGCCGTCGAGCGCGCCCTCTCGGGCCACCCCGGCGTCGGCGAACACCTCGCCCTCTACGAGGAGGAGATCGTCTCCGGCGACGCGCGCGACCTCAGCGTCCGCGAGGCGCTCGGCCTCGGCTTCCGGGGCCCCTACTACGACGACGGCGAGCCCGCCCTCCCCCCGGCGCTGGTCAGCACCCCCGACTTCACGCCGACGATCGGCGACACCGTCCGCCTCCGCTTCGCCGCCCCCGACCGCGGCCTCGCGCTCGGCTTCCTGAACCGGGTGCACGAGCTCGAGACCCCGCCCTGGGACTTCCTCGCCGCCGCCGACACGGCGATCCTCCGCCACCGGAGCGATCCCTCCCGCGACCTGCGGGTGCCGGTGCAGGCCCGCCTCGTCGGCGGCCGCCTCCGCTTCGCCTCCACCGACCCGGCGATCGACTTCCGCGACCTCGCCGCGACCGACTACGAGGGCCCCTACCTCCTGCCGCCGCCGCTCGAGCTCGAGGTCGAGGTCCACGGCGACCAGCGCCTCCCCGAGCGCTTCAAGGGTCGCCGCTCGCTCGTGCCGGTCGAGGAGCCCGCGGCGCCCGGCTCCTCGCTCGCGCGGCCGTCCTTCGGGGCGATCCTGAGCACCGGAATGGAAGGCCCGGTGGTCGCCGCCGACGGCGCCGGTCTGGTGGCCGTCTCCTGGGGCCGGGCGCTCGGCCCGGCGACCGCGCTCGTCCTGGCCATCGCCGTGCTGGTCTCGACCCTGGTGGCGATGGCGGCGTGGGCCGAGCGCGGCGCGACGGCCCTCGCCCACCTCCTCGGCGAGGGTGCCGCCCCCGCCTTCCGTGCGCTCTTCGTCGTCGCCGTCGCGGTCGGCGCGGGCCTCGGCATCGCTGGCGCGCTCGAGATCGCCGATGTGGCGGTCCTCACCGCCACCGAGCTCCACCTCCTCTGCCTGGTCTTCCTCCCCCTGGTCGTCGGCCGCCGCGTCTAGTCGGCCGCCGCGTCTGGCCGACCGCCGCGTCGGGCCGACCGCCGCGTCGGGTCGGCCGCCGCATCCAGGAGGAGACTCGGACCCCCCGCGACCCGGGGACGCGGACCCGCTATCGGCGAGGGGGGGGCGCTTGCCGCCCGCCCGCGCCGCCGTTAGTTTCGTGGGTATGGTCCGAAGCCTTCGAATTGCCCCTGCCGTCTGCCTCCTCCTCGCCGCGTGCGGCGACGACAAGGCCGCCTCCGACACCGCCGTGAGCGCGACGTCTGCAGCGACCGGCACCGACTCGGCGACCGGCACTGGCACCGCCACCGCAGCTGGCACCGCCACCGACGCGACCGGCACCACCGGGGCCCCCTTCGAGCCGATCCCCGCCCGCGGGATCACCATCGAGCGGGTTCAGGCCAACCAGGGCGTCGGCGTCGACATCGGCCTCGACGGCGTCGGCGTCGAGGGCGGTGACCGCGCCTCCTACCTCATGCAAGGCCGGATCATGCTGATCCGCGGCTTCTGGAAGTTCCTCGGCGAGTGGCAGCCGCGCGAGATCGAGGCTCGCCTCACCCTCCACTACCCGGACGGCACCACCTATGAGCAGTCGCAGATCAAGTTCATCGACGCCGACCCCTTCGAGGGCGACCTCAAGCGCACCTTCTACTTCGGCCTGATGGAGGACGAGGTCGTCCCGGGGATCAAGTACGAGATGACCCTCTGGGAGACGCAGCCCGGCCAGGAGGGCAACCCCGAGAGCGACCCGCCGCCGCGCCTCCCCTACGTCGGCACCTACCCGATCGGCATCGAGGACAGCGACCAGCAGCTCGAGATCATCATCGTCCCGTTCAGCTACAACGACGGCGCGGGCTGCGACACCCCGGCCGAGAACTCCGACGAGACCCTCAAGCTCTTCGAGAGCTACATGTACTCGCAGAACCCGGTCGATCGGACCAAGATCTCGTTCCACGAGCCGATCGCCTGGAACCAGAAGCTCTCCGACTTCAACGAGCTCAACGAGTACATGAGCGACCTCCGCTTCGACGAGGGCGCAGGTCCGCACGTCTACTACTTCGGCCTCGTCGACGTGTGCTCGGGCGGCCTCGGCGGCGCTGGCGGAAAGGCCTATGGGATCCCCAGCATCCCGGCGACCAAGGGTCAGGCGTACCAGCGGGTGTCCTCGGGCCTCTGGCTGCCGAAGAACCAGGAGTGGTCCGCCGAGACCTTCGTCCACGAGGTCGGCCACTCGCAGGGCCGCCTCCACATCAACTGCGGCGGCGCGGCCGGCTACGACCCCAACTACCCCTATCCCGAGGGACAGGTCGGCGAGTGGGGCTTCGGCGTCCGCGACTTCGGCCTCCGGCACCCCGCGGTCTACAAGGACTACATGACCTACTGCCACCCGACCTGGGTCGGCACCTGGGGCTGGAACAAGGTCTACCCGGTCATCAAGGAGACCACGAAGTGGTCCTACGAGGCCCCGCCGGCCCCCGGCGAGGACCCCTACGGCGGCCACTCGCTCCTGGTCGGCTCGGTCTACCCCGACGGCCACAGCACCTGGCACACGGTCCCCGGCGAGGTCACCGACGAGGAGCTGAGCGCCACCGACGAGGTCGAGTTCATCGGCGCGGGCGGCCTCGTCGCCCGCCACCCGGCCGCCGTCAAGCGCCAGCCCGAGGGTGAGGTCATCAACATCGTCGTCCGCCTCCCGGACGCCTGGGACACGATCACCGCGATCAAGCACCGCTCGCCGTCGACCGAGCGGACCATCGAGGCGAAGTCGGTCAAGGTCCACCACACCTCACGCGCGATCAAGGCGCGCTGACCCGGAACGGCCCCCGGCCGCGCGGGCTGGCTCCCACCCGCAACTTCTGCGACCCGGCCGCCCACGCGGCCGGGTATCCTCACGCCGTGCACGCGACGGTCAACGCGATCAGCGGACCGGTGGTCGAGGTGCTCTTCGAGGGCGACGGGCGCCTCCTCCTGCCGGCGCCGGGTGAGGTCCTGAAGACCGTCGCGCGCGGGGGCGCGAGCGCCGAGGCGCTGATCCTCGAGGTCGTCCGCCACATCGACCGCGACCGCGTGCAGGCGATCGCGCTCGGCGAGACCCGCGGCCTCGAGGTCGGCGAGCCCGTCGAGGTCACCGGCGAGCCGCTCCGCGTGCCGGTCGGCGACGGCGTCCGCGGCCGCGTCCTCGACATGCTCGGCCGCCCCCTCGACGGCGAGCCCGCGCCCACCGGCCCGACCCGGCCGCTCCTCCGCCCGTCGACGCCGCTCCGCGATCGCCACGCCCCGCGCGAGATCTTCGAGACCGGCCTCAAGGTCCTCGACCTCCTCGCGCCCCTCCCTCGCGGCGGCAACACCGGCCTCTTCGGCGGCGCCGGCGTCGGCAAGACCGTCCTGATGATGGAGCTCATGCACAACACCGTGCACAAGCACCACGGGGTGTCGGTCTTCGCCGGGATCGGCGAGCGCTCGCGCGAGGCGCGGGAGCTCTGGCTCGAGATGAGCGACACCGGCGTCCTGGGGGACGTCGTCCTCATCTTCGGCCAGATGGGCGAGACCCCGGGCGTCCGCTTCCGCACCGGCCTCTGCGCCCTCACCGTCGCCGAGTGGTTCCGCGACGACGCCGAGCGCGACGTGCTCCTCTTCATGGACAACGTCTTCCGCTTCATCCAGGCCGGCAACGAGGTCAGCGGCATGCTCGGCCGCGCCCCCTCGCGGATCGGCTATCAGCCCACCCTCGCCGCCGAGGTCGCCGAGCTCGAGGAGCGGATCGCCTCGACCGGCCGCGCGGCGATCACCAGCGTCCAGGCGGTCTACGTCCCCGCCGACGACATCACCGACCCCGCCGTCGCCGAGCTCTTCGGCCACCTCGACTCCTTCCTCGTCCTCTCGCGCGAGGCCGCCAGCGAGGGCCTCTACCCCGCCGTCGACCCGCTGCGCTCGACCTCCTCGCTCCTCGTCCCCGAGATCGTCGGCCGCCGCCACCACCAGGTCGCCGCCGACGTCCGCCGCACCCTCGCCAAGTACGAGGAGCTCCGCGACATCATCGCCCTCATGGGCATGGACGAGCTCGGCCCCGAGGATCGCCGCGTGGTCCTCCGCGCCCGCCGCCTCCGCCGCTTCCTCACCCAGCCCTTCGCCGTCACCCGCTCCTACACCGGCGACGAGGGCACCTACGTCCCGCGCGAGGCGACCCTCGCCGGCTGCGAGGCGATCCTCGCCGGCGCCTGCGACGACGTGCCCGAGACCGCCTTCTACATGGGCGGCACCCTCGACGCGCTCCTCGCCCGTCACCGCGAGCGCGAGGGGGCGCGCTGACGATGCCGCGGACGCTCGCCCTCCGCGTCCACACCCCCGAGGAGGAGATGGTCCTCGAGGGCGTCATCCGCCTCCGCTTCGAGACCTGGGACGGCCACCGCGGCGTCCTCCCCGGCCACGAGCCCGCCCTCGCCCTCTGCCACGAGGGCCCGATCCACGTGGTCAGCGTCGACGGCGGGGACGAGCGCGAGCGCTTCGTCGCCGCCGAGGAGGGCCTCGTCCGGATCCTCCCCGACACCGTCCACGTGATCACCCGCTGGGCGACCGAGGCCCCCACCCTCGATCTCCTGCTGCGCCTCGTCGAGCGTCGCACGGCCTTCCGGCGGCGGGTCGAGGACGAGGCCCGCGCGCTCGGCAAGCGCCACGAGGTCGCCCTCCAGCGCGCGCTCATCCGCCTCAAGAGGGAGCCCTACGCATGAGCGAGCGCCCCCGCAAAGGCGACGAGGTCACCCGCGCCGACGAGTCGAGCGGCCGCCTCGCCCGGACGATCGCCACCCAGAAGGCCCGCCGCGACCGCGCCCGCCGCGAGCCCCCCGGCGCCCTCTGGCGCCACGTCGCCCGCGTCGGCACCCTCGGCTGGGTGATCGTCCTGCCGATCGCCGCCGGCGCGCTCGTCGGCCACCTCCTCGACCGCGCCCTCGGCACCGGCGTCACCTGGGCGCTGGCGATGCTCCTCCTCGGCGTGGTGGTCGGCGGCTACTCGCTCTGGCGCCTGCTCGCGGAGGAGGACGAGCGATGAGCGCCGCCCTCGCCCTCCACGTCGCCGGCGGCCTCGCGCTCGGCCTCGCCGTCGGCGCCCTCCACCTCGTCCTCCTCCGCCGCGCCGTCCGGCGCCTGGTCGACGAGCGCCGCGCCGCCGCGCTCTGGCTCGGCGCCCCCCTGCGGGTCGCCCTCCCCGCCCTCGCCGTCTTCGCCCTCGCCCGCGCCTCCGCGGCCGCCGCCCTCGCCGGCGCCGCGGGGCTCGTGATCGCCGAGCTGGCCGGACGGGCATGGCTCCGAGGACAGGAACCGGAGGACCGCCGATGAACCCGATCTTCACCGTCGAGATCTTCGGCCTGGTCTTCGCCGACACGATCTTCGTCACCGCCGCCCTCACCCTGGTCCTCGGCCTCGTCGCCGCCCTCACCTCCCGCGCCCTCGTCACCCGCGACCTCGGCGTCTGGCAGGCGACCGTCGAGACCTTCACCCGCTGGATCTCCGCCACCATCGGCGAGATCGTCGAGGAGGACCCCACCCCCTACGTCGCCCTCATCGGCACCCTCATCGTCTTCATCGGCGCCAGCAACCTCCTCTCGCTGGTGCCGCGGGTGCGCCCGCCCACCGCCGACCTGGCGACCACCGTCGCCCTCGCGCTCGTCGTCTTCGGCGCGGTCCCCTACTTCGGCATCCGCCGCCGCGGCCTC
>WBZL01002588.1_pt1 | contig 17465 bp, 32 predicted proteins | sample 5204291 | NCBI WGS metagenome assembly WBZL01 (sample SAMN12344345, study PRJNA552823) | activated sludge metagenome | biome: Activated sludge suspended growth; feature: Nitrification reactor; material: Wastewater; isolation source: activated sludge from nitrification reactor of wastewater...
GCTTTTCTTCTTTTACCGTACTATTTGTAGGCTCTGACATGTCGTTTTCTCCTCCGCCTTGCACTCTAAATTATTGGCTGGAGTTGTCTCACCATTATAGTCACAGAGGGTTTCCCGACACCCTGCTCGGCATCAAATAAAACATGCGCCTGCCAAAATTGGCAGGCGCATGTTTGTTTGTGCAAAAATCAGCTACTCTCAACGACTGAAGTCGTCACTACAAATTTTCAGACAGCGATTGAGCTAATTTTTTCGCCTCATCCCATAACTGGTTCATCTCTTCTACCGATAACTGGTTCACCTCGCGTCCCTGTGTGCGGGCAGTGTTTTCGATGTGGGAAAAACGTTGGCGGAAACGAGCATTCGTCTCGCGCAGGGCGTCTTCGGGGTTGACATCGTACCAGTTTGCCAGGTGGGTGATCACAAACAACAAATCCCCAATCTCGCCCGCGCGGGCGGCGGCATCCGGCGCGGTGCGGATTTCTTCGATTTCTTCCGCGATCTTGGCAAACACCCCTTCCACATCCGGCCAATCGAACCCGATCCGGGCGGCACGTTGTTGGTACGCGGCGGACTGCGCCAGGGCGGGAAACGCTTTCGGCACCCCATCGAGGAGGCTTTTCGCACTCTCTCCCTTGTCCGCGCGCTCTTTCGCCTTCAACTTTTCCCAGTTCACGAGCACGCCATCGACCCCATCTACTTTCACATCTCCAAACACATGCGGGTGGCGGCGAATGAGCTTGGTGCTGATCCCCTGCACAATGTCCGCCATCGTAAATTCACCGTCTTCCGCCGCAATTTGGGCGTGGATGACGATTTGGAAGAGGAGATCACCCATTTCTTCCGCCAGTTTTGTGGGGTCTTCGGAGTCCAGCGCGTCCAAGGCCTCGTAGGCTTCTTCGATCAGGTAGGGGCGGAGGGAGTGATGGGTTTGTTTTTGATCCCAGGGACACCCATCTGGGGCGCGGAGGCGGGCAACGACTTCTTGAAAACTCTCGAACGAGGTGTATTCGGCGAGGGGGGGGACATAGAGGCTGGTCAGTAGCCCGGTGTGGGGACTGCGATCAATTTCGTATAGGAGGAGGTCTTCGACAAGTTCGGCGTCTGTGCCCGCGCCATGTACGAGTTTGACGGGATGTTGGTCGGAGTAGTGAGCCATTAACGTTAGTTTGACTTCGGATGCCATGTGTCTGGAGTGAATTTGGGCAATGAGGGCAGGAAAGTCCGGGGGAAAAGGAGGGTGGTGGGCCGCGGCAAGTTCAAAGGCATCGGCGAGGGTCAGGCGGGGGAACGGGTCCAACGCGAGGGCACGCCACGTCGGTTCGAGGAAACTGATCCCCGCGAGGGTACGGACGGGGGTCTTGGTCTGATGGGCGCGGCGGGCAATTTCCGGGCAGGTGCTTTCTGCAACGAAGGGATCACCTGGGACGGCGTAGATCACCCCTTGCGGACGCTGGCCGAGTTCGAGAATTCGTTGGATGATCTGTTCGTAGACTTGTTCAAAATTTTCCCCGGTTTCATAGATGTCGTCAAAACTGTGAAGGGTCAGGTGGGAGGGCAGGCTGGGGATGGTGGGGTGTTGGCGGGTCCGCAGGTAAAGTTCGGAGGCCGTTTGCAGGGTGTCCCAGGCCTGCCGGGTGAGCAGGGCAGGGTCGCCAGGGCCAAGGCCGAGGAGGGTAATGCCTGTGAAGGGAGAAGGGGGATTGTTCATGGAAGACGCTTAAGGGTTAAACAAATAACCGCAGAGGGGATGCCTCTGCGGTGTAAAGTGTATGGAAAAACCAGTAATGCTGAATTACCAGTTGTGCGAGACTAACGTTTGGTATACGTAGGAGCTTTGCGGGCGCGTTTGAGGCCTGGTTTCTTGCGTTCTTTGATGCGGGCATCCCGGGTTAACATGCCTGCTTTGCGAAGGGGGGAACGGAAGTCTTCGTTTAAGCTAAGGAGGGCACGTGCCAGACCGAGTTGGGCGGCATCACGATGTCCGGTAACGCCACCGCCAGAAATGGTCATGGTGATGTCAAACTGCATCCGATCCTGTTGGGTGGCGGATAAAGGAAGCAAGGCGGTATACAAATCGCCTTCGCGAGTAAAGTAGTCATTCCCTGTTTTGCCGTTGACAGTTACCTGGCCACTCCCTGCTACTAAACGGACGCGAGCGGAGGCTTCTTTGCGACGACCAACACCTTCATAATATTTCTCAGCCATATTTTGCTCCTTGTGCTCAGTCTAACCGTTTGGGTTGCTGGGCGGAGTGGGGGTGTTCGGCCCCACCATAAATTTTCAACTTTTTCATCAATTTGCGACCAAAGCGGTTGTGAGGAACCATGCCCCAAACAGCCGCGCGGATGACGCGATCTGGATGATTAGCAAGTTGATCCCGCAACTTTATGGATTTCAGGCCACCGGGATACCCGGAATGGGAATAATAGACCTTATCTTCCATTTTCTTGCCGGTGACACGGATGCGGCGGGCGTTGACGACGACAACGAAATCGCCAATCTCAACGCCAGGGGTAAAGTTGGGTTTATGTTTCCCTAAAAGTAGCGATGCGATTTGAGTAGACACGCGTCCAAGGTTTTGGTCGTTGGCATCTACCAACACCCAGTCCTGGCTAATCTCATCGGATTTTGGATAATAAGTTTTCTGCACGATTGTTACTCCACTTACAAAGTTCACCATTCTTGATCAGGATAGCGCACCGCACTGAGATTAAGGCCATGTGGGGGCGCTAACCCTGTCACAGAATTAGGATTATTTTCGGTCAGGTATAACGAAATACTTTCTACCGGCAATCTATTTTGTGCAACACTCACTTGTAGGCGCACAATGCGGCGCACCATATGGAACAAATAGGCGTTGGCTTCGATTTCAAACACAAAATCAGGCGTTGAACTCGATTGAATGTCGACTTGTTTCCATCTCGCCGTAAAAACGTTTCGAATGGTACTCCCGCCTGCATGGGGGGGGGTGCCAAATGCCTGGTAATCATGCTCGCCGACAAAGAATTTTGCCGATTGTTCGAGCAAGCTGAAATCCACCTCGGGCCACACTTTCCAGGCATAGCGTTCCCGAATGGGGTCACGGACAAAACCAGAAAATAGGGTGTACCGATACAGTCTCGCCTGAGCTTCAAAACGAGGATGAAAGCCCTTTTGAACCGGGGTGAGGTGTTGAACGGCAATGTCGTCTGGCAAATTCGCATTCAGGGCGTTTACGAGTGCATCGAGAGACCGCCTCCAAGTCAACTCAAAAGAGATGACCTGTCCGGAGGCGTGTACGCCGGTATCGGTGCGCCCAGCGGCAAGAATGGAACGTTGCCCCCACCCTAAACGTCGGAGAGCTGTTTCAACCTCAGCCTGTACGGTACGGACTTTTGCCTGTTTTTGAAACCCGGAAAAGTTTGTGCCATCGTAGGCAAGTATCGCTTTGTAATGTACTAGCGGGGATGGTCCATCGGTGATGTTTGCATCGTGGATGTCCATCTTTGATGTCCAACGCTAAAAGGGTTACTCAACCAATTCTAACAAAACCATGTCGGCGGCATCTCCGGCGCGAGGGGTCAGTCTGATCACGCGGGTATAACCACCATTCCGTTCATTATAGCGGGGAGCAATCTCGTCAAATAACTTTGAAACGATTGCATCACTGCCCAAACGAGCGGAAGCTAAACGACGCGCATGGACTCCGTAGGCGACTTTATCACCTTCGGCGGCATTGCCATGTTTAGCCAGGGTAATCAACTTTTCAGCGGCACCGCGAACAGCGAGGGCTTTCGCCCGCGTAGTTCGGATGCGTTCGTGTTCAAAAAGTTGTTTGATCAAATTTTTTCGCAGAGCACGGGCATGATCCTTGTCTCTGCTTAAGTTGTTTCCAGAATATTGATGACGCATATCTCACTCCACTTCGATATGTTCTCGGGTAATTCCATCGTCTTGAAGGTACCCTTTTTCGACCATTTTGACGCGTAGCTCATCGAGGCTCTTTTCGCCGAAGTTGCGAATAGACATGATGGCTTCTTCGCCTTTTTCCAACAGTTCGATCACTTCACCGACTGTTGTAATGCCAGCGCGCTTCAAAGAGTTGAAGACACGGACGGAGAGATCGAGATTTTCAATAGGTGTTTCGATCACTTCGCTGGTCAGGCGGCTACCAGACGATTCTTCTTCCATAGGCACGGACAGAATATCTTCTGAGATACCGGCAATATGGCGAAGATGTTCAATGAGAACGACTGCACTTGTACTCAGGGTTTCTTCTGGAGAAACAGTGCCATCCGTCCAGATTTCCAAAGCCAAACTATCGTAGTTGGTGCTTTGGCCGACCCGGGCAGAGGTAACCGTCCAGTTCACGCGGCGGACTGGGCTAAAAATTGCGTCCACAGGTAATTCACCTATGGGCAACCGCTCAATACGCTCATCGGCGGGAGAGTAACCTCGTCCACGCTCTACAGAAAATTCCATTTCAAGTAATCCTGCTCCATTTTCCATTGTGAACAAATAGAGATCAGGATTTACAATTTCAACTTCCGGCGGAGCAATAATATCTGCCGCCGTCACCACGCCCTCCCCTTGTACTTCCAAATGCAGCCGGGCACTGTCTACATCGAAGAGTTTAATTCGTAATAACTTCAGTTGTAGCATGATTTGGATCACATCTTCCCGAACTCCGGGGATGCTACTAAATTCATGCTGGACATCACTGATACGAAGAGAAGTCACCGCCGCCCCAGCCAGGGCAGAGAGAAGTGTGCGGCGCAAAGCATTGCCTACAGTTGTGCCATAGCCGCGTTCTAAGGGGCTGATGACAAATTTACCGTAGTTTCTTGACTCCGCAACCGTTTCAATTCTCGGTGTCACCATGTTGCTCAAACCAACCACAGGCCACCTCTTTGTTTACCTGGCAAAACCAGTCTAAATGTCATTAATAATTACCTGGAGTAATATTCAACAATCAGTTGTTCGTTAAGATTAGCATCAATCTCCGAACGTTCGGGCAATCGCTGGACTGTTCCAGATAATGTCACTGCGTCGCGAACCAACCAATTTGGCGTGTTTGCTTTTTCAGCAATCGCTTTAGCATCTTTGAAAAAGGTGCGACCGCGTGACCCTTCGCGCACAGTAATCTTATCTCCAGCATTTAGAAGCATGGAGGGAACATCTGTACGGCGACCATTCACATTAAAGTGACCATGGGTTACCAACAAACGAGCCTGAGCTCGGCTTTGTGCGTATCCTAAACGAAAAACCACGTTATCCAAACGTGACTCCAGGATCTGCAACAAAGTAAAACCGGTGAGACCTGGGCGTCGAAGTGCGGTTGAATAATAACGACGGAACTGGCGTTCCAAAACTCCGTAAACGCGGCGCGCTTTTTGTTTGGCTCGCAACTGACGAGCAAAATCCGAAGCCCGTCCTTGTTGGAATTGTCCACCACGCCCATGTTGGCCTGGTGCATACCCTCGCCGGTCAAACGAACATTTCGGACTGAAACATCGTTCGCCTTTCAGGAACAACTTTTCGCCTTCACGGCGACATAATTTGCAAACTGGACCGATATATCTTCCCATTGAGAACTTCCCTTATCTTAGACGCGCCGCTTTTTAGGCGGTCTGCAACCGTTGTGAGGTACAGGTGTAATATCTGTAATCGACTTAATGCGTAGGCCTAACCCCTGAACTGCCCGTAAAGCAGACTCACGACCTGGGCCGGGGCCTTTAATATAGACATCCGCTTCGCGCAAGCCTTGATCCATCGCTGTTTGTAAAGCTTGTTTCGTAGCCAGACTGGCCGCAAAAGGTGTACTTTTTCGCGAACCTTTAAATCCAGATGAGCCTGCACTGCCCCAGGAAACGGCGTTTCCTTGTGGATCAGTGACTGTCACAATGGTATTATTAAAAGTCGCATTGATATGAATTTGCCCGGAGGATAAGTTACGCTTTGCCTTCCGGGAGGTTGTACGACGTGCAACACGAGATCCTTTAGCCATACTATCTCCTTACTTCTTCTTCGCACCACGGCGTCGACCACGACCAGCAACTGTCTTTTTCGGACCTTTGCGCGTGCGGGAATTGGTACGTGTACGCTGCCCCCTGGCTGGCAGGTGACGGCGGTGCCGCAAACCACGGTAACAACCGATTTCAATCAGCCGCTTAATGTTCATTTGAACTTCGCGGCGCAAATCACCTTCAACCTGATAAGATTTAGAAATGAAGTCGCGCAAGAGAGCTACTTCAGCTTCGGTCAGGTCTTTAATCCTAGTGTCCGGATTGACCTGTGTTTCTGTCAGGATTTCATGCGCTCGAGTCGGGCCAATACCAAATATATAGGTCAAGCCAATCTCGACGCGTTTATTGCGGGGTAAGTCTACACCTTCAATACGTGCCATTTTGAATTATCCTTGCCGTTGTTTGTGCCGCTTGTTTTCACAAATAACAAACAAGTGGCCTCCGCGCTTGACGATTTTACATTTCGCACAGCGCTTTTTGATAGATGCGGTTACTTTCATGAGAACTACTCCTCAAGCTTTAATTAGTACTAGGTCAATACAGGCAAAAGCGCAATTATACCTAAGGTTAACGCTTCCGTCTAGATTTCATTAACGAACAAGTAGTGTATCTTCATATCCATGCAGTTTCAGTTCTGCATCAATGGAAAAGAATACATCACGGACCACCCCGACAACAATGAGAAGTCCCGAAGATGAGATTAGGAACAAGCCTGCATTTTGTAAAACAGGCAATCCTAATCCAGTTAATATCAGACTGATCAGATACGGCAGGATGGCGATGATGCCGAGAAATACGGCCCCAGGGAGGGTAATGCGACGCAACACCTTCGTGAGGTATTCCTGAGTTTTCTCGCCGCGACTCACACCTGGAATCTGCGCCCCTGCTCGTTTAAGATTTTCACCATAGTTTTGCTGAGAGAACAAAACATCTGTGTAGAAAAAGGTAAACCCAACGACCATAAGGAAATATAGGATCCAGTAGGTACCTGTATTTCCGCCGAAGTTGTTTTGGGTCCATTGAGCCACATTACGTACCCAAAGAGTTTCCGATAAGATAAAGAAACTAGCAACGACTGCGGGGAAAGTCAGCAATGATTGTGCAAAGATCAAAGGGATCATGCCAGCCATGTTGACCATCAAAGGCAAGGTCCCTTTTACTGGCATTGACATTCGACTACCAACGCGTCGCCCAGGATACATCACCGGGACATTCCGCCGCCCCTGTTGAACATAAATGATCAGGAAGATTGTCACAATCATGAGCAAAGTCATGAAAATAATCAAAAAGAGACGGTTCTGATCATCACTTAATAACTGCCCAAAATTTTGAGGAATTTGCGCGACGATACCTGCGAAAATGATTAAGGACAACCCTTGTTGACGCAAACCATATTCGGAGATTAGCTCACCTAACCAAATCCCGAACATCGTACCCGCAGTCATACTGACAATAATCGAAATAGAAGGCAAAAGCTGTTCGCCAGAAAAGCCAAAGTTGGTAATCACTTGCCCTCCAGCCAAGCTGGAAAAGATGTTGATTTGCCCAATTGCTTGTAAAGCCGCCATTGGAATAGCCAGGTAGTATGTCCAGCGTTCCATCCACTTGCGACCTTCTCTCTGATCATCTTCCATTCGTTGTTTCCAAGCAGGAACAATGGGAATGAGCAGTTGGAGAATAATCTGCGCTGTAATGTAGGGATAAACCCCCATTGCCATCACAGAAAAGTTCGATACAGTACCACCAGATAGCATATCCAGCAAACTTACAAAAGTTCCGGTTCCGCCTTGGTTGTTAAAGATACTTGCAAACAACTCACGGTTCACACCAGGAACAGGAATATGTGCGGCCAAGCGATAAATGATCAAGATCATTAAAGTGGTTAACAATTTCCGGCGAATATCCTGAGCTTTGCCAACACGCGACAAATAAGTGGTGACCCGGGAGAAATAGGATTGTGCAGAAGAACGTTTCATTACTTACCTGTGTAATAACACAAAGACTTCAGACGATTTAGAGAGGTAAAATCTCTACTTTACCACCAGCCGCTTCAATTTTTTGGCGTGCCCCTTCTGTTACACGATGAGCCGCCACTTGCAAAGGAACCGAAACTTCACCACGGCCCAAAATAACCACTGGTTTTTCGGGTGCGCGCAAGAGGCGCGCCGTGTTTAATGCTTCGGGTGAAACCGTCGCGTTGGCTTCAAAGCTTTCCAGTTGATCCAGATTAACTTCGTTGTACTCAACCCGATTGATCGGGGTAAAGCCACGTTGGAAAGGAAGCCGCCGGAAGAAAGGCAGGTTACCACCTTGATGATAGAGACGTCCGCCAGTACCAGAGCGGGCACCCTGGCCTTTCGTACCACGGCCAGAAGTTTTCCCTTGACCAGCAGAAATACCACGCCCTACACGTTTGCGCTTTTGTGTTGCGCCTACATTGGGTTTAAGATCGTGCAGTTTCATGCGCTTACCTTTTCTTCTACCCGCAGGAGATGCGTAATTTTTGTTAACATTCCTCGCACTGCGGGCGTATCCATATGCTCAACCGTTTGGTTCATACGGCTTAAGCCTAGGGCTTTTACTGTTGCTTTTTGGCGTTTTGAATAGCCAATAGGGCTTTTGATCAGAGTTACTGACAATGTTTTAGGCGCGTTTGCGGTCATAGACGGGTTTCCTCCGTTCCCAGAAGGGTAAAAGTTGATCGGCAGGTTTCCCACGCCGCGCAGCTTCTTCCTCAACGGATTTTAATTGTGTTAAGGCTTCAAAGGTCGCTTTCACAACATTGAGGACATTGGCGCTGCCCAAAGATTTCGTTAAGATATCGCTGATCCCAGCCGCTTCAACAACCGCACGCACCCCACCACCAGCAATAACACCAGTTCCCGGAGAGGCGGGTTTAAGCAAAACCTGCGCGCCACCGACTTTGGCAATGACTGGGTGAGGAATTGTAGATCCAAACAGAGCTACTTTGCGCATATTTTTCCGCGCACGTTCGGAAGCTTTCCGCATGGCATCCGGTACAGCATTGGCTTTTCCGATGCCAATACCAATCGAACCCCGGCGATCGCCGGCAACAATTGTGACCCGAAATGCGAAACGACGTCCGCCTTTGACCACTTTTGCTACGCGAGCAATCTCAATGACGCGCTCGTCAGCTTCTTGTTGTTCGTACTCTAATCCTTGAAAATCACTCATCATTCACTCCATTAGAACTCGAGGCCGCCGCTACGTGCGCCATCTGCCAAAGCCTTAACACGACCGATGTAGCGGAAACCACCTCGGTCAAAAACAACCGTTTTGATTCCCTTTTCAGACGCACGTCGGGCGATTTCTTCGCCGATCAACTTAGCCTGTTCAGCTTTTTTCTTGCCATCCAATTGACCCTGCAAGGTTTTTTCAAGTGTCGAGGCAGAAACCAATGTATGCCCGTTTTCATCATCAATGATCTGAGCGTAGATTTGTGACAAACTTCGAAAGACATTGAGACGTGGGCGTTCGAGTGTACCATAAATGAACTTACGAACTCGTTGATGTCGTCGTGTGCGTGCAACAGCACGAGATTTATTAGCCATAGTTTATACCTACTTCTTTCCAGATTTGCCGGCTTTACGGCGCACGACTTCATTCGCGTAGCGGATCCCTTTCCCTTTATAAGGTTCAGGGGGGCGGATTTTGCGAATATCTGCCGCAATTTGACCAACTAATTGTTTATCATGGCCTTTAACCGTAACTTTAACTCTGTTCTCAACTTCAAACGAAATTCCTTCCGGAGGAAGGACCGGTTTGGGTTGAGAATACCCCACGTATAAAACCAAGTTTTTGCCATCCATTTCCGCACGATAGCCAACCCCTTCAATCTGCAGAACTTTATGGAAACCAGCGCTAACTCCGGTCACCATATTGTTAATGAGAGCACGGGTCATCCCGTGCATAGCACGCGCGCGCGGCAGGTCATTATCACGATCAATATTGATAGTGCCACTTTCAACTGATATGCTCACACTAGCTGGAAAAGTGTGGGCCAGTTTTCCTTTAGGGCCATTCACTTCAACGTGAGAGCCTTCAAGTTTAATATCCACTCCAGCAGGAATGGTTACGGGTAATCGCCCAATACGAGACATACCTTTACCTCCAAACAGCGATGAAGATTACCAAACCTTGCACAAGATCTCTCCACCAACACCAAGTTGGCGGGCACGCTGATCCGTCATCACGCCCTTCGGCGTCGAGACGATTGCAATTCCCAGGCCAGAGAATACCCACGGAATTTGTTCGGTTTTGGTATAGACTCTTTTTCCAGGGCTACTAATGCGTTCCAGGTTAGTAATCACTGATTTTCGTTCACGGCGTTTGCCAACATATTTCAGGCGAATCCGTAATACTTTTTGTCCAGGCCGTTCACCATCAACAACCTGATAGTTCTCGATATAGCCTTCTGACTTTAATATTTTAGCGATGGCTACCTTAATTTTCGAATTCGGCATTCCTGCCAAAGACTGGCCTGCCATCACCGCATTTCGAATGCGGGTTAACATATCTGCGATCGGATCATTTACGCTCATTTACGCAATCCTCCAAAAACTACCAGGATGACTTAACCACACCGGGTATCTTGCCTTGCAAAGAAAGCTCACGAAAACAAATTCTGCAAAGTGCAAAACGACGGATAAAACCACGCGGCCGACCACATACACGACAGCGGTTCCGAACCTGGACAGCATATTTTCGACGCGTTTCTCGAATAATTATACTTTTCTTAGCCATAACCTATCCTTCTTTCCTGAAAGGCATACCGATCAATTCCAACATTTGACGGGCCTGTTCATCCGTTGTTGCGGTCGTCACAATTGTGATTTCCATTCCACGCACTTTGTCGATTTTGTCGTACTCGATTTCCGGAAATATCAACTGTTCTCGAATACCAAGTGTATAGTTTCCTCTACCGTCAAAAGCATCTGGGGAAACACCACGAAAATCGCGTACTCGCGGAAGGGCAATATTCATCAAGCGATCAAGAAATGACCACATTCTCTCTCCGCGAAGCGTAACCGTGGTCCCAATGGCACGTCCTTCGCGCAGTTTGAAATTCGCAATGCTTGTCCGTGCTTTCGTAATGACCGGCTTTTGACCAGCAATCGAAGTCAGATCTTGTACGGCCGCATCTAAGGCTTTGGGATTATCTAAAGCCTCGCCTAGACCAATATTGATCACAACTTTTTTGATGCGAGGAACTTGCATAATGTTGTCTAAAGCCAGGTTTTCCATCAAGGCCGGGACAATCTCATTCTCATATGTTTCTTTCAAAGCAAAACTCATGTTGTTTCTCCAGACCGAAATCAATCAATATCCACGCCACACTCTTTGCAAACTCGGATTGAAGAGCCATTTTCTCGGCGCAGGCTCACACGAGTCGGTTTGCCGCATTTAGGGCAAACAAGCATAACATTTGAAATATGAACAGGGCCTTCATATTCTGTAATCCCAGGGCGAATGGTACGGCCCTTGTTTTCCATCTGGCGCTGATGTTTTTTGCGGATATTGACACCTTGAACGACAATGAGCGAGTCTTTTGGCAAGACTTTAATCACCTCTCCACGTGTCACTTCCCCGCGTTCACCCTTATCTTTACCGCTGATCACTTGAACGTGATCGCCTTTTCGAATTTTTGTTTTCATAGCCTAACTCCAAAAAGAACTCATTATAGAACTTCGGGAGCAAGCGATACAATTTTCATGTACCCTTTTTCGCGTAATTCTCGAGCTACTGGGCCAAAAATACGTGTACCTTTCGGGTTCTGTCCATCGGCATCCAGAATGACTGCAGCATTGTCGTCAAAACGAATATACGAACCATCATCACGTCGCCATTCTTTGGCGGCCCGAACGACCACCGCACGTACCACATCACTCTTTTTAATCGTGCCATGTGGGCTAGCGGATTTCACAGATGCCACCACCACATCGCCGACATGACCAACCCGACGAACAGATCCACCCATGATATGGATGACCATTAATTCGCGTGCGCCAGTGTTATCAGCAACTTTTAGTCGAGTCAATTCTTGAATCATTTCATTACTCCACTGTTTCTGAGCCTTCGCTGCGGCGCAAAACCGTTTCTACGACCCATCGTTTTCGACGCGAAATTGGGTGGCTTTCTACAATTTGGACTTCATCACCTACATGGCAACGCAGTTCATCATGAGCCATAATCCGCTTTTTACTATGGACAACTTTTTTATATAATGGATGCCGATAGGTACGTGTAATTTCCACTACCACTGTCTTGTCCATTTTATCACTGGTTACAAAACCATTAATACGACGACGATTATTCATATCTGACCTTCCGCTTTATTTCGCTGTCTCGTCACGATTACGTTCAACGAGAATCGTCATCATACGAGCAATGTTCCGCCGTGTGACGCGAAGCCGATTGAAATCGGTTAATTCACCTGTCGCGGTTTGGAAACGAAGTTTCATTAATTCTTCACGGGCATCGTCCAATTCTGCCTGAATTTCATCTGCTGACAAATTACGAATCTCTGAAGTTTTCATAACGATTCTCCTGCTAATTCACGAGCCGCAATGATTTTCGTTTTGATCGACAACTTGTAAGCCGCATGATTCAGTGCTTCTTTCGACATATCTTCGGGTAAACCACCAACTTCAAAGAGCACTCTACCCGGTTTGATCACCGCGACCCAGTATTCCACATTCCCTTTTCCTTTACCCATGCGAGTTTCTGCGGGTTTTTTGGTGAAGGGCTTGTCTGGGAAAATCCGAATCCAGACTTTTCCACGACGACGTAAGGCTCGAACAATGGCACGGCGCGCCGCTTCAATTTGTCGGGAAGAAATCCAACCTGGTTCAAGAGCCTGAAGGCCATATTCGCCGAAATGAACTTCTGCGCCACGCGTCGCCTTGCCTTTCATACGACCACGCATCTGTTTGCGGTATTTAACACGTTTTGGCATTAACATTGATTACACCTCATTCTCACTGGCAGTTCAGCGACTATTCGCTGACGTACACGCCTTCGGTGGCTTCTAATTTTTCTTCTTTTTCTGCGAGAACGTCCCCTTTATAAATCCAGACTTTGACGCCAATCGAACTATAAGCTGTATGAGCTTGCGTTAAAGCGTAGTCAATGTCTGCACGCAGGGTATGAAGAGGAACGCGCCCTTCGCGGAGCCACATCCGGCGAGCCATTTCCGCACCACCTAAACGTCCAGCCACTTCAATTCTGATGCCTTTTGCACCCTGACGAATGGCTTGTTGAATGGCTCGTTTCATCGCACGGCGATACCCAACCCGACGTTCTAGTTGGCCTGCAATATTTTCAGCAACTAAATAAGCATCCATATCTGGGTACTTAATTTCTTTGATATCCAGATCAATCTTTTTGCCAACCAGCGCTTCCAGATCTTTCCGCATTTTTTTGATGTTATCGCCTTTGCGTCCAATCAAAATACCAGGTTTAGCGCTATGAACACAGATTTTTGCTTTTCCTGGAAATCGCTCAATATCAATCCGAGACACCCCTGCCCGGTCTGAATGTTGGCGAACGAGGTTTCGGATTTCAAAATCCTGGTGAAGCATGTTCACATATTCTTTGCTTTCCGCGTACCAGCGACCTTCCCAGGTTTTATTGATTCCTAGACGAAAACCGATTGGGTTTACTTTTCGACCCATATTTGCTCCTGTCTTGATAATCCGTTCATGAACTAATCTTGATATTCTCGTAAAACCACAGTCACATGAGATGAACGCCGTAATACGGGCTTAAAACGCCCTCGGCCTCCAAATCGTCGCCATTTACGAGTAGGACCTTCATCCGCAAAAATGCGGTAAATAAATAAATCATCCCGGCTAATGCCAAAATTCTCTTCGGCATTAGCCATTGCTGAGGCAACAAGCTTAAAAACTGGTTTGGCGGCCCCATTAGGGACAAAGCGCAGGGCTTCCAAAGCTTCTTGGACATCTTTACCTCGCACCAAATCTACAACCAGTCGCAACTTTTGAGCAGAAATGGGGACATTACGAGAAAATGCTCGGATATCATCAGACATCGCACACCTCTTACTTCTTGACTTTCTTTTCCACCACATGCCCGCGGAAGGTGCGGGTTGGGGCGAATTCGCCTAAGCGGTGCCCGACCATGTTTTCAGTGATATAGATCGGCACATGTCGCCGACCATCATGGACAGCGAGAGTATGACCTACCATCTGTGGAAAAATAACACTAGCTCGGCTCCAGGTGCGAATAACTTTTTTATCACCACGCTGGTTCATTACTTCAATTTTCTTCAGTAGTTTAGGCTCTATGAAAGGGCCTTTCTTTAATGAGCGTCCCATATTCGTTACTCCAATTAGCCGCGTTTATTCGCTCGGCGACGTACAATGTATTTGTTCGTCTTTTTATTACGTCGAGTTTTTGCACCCAGGGTGGGCTTGCCCCACGGGCTTTTAGGACCAGGCATACCCACAGAAGAACGTCCTTCACCACCACCATGAGGATGGTCGCGGGGCGACATAGCTGTTCCGCGCACGGTTGGGCGAATGCCTAAATGACGTTTGCGTCCGGCTTTTCCTAACTTGATATTACTGCTATCCACGTTACCAACCTGACCAATTGTCGCATAGCAGGTTTGCCGAATTAAGCGAACTTCCCCAGATGGCAGACGAATTTGGGCATAATCGCCCTCTTTAGCCATCAGTTGACCTGCAGAACCGGCTGAACGAGCAAGTTGACCTCCGCGTCCTTCCTGGAGTTCAATGTTATGGATCATTGTTCCAGCAGGAATATTCGCAATTGGCAAACAATTTCCAGGACGAATATCGGCCTGAGCGCTCGTGATAACTGTATCTCCGACATTGAGGCCTAAAGGCGCAATAATGTATCGCTTTTCGCCATCCGTGTAATGTAAAAGGGCCAAGCGGGCGGTCCGGTTGGGATCATACTCAATCGCGGCCACACGTGCAGACATATTGGGCTTGTTTCGTTTGAAATCTACCAAACGGATTTTCCGACGATGACCGCCACCACGATGTCGCACGGTAATTCGGCCATAGGAATTTCGCCCGGCATGACGTGGGCGTGGCACAACCAGTGAGCGCTCCGGCTTGGATTTTGTAACTTCCTCAAAGGTGGAGACCGTCATACCCCGACGGCTGGGGGTTGTGGGTTTGTATTTTTTAATAGCCATTACTTCACACCTTCAAAGATATCAATCGTGTCATCAGGAGCAAGCGTAATGATAGCTTTTTTATAGCCTTTGTTACGTATAAGGACACGGCGACTTCGAGCGCGGCGCGTTCGTTTAGGGGTTACGTTAATTACATTAACCTTCAGCACTTCAACATCAAACAAAGTTTCTACAGCGTCTTGTATCATCGCTTTGGTTGCTTCTGTTGCCACTTCAAAAACATACTGATGAAGGGCACCATTCAAATAATTGGATTTTTCAGTCACAATTGGGCGACGAAGAACATCATACATGGTTGTCATCGTTCACTCCTACCCCAAATAGGCTTGAATAACGTCCAGAGCTTCCACGGGAATGACCACTTTGTCATAGCCCAGTAAATCTCGGATATTCAAATAATTGGCATGCAAAGGTTTTGCACTGGCGATATTAGAGGCCGATTTGGCAACAGCGACAAACTCAGGCGTTTTCTCAGGAATGAGCACCAAGGCGGTGGCATCTCCTACCCAAAGTTTAAGGGCCTCCGCTATCGTCCGTGTTTTTGGCTTATCAAGAGAAAGGCCTTCAACCAACACAATCGCGTTGTCGGAAGCTTTCACAGACAAGGCAGAACGAAGCGCCGCCTGTCGCATCTTTTGCGGCATTTTCAGGGTATATCCATGTGGTTGAGGGGTATGGATCTTTCCACCGCCAACCCATTGAGCAGATCTGGTTGAGCCTTGGCGTGCTCGGCCTGTGCCTTTCTGCCGCCAGGGTTTGCGTCCCCCACCCCGGACTTCGCTACGCGTTTTAGTTTTGTGCGTTCCCAAACGCGCGTTCGCCATTTGGCGAACATACGCCTGGTGCATCAAATCCACTTTAATAGGAGCCGCAAAAATTTGCTCTGGTAAAGCCAGGGTGCGAACTTGTTCGCCTTTAAGATTAAGAACAGCAATTTCCATGATCACTTCTCCAGATTATTGTTTGCGGACAGCTTTGATCAGTAACAAACCGCCCTTAGCGCCAGGGACAGCCCCTAAAACGCCAAGCAAGTTTCGTTCCTGATCGATTAAAACAACTTTCAAATTTTGGGTTGTCACTCGATCACTGCCCATATGACCAGGACCACGCGTATTTTTCCAAACATGTCCAGGGGAAGTACCTGCGCCCGCCGAACCGGGAGAGCGCTGTCGGTCAGATTGACCGTGAGTAATGGGGCCACCGCCAAAACCATGGCGTTTCATAACACCTGCGAAACCCTTCCCTTTGCTGGTGCCAGTGATATCAACCCGATCACCTACTCCAAAAGCATCAACCGTAACTTTATCCCCTTCGTTAACTTCTACTACTTTCGTGCGAAATTCACGAAGGTAGCGCAAAGAAGGCAAGCCACTGCGTTTTAAATGTCCAAGTTCGCCACCAGTCATCCGTTTGGATCCGACTTCTTCAAAACCTAATTGAATAGCCGAATACCCATCCGTAGCCGGTTTGCGAACCTGGGTAACATAACATGGCCCAGCTTCGATGAGGGTGACAGGAATAGACGCACCTTTTTCATCGAAAATCTGGGTCATGCCGATTTTCTTGCCAATAAGCCCTTTCAACATCTCGTTTTTCTCCTTAGCGATTGCGGTGTGCCCACCGACTTCATCGCCCGCGGCTTTTACCGCTTGATAAGATAGGACTGTCAACCTGGGCTAGGTTGCATCATCCCGCAAACAACGCAGTCAGACAATTTTTCGCGACAAGGATATTTTTGTCATCGCGATAAAGCTTGCTCTTACGTTGCGATTGCTATTTTTTGGAATACAGTATAAACCTAAACTAAGTTCAGTAACTTAACTAAATCTTGATTTCGATATCAACGCCCGCAGGCAGATTCAAGCGCATCAGCATATCAATCGTTTTTGAGTCAGGATCAAGCACATCGATTAAACGGTTGTGCGTTCTGATTTCAAAATGCTCATGCGAATTTTTATCAATAAATGTCGAACGACGCACCGTAAATTTTTCAATCCGGGTGGGAAGTGGCACGGGGCCAACCACACGGGCGCCAGTTCGTTCAGCAGTATCTACAATACGCTTGGCCGATTGATCGAGGACTCGGTGATCGTATGCTTTGAGACGAATGCGAATTTTTTGTTTAGCCATAGTTCACCTAATCGAGGATCTTGGTGATGACACCAGCACCCACGGTCAATCCACCTTCCCGGATAGCAAACTTCGACCCCACTTCCAGCGCCACCGGCACAATCAACTCCACAGCCAGG
>WBZL01002591.1_pt1 | contig 17455 bp, 11 predicted proteins | sample 5204291 | NCBI WGS metagenome assembly WBZL01 (sample SAMN12344345, study PRJNA552823) | activated sludge metagenome | biome: Activated sludge suspended growth; feature: Nitrification reactor; material: Wastewater; isolation source: activated sludge from nitrification reactor of wastewater...
CGCGCCCGGGCGCCCACCATGCGCGGCGTCGAACCACCCCTCGCGCGGCGCCGGCCGCCCCCGCGCATGAAGATCCAGCGCATCGAGACCTTCTGCAACGCCTTCGTCGGCTTCGTGCGCGTCACCACCGACGACGGGGCGCAGGGCTGGGGCCAGGTGTCGACCTACCACGCCGACATCAGCGCGCTGATCCTGCACCGCCAGGTGGCGCCCTGGGCGCTGGGGCAGGACGCGCGCGACCTCGGCGAGCTGCTGCAGCGCATCGACGACCAGGAGTGCAAGTTCCCCGGCTCGCACCTGTACCGCGCCGTCGGCGGCGTGGAGACCGCGCTGTGGGACCTGCACGGCCGCCTGGCCGGCCAGCCCGTCTGCGCGCTGCTCGGCGGCACGCCGGGCCGGCTGCGCGCCTACGCCTCGTCGATGAAGCGCGACATCACGCCCGAGGCCGAGGCGCGCCGCTTCGCCGAGCTGCGCGACCGCCACGGCTTCGATGCCTTCAAGTTCCGCGTCGGCGCCGAGTGCGGACACGACCGCGACGAGTGGCCCGGCCGCACCGAGGCCATCGTGCCCGCGGTGCGCCGCGCGCTGGGCGCGGACGCCACGCTGCTGGCCGACGCCAACAGCTGCTACTCGGTGCCGCGTGCGCTCGAGGTGGGCCGGCTGCTGCAGGACCATGGCGTGGTGCACTTCGAGGAGCCCTGTCCCTACGAGGACTACGCCGCCACGCGCCGCGTGCGCGAGACCCTGACGATCGACGTCACCGGCGGCGAGCAGGACAACTACCTGCCCGCGTGGCAGGCCATGATCGACGGCCGCGTGGTCGACGTGGTGCAGCCCGACGTGTGCTACCTGGGCGGCCTCACGCGCACGCTGCGCGTGGTGCGCATGGCGCAGGCCGCCGGGCTGCCGGTGACGCCGCACAGCGCCAACCTGTCGCTGGTGACGCTGTTCACGATGCACCTGCTGCGCGCCATCCCCAACGCCGGGCCGTACCTCGAGCTGTCGATCGAGGGGCCCGACTACTACCCCTGGCAGCAGGACTTGTTCGTCGAGTCGCCCTACGCGGTGCAGGACGGGCAGGTCACCGTGACCGACGCGCCGGGCTGGGGCGTGCAGATCCACCCCGACTGGCTGGCCGCCGCGCAGCACCAGGTCAGCGAGTGGCGATGATCCACCACCCCCACGTCCACCACCACAACCACCACCGCCGACCCGCCCGCGGCGGCGCCTGCCCGTCCGCCCACGAGGCCGCGCGATGAGCACTGCCCTGCGCGCGCTGGCCGACCAGGTGCTCGACCGCGGCACCCTCGACGGCCTGCCCGAGGCCCACTTCATCGACGGCCGCTGGTGCGCCGCCGCCGCCGGTGGCCGACTGCCCAGCGAGGACCCGGGGCGCGGCAGGGTCTACGCCACCTACGCCGCGGGCGACGCCGAGGACATCGACCACGCGGTGCAGGCCGCGCGCGGCGCGCTGGCCGGGCCCTGGCGCCGCGCCACGCCGGCCGAGCGCGGGCGCGTGCTGCTGCGCGCCGCCGAGGCCTTGCGCGCGCAGGCCGAGCGGCTGGCGGTGATGGAGTCGCTGGACGGCGGCAAGCCGCTCACCGAAGCGCTGGGCGACGTGCGTGGCGCCGCGCGCTGCTTCGAGTACTACGCCGGCGCCTGCGACAAGCTGCACGGCGAGACCTTGCCGCTCGGGTCCGACCACCTGGCCTACACGCTGCACCAGCCGGCCGGCGTGGCCGCCCAGATCGTGCCGTGGAACTACCCCATCTCCACCGCCGCACGCGGCCTGGCGCCGGCGCTGGCGGCCGGCTGCAGCGTGGTGCTCAAGCCCGCCGAGCAGACGCCGCTGACGGCGCTGATGCTCGCTGCGCTGCTGCACGAGGCCGGCCTGCCACCGGGCGTGTGCAACGTCGTCACCGGCACCGGGCCGGCCGCCGGCGCGCCGCTGGTGGCGCACCCGGGCATCGACCACATCACCTTCACCGGCTCGGTGGCCACCGGCCAGGCGGTGATGCGCGCCGCCGCCGAACAGGTGACGCGCCTGGTGCTCGAACTCGGCGGCAAGTCGCCGGTGGTGGTGCTGGCCGATGCCGACCTGGACCAGGCCGCCGAACAGGCCTGCGGCGCGATCTTCGAGAACGCCGGGCAGATCTGCTCGGCCGGCTCGCGCCTGCTGGTGGCGCGCCGCGTGCACGATGCGCTGGTCGACCGCATCGTGCAACGCGCGCGCGCGCTGCCGCTGTCGCACGGCCTGCGCGACCAGGGCATGGGCTCGTTGATCTCGCAGGTGCAACAGCGCCGCGTGGCCGGCTTCGTCGACCGCGCCCGCGCGCGCGGCGCCGCCGTGCGCTGCGGCGGCCAGGCCTGCGGCGACCCGGCCACCGGCCAGGGCTGGTTCTACCCGCCGACGGTGATCGACGCGCTGGCTCCCGACGACGAATGCGTGCAGGAGGAGATCTTCGGCCCGGTGCTGGCGGTGCAGGTCTTCGACGACCTCGACGAGGCCGTCGCGCTGGCCAACGGCACGCGCTACGCGCTGGTGGCCGGCGTCTTCACGCGCGACTTCGGCGCGGCGCACCGCCTGGCGCGCGACATCGATGCCGGGCAGGTCTACATCAACGAGTACTTCGCCGGTGGCATCGAGGTGCCCTTCGGCGGCAACCGCTTCTCGGGCTTCGGTCGCGAGAAGGGGCTGCAGGCGGTGGCGGCGTACAGCCGGCTCAAGAGCGTGGCGGCCAGGCTGTAGCGCGGCGTCGCGGGGCCATCGGCGACCCGCCGGGGTCGGGGTGGTGGCGTCATCGGTCGCGCGCCGCGCGGTCCCGGGGATGCGCTGGCCCAGGTGGGGCGCCTCACCGGGGGGCCGGCACCGGTCACGCCGGCGGCGGCAGCAGGTGCAGCAGCAGCTGCGAAGGCCGGTCGCCGCCCAGGTGCAGCGTCGTCGTCGCCACCCGTGCCCGGTCCATGTGCCGGGCGGCCGGGTCGACATGCGGGTTGAGGTCGAAGCGCGGAAAGTTCGAACCGGCGATCTCGACCCGGATGCGGTGCCCGCGCTCGAAGCGGTTCGCCGTGGGGTCGAGTTCGACCTCCACCGCGACGACCTCGCCCGGCGTCATCGCCCGCGGCGCGTCCAGCGGGTCGCGATGGCTCAGCCGCAGGATGCCGTCGGCCAGTCCGTAGGCCACGCCGTCGGGATAGACGTCGAACAGGCGGACCACGACATCGGCGTCCGGCGCGTCGGTGGACACCCACAGGCGTGCGCGCAGCGGACCGGCCACGACCCGTGGCGCCGCCAGCGGCGCGCTGTCGAAGCGCCGCACGTGCGCGCCATCGACCGGGCCGACGTGGGCGAAGCCGCCGCCCTGCATCAGCGGCTCGCCGCCGTTGATCGCCCCGCCGCGGGTGGGCACCGGGTGGAACGGATCGGCGGTGAACGACGTGGCCGCGCCGCGTGGGCTGGGGCGCGGTTCGAGCACGCCGGCATCGTGCAAGTGCCAGGCCTCGACGCGGGCCGCCGCCGGCGGCCACGTCGACGCCTCGAGCCAGGCGCCGCCGTGGCGTCGGCGCCCGCGGGCGTCGAAGTCACCGGCGCCGCCGCCCATCACGAACAGGCTCACCGGCGGGCGCAAGCGCGGGGGGCGGCGGCCCAGTGCCTCGTCGATCCAGTCCAGGCGCGCCGTCAGCAACTCGCTGCCGAACGCCGCGTCGGCGCCGGCGGCGTCGCCGAAGTCGAGGTCGCCCGCCCACGGCTGATGCCGGTTGCCATGGGTCCACGGCCCGACGACCAGCGGCGACCGGCGCGCGGCGTCGCTGCCCTCGGCCTGCAGGGCGCACCACAGGGCCAGGCTCGACGGCAGCGAGGTGTCGAACCAGCTGGTCAGCACCATCACCGGCACGCTGGCGATCGTCGCGATGCCGCCCCGCGCGTGCAGCGCGGGATGGCGCCAGAGCCCACCCGGGCTAGCCGCGCCCCCGTCGCGATCGTCGCCGAGCCGGCCCGCCGCCTCGGTGCGCCAGTACGCCACCAGCTGCCGCTCCTGCGTGGGCAGTGCGCTGATCGGCGACCGGCCGATGTCCCAGGGCGTGCGGCGCAGCCAGGCCTCGACGTCGACGGTGGCCAGGCTCTCGGCCAGGGCGTGCAGGCCCAGTGAACGCGCGGTGCGCACGGCGTGCGTGACGGCCCAGGTGGCCTGCTTGATCTCGAAGGCACCCCCGCGCCGCAGGCCGCTGCCGTGCGCATCGAAGAAGCCGCCGCTGTCCAGGAAGCAGGTGACGAGCGCCGGGGCGCCCAGGGTCGCGGGTGCCAGCTGCGTCATCGCGGCGTAGGAGAAGCCCATCGTCGCGACGCGGCCGTCGCACCAGCTCCGGCCGGCCAGCCAGGCGATCGCCTGCACGCCGTCGTCGGCCTCGTGCAGGTACTTCTCGAAGTCGCCGCCCGACCCGTCGGTGCCGCGGCAGGCCTGCACCACGAAGGCCAGGCCGCGCGCGGTGACGGCCCGGCCGAGCTGCTCGCGGCTGCGCGGGCCCTGTCCGCCCGGCGGCACTTCGGCCTGGTCGCACCGGCCGCGGCCGTAGGGCGTGCGCTCCAGCACCGCCGGCACGCGGTGGTCGGTGTCCGGCCGGTACACATCGGCCAGCAGACGGCAGCCGTCCGCCGTCAGCATGGGCACCCCATGCTCGACGATCACGCGGCGGGCTCCCCGGCGCCGGGGACTGCAGCGCCCGCGCGGTCGTCGAGACCGTAGAACCGGATCGCATTGGCGCCCATCACGGCCGCCCGTGCCGCATCGTCCAGGCCTTGCAGCAGGCGGTCGCTGGCCTGCACCCAGTCCGCGTAGCGCCCGGCCAGCTGCAGCACCGGCCAGTCGCTGCCCCACAGCAGACGCTGCGGACCGAACTCGGCCAGCAGGTGCTCGACGTACGGTTGCAGGTCGGCCACGGTCCAGCCCGGCCCGGCCTCGGTGACCAGCCCCGAGAGCTTGCAGCAGACCGCGGTGTCGCGCGCCAGCCGGGCGATGTGCCGCGCCCAGGGCTGGAACGCACGGCCGGCGATGGCGGGCTTGGCAGCGTGGTCGAGCACGATGCGCAGGCCGGGGTGGCGCAGGGCCAGCTCGCGCACCGCGTCGATCTGCTCCGTCCGCACCAGCGCATCGAAGCACAGGCCGTGCCGCACCATCGCCTGCAGGGCCGGCTCGACGGCGCCCTGCAGGATCCAGCGCGGGTCGGGCAGGTCCTGCAGCATCGGCCGCAGGCCGACGATGAGCGGTTCGGCCGCCCGCCGCGCCACCGCGGCGGCTGCGTCGGCGGCCGCCAGGTCGCACCAGCCGACCACGCCGGTCACGCGGCTGCCGGGCGCCGCCGCCTGCACGACCAGCCGCGTGGTCTCGGCCGCGCTGGGCGCCGCCTGCACCAGCACGGTGGCCTCGATGCCGGCCGCGTCCAGCCACGGGTGCAGGTCGGCCGGCGTGAAGTCGCGGTAGATCGGCGCCAGGGCCGGCGACAGCCAGCCGTAGTCGTGGTGGGCCACCGACCAGTAGTGCTGATGGGCGTCGATGCGGCGCATGGCTCAGGGTGGGCCTTCGGGGTCGGCGCGGCAGACGGCATCGACCGCCGCCCAGAAGGCCTCGGGCACCGGATGCTGCGTCATGCGCACGCCGTCCGCCACCTCGTCGGGCGTGCGGGCACCTAGCACCACGCTGGCGACGCAGGCGGACCGGCGCGGGAACTGCAGCGCCGCGGCGCGCAGTGGCACGTCGAAGGCGCGGCACACGGCCTCGATGCGCTGCACGCGGGCCAGCACCGCCGGCGATGCGGCGGCGTAGTCGTAGGGCGCGCCGGGCTGGCTGCCGGTGGCCAGGATGCCCGAGTTGAAGACGCCGGCCGCCACCAGCCGCACGCCGCGTGCCTGGCAGGCCGGAAGCAGCTCGGCCGCGGCCGAACGGTCCAGCAAGGTGTAGCGGCCGGCCAGCATGAAGGCATCGAAGTCGCCGTGCGCCAGCGCGTCGCGGCAGACCTCCCACTCGTTGACGCCGAGCCCGATGGCGCGCACGACGCCTTCGTCGCGCAGGCGCGCCAGCGCCCGGTAGGCGCCGCGCATGGCCTCGGCGAAGCGCGCGGGCTGCGCGGCGCCATGGGTGGGGCGGTCGATGTCGTGGATGTAGACGATGTCCAGCCGGTCGAGCTGCAGCCGCGCCAGGCTGTCGGCGATCGAGCGCAGCGCGCCGTCGGCGCTGTAGTCGAAGTGGGACGACTGCCGCAGCACCTGCACGTAGCCGTGCTGGTCGGGCGCCGCGTGGGCATCGGGCCGCAGCAGGCGGCCGACCTTGCTGGACAGCACGAACGATTCGCGCGGCCGTCCACGAAGGAAGCGGCCCAGCCGCTGCTCGGACAGGCCCTGGCCGTAGTGCGGCGCGGTGTCGAAGCCCCGCACGCCCAGCGCCCAGGCCCTGGCCAGCGTGCGCTCGGCCATCTCGTCGCTGACCGCATGGAACAGGTTCCCCAGCGGCGCCCCGCCGAGGGCCAGACGGGCCGGGCCGTCGAACTGCGTCCAGAGTGCGTCGAGCGCGCGATCCGGCGCCGGCGCGGCCGCCCGGCCCGCAACGTCAGCCATGCACGCCCTTGCGCAGCAGCACGTTGCCGTACAGCCGCAGCTCGCCGGTCTGCACGACGGCGTAGGCGTTGCGGGCCCGCGCATAGAAGTCCGCCCGGTCCAGTGGCTGCGCAGTCAGCGCGGGGCGCCCGGTCGCGTCGCGCACGAGCGCCGTGAACTCGCGCACCGGCTCGGGCACCTCGTCCGGCCGGCCCACCACCGCCATCGTGGCGAACGGCGTGTCGACGAAGTCGTCCAGCGGCAGCAGGCTCAGCACCGCGCGCAGCACCGGCACCGCGCCGATGCCGTCGAGGCGGACCAGGCGGCGGGCCACGCTGGCGCCCGGGAAGTGGGCGTCGACGACGGCGATCTCGTCGCCATGGCCCATCGACGCCAGCGCGTGCAGCAGGTCCGGTCCCAGCAGGGGATCGAGGGTCTTCAGCATGGGCCGCGTCAGGGGGCCTTGCGGATGTTCCAGTACACCGGGATCGCCGCGTTGAGGATGCCGCTGAGCTTGGTGGAGTGGCCGCGCACCAGGAACATCTGGCCCAGCGGCACGTAGGGCACCGACTGCAGCGCGCGCAGCTGGGCCTGGCGCGCGATCTCCTTGCGGCGCGCCTCGTCGGTGGTGTTGGCGTACTCGCCACGCAGCTTCTCGATCTGCTCGTCGCAGGGCCAGCCGAACCAGGCCTTCTCGCAGTTGGAGCGCATCGCGTTGTGGCCCAGCGGGTTCATCATGTCGGCGCCGGTGGGTGCCGAGATGAACAGCGACCAGCCGCCCTGCGTCGGCGGGGCCTTGCTGGTGCGGCGCGCCGTCAGGGTGCCCCAGTCCATGTTCTGCGCCTCGACCTTCAGGCCGACGTCGCGCATCACCTGCTCGGCGACGAAGCTCAGCACGTTGGTCAGGCCTTCGTTGCCGTGCAGCACCACCACCGGTTCCCCCTTGTAGCCGCTGTCCTTGAGCAGCTGGCGCGCCTTGGCCAGGTCGGGCTTGGGCCAGCCGGCGTTGCTGAAGTTGGGCGAGGTGCACATGTAGAAGCTGGTGCACACGGTGTACAGCTTCGGGTCGTCGACCGCGGCGCGCACGAACATCTCCTGGTCGATGGCCTGCAGCATCGCCTGGCGCACCTTCGGGTTGTCGAACGGGGGCTGCAGCGTGTTCATGCGGAACACCGCCTGCACGCCCAGCGAGTCCTGCGGACCGACCTTCACGTGGGGCGCCTTGCCCAGGTCCTTCAGCATGTCGGCCGGCACCTCCTCGAAGATGTCGAGCTCGCCCGAGCGCAAGGCGTTGGCGGCGGTCTGCGGATCGGGCATGTACAGCCACTCGACGCGGTCGACACCGGCCTGCTTGCCGCCGGCCAGACCGCTCGGCGGTTCCTTGCGCGGGACGTAGGCGGTGTTGCGGACGTAGACGATCTTCGAGCCGGGCACCCACTCGTCCTTCTTCATGATGAACGGGCCCGACCCGGTGGGGTCGGTGATCGGCACGGTCGCCGGCGTGCGCGCCAGCCGCTCGGGCATGATGAATGGCACCTGCGAGCTGGGCTTGCCCAGCGCGTCGAGCACCAGGCCCCAGGGTTCCTTGAGCTTCAGCCGCGTGGTGCGGGCATCGACGGCCACCAGCTCGGCGGTGCGCGCCATCAGCAGCTGCCCCATGCCGTCGCGCTGGCCCCAGCGCTGCAGCGATGCCACCACGTCGGCCGACGTGACCGGCTGCCCGTCGTGGAAGCGCAGGCCGTCGCGCAGCGTGAACAGGTAGGTCAGCCCGTCGGCACTGACGCTGTGGCGCTCGAGCATCTGCGGCTGGATCTGCAGGCGCTCGTCGAGCGCGAACAGCGTGTCGTAGATCATGTAGCCGTGGTTGCGCGCCATGTAGTCGGAGTTGACGATCGGGTCGATCGCCTTCAGGTCACCGAAGGGCCGCACGCGCAGGGTGGTCTGGGCCTGCGCGGCGGCCAGCAGCAGGCCCAGGCCGGCGGCGGCGATCAGTCGAAGCGGTTTGCATGCCATGTCATGTCTCCTGGAGGGGGTGACCCGGCCCGGGGGACCGGTGCGTGGCTGCCCCGTCGGCGACGACGTGGCAGGCGACGAGGTGCCGAGGCGCCACGCTGACGGGCGTCGGCTCGTGCAGGGCGCAGCGCGGCTCGGCCAGCGGGCAGCGGGTGCGGAAGCGGCAGCCCGACGGCAGCGACGCGGCGCTGGGCACGTCGCCCTGCAGCAGGTCGCGCGTGCGGCGCTGGCGCGGGTCGAGCGTGGGCACCGCATCGAGCAGGGCCCGCGCGTAGGGGTGCCGGGGCTGCGCGAAGAAGGCCTGGCGCGGCGCCGTCTCGACGATGCGGCCCAGGTACATCACGGCCACCGTGTCGGCGATGTACTCCACGACGCCGAGGTCGTGGCTGACGAACAGGTAGGCCACGCCCTGCTCCCGGCGCAGGTCGGCCAGCAGGTTGAGGATCTGCGCCTGCACCGACACGTCCAGCGCCGACACCGGCTCGTCGGCGACGATCAGCGACGGCTCGAGCGCCAGCGCCCGCGCGATGCCCAGGCGCTGCCGCTGGCCGCCCGAGAACTCGTGCGGGTAGCGGCCGTGCATCGCGGCGGGCAGGCCCACCCGGTCGAGCAGCGCGCGCGCCCGTTCGCTGCGTTGGCGGGTGGTGCCGATGCCGTAGTTGACCAGCGGCTCGGCCACCATGTCGGCCGCCACCATGCGCGGGTTCAGCGACGCGTACGGGTCCTGGAACACCATCTGCATGTGGCGCCAGGCCTCGCGCGCGCCACCGGTGCCGTGCACCGGCCGGCCGTCGATGCGGATCTCGCCGCCACTCGGCGCCAGCAGCTGCATCACCAGGTTGGCGACGGTGGACTTGCCGCAGCCGCTTTCGCCCACCAGCGCCAGCGTCTCGCCGCGGTGGATGGCGAAGCTCACGCCGTCGACGGCCCGCAGCTCGCGCGTGCGCCCGAACAGCCCGCCGCGCAGCGTGAAGCGCCGGGCGAGGTCGCGCACCTCCAGCAAGGGCAGCGGCGCGGGATCGGCCGCGGCCGGGGCGCCCGGGGCATTCGTGGGCAGCGTCGCCGTCATGACGCCACCACCGCCATCGGCGCCGGGTTGTGGCAGGCCACGTGCTGGCCGGTCGGCCGCGGGTGCAGCGGCGGCGCGTCCTGCGCGCAGACTGGCAATGCCCGTGGGCAGCGCGCGGCGAAGGCACAGCCCGGCGGCAGCCGGTCGGGCGTCGGCACCACGCCGGGAATCTCGGCCAGCCGCGTGGCGCCGCTGCGCAGCGCCCGCCGCGGCATCGAGGCCATCAGGCCCTGGGTGTACGGGTGCTGGGGCGACGCGAAGACCTCGTCCACCGTGCCGGCTTCGGCGCAGCGCCCGGCGTAGAGCACGACCACGCGGTCGGCGGTCTCGCAGACCACGCCGAGGTCGTGCGTGATCAGCACGATGGCCGTGCCGGTCTCGCGCTGCAGCTCGGCCAGCAGGGCCAGGATCTGCGCCTGGATGGTCACGTCGAGCGCCGTGGTCGGCTCGTCGGCGATCAGCAGCTGCGGCTGGCAGGCCAGGGCCATCGCGATCATCACGCGCTGGCGCATGCCGCCCGACAGCTGATGGGGATACTGGCGCGAGCGGCGCGCCGCGTCGGGCATGCGCACGCGCTCGAGGGCCTCGATCGCCCGCGTCGCGGCGCGGCGGGCGTCCAGTCCGCGGTGCACCCGCAAGGCCTCGGCGATCTGCGCCCCGATCGTCAGCACCGGGTTCAGCGAGGTCATCGGCTCCTGGAAGATCATCGCCATGCGGTCGCCACGCAGCCGGCACAGCCCGGCCTCGTCCAGGCCCAGCAGGTCCTGGCCGTCGAGCGCGATGCGCCCGCGGTCGACCCGCACGCTGCGCGGCGGCAGCAGGCCCATCACGGCCAGCGCGGTCAGGCTCTTGCCGCAGCCGCTCTCGCCGACGATGGCCAGCGTGCGGCCGGCCTCGGCCCGCACGCTCAGCCCGCGCACCACGGGGTGCCAGCCGCTGGCGGTGCGCACCGACAGGTGCAGGTCGTCGACCTGCAGCGTGGGCGCGCTCATCGCAGGCTCCGCGACAGGCGCGGGTCGAGCAGGTCGCGCCAGGCGTCGCCGGTGACGTTGACCAGCAGCACCAGCAGCGCCAGGCTGGCCCCGGCGAACGCGACGATCCACGGCGCGCGCGCCAGGTGGGCACGGCCCTCGGCCAGCATGTTGCCCCAGCTGGGGATGTCGGGCGGCGTGCCGGCGCCCAGGAACGACAGCACCGCTTCGAGGATCATCGCCGAGGCGAAGACGTAGGTGGCCTGCACCATCACCGGCGACAGCACGTTGGGCACCACGTGGCGCCACAGCAGGCGCGGCAGCCGCGCGCCGTTGGAGATGGCCGCCAGGATGAAGGGCTGCTCGCGCACCGTCAGCGTCAGGCTGCGCACCAGACGCGCCATGCGCGGGATCTCGGGGATCGCGATCGCCACGATCACCGTGCGCATGCTGGAACCCATCAGCGACATCAGCGCCACCGCCAGCAGCACCGCGGGGATGGCCATGATCGCGTCCATCACGCGCATGACCACGCCGTCCCAGCGTCGGAGGAAACCGGCCAGCAGGCCGATCGTGAAGCCCAGCACCGTGACGACGACGGCCACGGCCACGCCGATGGCCAGCGACACGCGGGTGCCGTAGACGGTGCGCACGAAGACCGAGCGGCCCAGGTGGTCGGTGCCGAACCAGTGCTCGGCGCTGGGCGGTCGCAGGCGCACGACGGGGTTCAGGCTGCGCGGATCGGGCAGCACCCAGGGCGCCAGGATCGCGATGCACGCCAGGGCGGCCAGCACGACGATGCTGAAGGCGAGCAGGCGGTGCCGGCGGCACCACGCCCCCATCCGCGCCACCGGCCCCGACGCCGGAGCGGGGGGGTCGTCGGGCACCGCTGGCACGTGCTCGGGGTCGAGCGTGGCGGCCATGGCAGGGGCGTCGCGCCGGGCGTGGCCGCGTCAGTAGCGGATCCGCGGATCGAACAGCAGGTAGCCGAGGTCGACCAGCAGGTTGATGGCCGCGTAGACGACCGCGAAGATCAGGATCAGCGCCTGCACGATGGGGTAGTCGCGCCGGGCGATCGCGTCGGCCACCAGGCGCCCGATGCCGGGGATGTTGAACACCGTCTCGGTCACCACCACGCCGCCCAGCAGGGCCGCCACGCCCAGGCCGACGACGGTGACGATGGGCACGGCGGCGTTCTTCAGCGCATGGCGCGTCAGCACCTCGGGCTGGCGCAGCCCCTTGGCGCGCGCGGTGCGGATGTAGTCCTCGGCCAGCACCTCCAGCACGGCGGCACGGGTCACGCGCGCGATCAGGCCCATGTGCAGGAAGGCCAGCGCCAGCGCCGGCAGCGTCAGGCTGCGCAGGCTGGCCCACAGGCCGCTGGACAGCGGCGTGTAGCCCTGGGTGGGAAACCACTCCAGCCCCAGCGCGAACACGTACACCAGCAGGTAGGCGACGACGAACACCGGGGTGGAGAAGCCGGCGACGGCCACGCTCATCACCAGCCGGTCGAGCCAGCCGCCGGCGCGCCAGGCTGCCAGCACCCCCAGGGGCACGGCGATGGCCACCGACAGCAGCAGCGTCATCAGCGCCAGCAGCAGCGTGGGCTCGATGCGCTGGGCGATCAGTTCGGTCACCGGCTTGCCCGAGAAGATCGAGACGCCCAGGTCCCCCTGCAGGATGTGGGTGCTCCAGGCGACGAAGCGCTCGCCGAGGCCACGGTCCAGCCCCAGTTGCTGGCGGATGGCCGCGATCTGCTCGGGCGTGGCGTAGTCGCCCGCCAGCACCGCGGCCGGGTCGCCGGGCGTCAGGTGCAGCAGGGAGAAGACCAGCACCGCCACGATCAGCAGCACGGGCAGCGTGGCCAGCAGGCGTCCGAGCAGGTATCGCATGGTTGGGTGGTAAAACGTTTTACCACTGTACGAACGAGCGACGAATTCGGCAACGGCCTGGCCGATGCATGGAGGGAAAACACCTATGAATCGGCGGTCGACGGCCGGGTGAGGCCGATTCAGGACGCCGGTGTGTATCGTTTCAATCGTCGGGCCCGCGGCGGCCGTAGGCTAAGATCCTCCGGCCCATGCGCAAGGCCGAGCCCTCCCCCGCGATCGCGACCATCCGGGACGTCGCCCGCCTGGCGTCGGTGTCCGTGGCCACGGTCTCCAACGTGCTCAACCGCACCCGGCCCGTCGCCACCGAGACGCGGGAGCGCGTGCTCAGGGCCGTGCAGGCCCTGGGCTACACGCCGGACGCGGCGGCACGCAGCATGCGAGGGCGCAGCAGCGGCCTCATCGGCCTGATCGTCGCCGACATCACCAACCCGTTCTTCACGTCGCTGGTGCATTCCGTGGAACGGGCCGCGCAAGTGCACGGTCACGCCGTGGTGCTGTGCAACAGCGACGAGGACCTGGCGCGCGAAGAGCGCCACCTGCAGCTGCTGCGCACGCAGCGGGTCGACGGGATCATCCTCGCGGCGACCGGCCAGCCGTCGTCCGCACGGTCCGCCGCGTTGGCGCTGTTGCACACGCCGGTGGTGCTGGTCGACCGCGGACTGGACGAACTGGGCCTCGACGCGGTGGTGCTCGACAACCGCCGCGCGGCGCTGGACGCGACCCGCCACATCCTGTCCTTCGGCCACCGGCGCGTCGCGATGATCGGCGGCCCGCCGTCCATCAGCACCGGGGCCGAGCGCCTGGCCGGCTACCGCGAAGCGCTGCTCGAAGCCGGCATCGCCTACGACCCGGACCGCGTGCGCGATGCCGGCTTCCGCGAGGAGGCCGCCTACGACGCCGCGGGAGAACTGCTGCAGCGGCCGCCCGCCCGGCGGCCGACGGCGCTGTTCGCCGCCAACAGCCTGATCGCCATCGGCGTGATGCGCGCCGTCGCCGATGCGCAGCTGCGCTGCCCCGAAGACGTCTCGGTGGTCAGCATCGACGACTTCGCCTGGGCCAACGCGTTCCGGCCGCGCCTGACCACCGTGGCGCAGCCGGTGGATCTGATGGGCGAGGCCGCCGTCCGCCTGCTGATGGGGCGCATGACCGGCACGGTCACCGCCGCCCCCCGCACCGAGGTGATGGCGCCCTTCCTCGTGGTGCGCGATTCGTGCTGCGCGCCGGCGGCCCGGCCGGCGCGGGCTGCGCGCGCCGAACGGGTCGTGCGGCCGGTACGGGCCCTCTCGGAGAACGGGCCGCCCGGCGTTTGACCGGCGAATCCCTGCGCGCGATGGCGCCGACCGGCGCGCCGACCACGCGGCGCGCGCATCGTCAGGTGATCTCGGCCGGGGTGCCCGGCGCGGGCGACGACGGCAGGCCGTCGATACGCCGGGGCCGGCGCCACGCGCCACCTTCGCGCCGCCGCGGCACGTGGGGATGTCGCTGCGGACGAGGCCCTTGACGCCGCCGATCGCGTCGACGATGGGCATCGGCACGATCTCCTGCGAGAACCCGTGGTCGTCGCCGGCGGCGCCGCGGAAGTGCAGCGTGCCGATCGACACCACCTCGTGGCCGGGCCCGCGCAGGCGGTGGTGCCGGCTCGGGATGGTGCCGTCGCAGCCGTCGGCGTTGTCCCGGTAGCCGATCTGGTGCACGTCCTTGCCGACGGCGAGGGCGGCGCGTGCCGCCACGCTCGGTGGCCGAGCTCGTCGCGCTGTCCCAGGCCAGTCCCGGCGCGATCAACGACGCCTCTGCCGGGCTGCACGACGGCTTCGCAATCGTCAGCGCGCCGACACCGACCACCGCTGCCCGCGCGCGCGGCCTGGCCGTCGGTCCTGCAGGAGCGACGAACGCTCCGGGCCGCGCGCCTCAGGCCTCGCCGCCGTCGCGCTGCCGCGCGGCCGCCGCGGCGTGGTGCGTGCGCCGGCGGCTGGCGCCGGTCCGGCGCCCCTTGGCCAGCCAGCGCATCAGCGCCTCGGCCAGCTCGTCCTTCGACACCGGCTTGGCGAGGTGCGAGTCCATGCCGGCCTCGAGGCAGCGCGAGACGTCCTGGGGCAGCACGTTGGCGGTCAGCGCCACGATCGGTGGCCGCTTGCCGCGCCGCCGCCGGGCGATCGTGCGCGTGGCCTCCAGGCCGTCGATGCCTGGCAGCTGCACGTCCATGAACACCAGGTCGTAGGGCTGCGCGGCCGTGGCGTCGATGGCCTCCTGGCCGCTCTCGGCCACGTCGACGTGGGTGGCGCCGAGCACGCGCAGCATTTCGACCAGGATCACCTGGTTGACGCGGTCGTCCTCGACCACCAGCAGGCGCTTGCCGGCCAGCGTCGCGGCCACCGAGGTCGCATCCGGCCGTTCGCGGGCGGCCGGCCGGCCGCGTGGGTCGGCGAGCTCGCCGCCCGGGCCGACGAGCACGGTGAACCAGAACCGGCTGCCGACGTCCGGCTCGCTGGTGGCCCCGCAGTCACCGCCCATCGCGTGGGCCAGGTGGCGGCAGATGGCCAGGCCCAGGCCGGTGCCGCCGAAGCGGCGCGCCAGCGTGTGGTCGATCTGCTCGAAGGGCTTGAACAGGCGGGGCATCTGCTCGGGCGCGATGCCGATGCCGGTGTCGTGCACCTCGATGCGCAGCAGCATCGAGCCGGCGGTCAGCTCGCGCCGGCTGACCTGCACGTTGATCGCCCCGCTGGGCGTGAACTTGACGGCGTTGGACAGCAGGTTCACCAGGATCTGCTCGATGCGCCGGGCGTCGCCCACCAGCACCGTGGGCACGTCGGGCTCGGTCACCTGGGTCAGCGTCAGGTGCTTGAGCCGCGCGCGGTCGGCCACCATGGCGATCGAGCGCTCGATCAGGCCGGCCAGGTCGAAGCTGGCGCGCGTGGCCTTGAGGTGACCCGACTCGATCTGGGCCAGGTCGAGCACGTCGTTGACGATGTCCAGCAGGTGCTTGGAGGCGTCCTCGATGCCGCGCAGGCGCCCGAGCTGGTGCGGCGTCGGCTGCTCGAGCTCGAGCAGCTGCGTCATGCCCATGATGGCGTTGAGCGGCGTGCGGATCTCGTGGCTCATGGTGGCCAGGAAGGTGCTGCGTGCGGTGTCGGCGCGCTGCGCCTCGTCGAGCTTCATCAGGGTCAGCGTGCGCAGGTCGCGCACCAGGGCCATCACCGCGGGCCGGCCCATGTAGTCGATGGGGGCGAGCCCGACCTCGATCTCGATCGTCGTGCCGTCGGCGCGCAGCAGCGGGAAGGGGCGGTTCCCCGACGGGCCCATCGATCGCGCCTCGGGCGACTGCTGGAAGGCCACGCGCAGGCCCCGGTGACGCCGGCGATGCTCCTCGGGGATCAGCGACTCGACCGGCAGGCCCTGGAGCGCATCCGCGCCATGGCCGGTGATGGTGCAGGCCTCGGCATTGGCGCGCACGATGCGGCCGTCGTCCGCCACCACCAGCACGGCCGTCGGCAAGGCGTCGAGCAGCGACTCGAGCGAGCGGCGCGCCTCGTACAGCGGGGACACGTCGCTGACGGTCACCACCATGCCCTGCACCTGGCCGTCGCGCAGGTCGGGCACGTAGTGGGCCAGCGAGTGGCGCAAGCTGCCATCGGGGTGGCGCACGTCGCGCTCGAAGGTCTGGGCCCGGCCGGCCAGCGCCGCGTCGAAGTGCGGCTTGTTGCGCGCCCACAGCTCGGGCCCGAGCACCTCGCTGGCGTGCCGGCCGATGATCTGGTCGGGGCCCTTGCCGAACCAGTGCACGTACTGCCGGTTGGCGAAGCGGTTGACGTAGCCGGTGTCCCAGTACCCGATCATGCCGCTGACGTTGTCCGTCACCAGGCGCACGAAGTCCTCCTGCTGCCGCAGCCGCTGCTGGAGCTCGAAGTCGTCGTGCATGTCGATGGCGGCGCCGAACCAGACGTCGATCCGGCCGTCCGGCGTGCGGTGCGGCACGGTCTGGCTCTGGTGCCAGCGGTACGAGCCGTCGTGGCGGCGCAGCCGGTAGCGCAGCTGCACGACCTCGCCGCGGGCCAGCGCGGTGTCGCGCAGCCGCTTCGCGGCGTCCAGGTCGTCGGCGTGCACGGCGCGGGCGAAGGCCTGGTCGTCGGCCAGCAGCTGTGCCGACGGGATGCCGGTGTAGGCCTCCATCTGCGGGCTGACCCACTCGAGCCGGAAGTGCTCGTCGAGCCGCCACAGCAGGTGCGGCAGCGACAGGGCCACGCCCTCGAGCATCTCCAGGCCGGCCTGGCGCACCGACAGCTCGCGCAGCCGCACCTGCTCGGAGATGTCCACGTAGGTCAGCACCAGCCCGGTGCTGCGATCGGCCGAGTCGCGGTAGGCGGCGATGCGCCGACGCAGCCAGCGCCCGTTGCTGAGGGCGAACTCGCGGTCGAGCGGCCCGCCTCCCTCGGCCACGCGTGTCAGGTCGCCCAGCAGATGGTCGTCCGTCTCGCGCGGCATGAAGTCGCGCAGGTCGCGCCCGATGTCGCGCGGCTGCAGCGGAAACAGCGCCGCCGCCGGCGGCGTGAACATGCGCAGGTGCAGCTCGTGGTCGAGGAACAGGATGGCGAGCTCGGTGGCGCGGATCAGGTTGTTGAGGTCGGCGGTGGTGTCGCGCAGCTCGTTGATCTTGCTCTCGTGCTCGGCGTTGACGCTGTAGAGCTCCTCGTTGACGGCATGCAGCTCCTCGTTGGTGCTCTGCAGCTCCTCGTTGGCGGCCATCAGCTCCTCGTTGCCCGCCTGCAGCTCCTCGTTGGCCGACTCGAGCTCCTCGATGGTGTTCTGCAGCGCCTCGCGCATGCGCGCCAGCTCCGACTCGAGCTCCTCCACCTGTTCCAGCGCCATCGCCGGGCCGTCGTCCATCACCTCGCTGGACGCGGCGGCCGCGGCACCGCGCTCGACG
>WBZL01002592.1_pt1 | contig 17448 bp, 14 predicted proteins | sample 5204291 | NCBI WGS metagenome assembly WBZL01 (sample SAMN12344345, study PRJNA552823) | activated sludge metagenome | biome: Activated sludge suspended growth; feature: Nitrification reactor; material: Wastewater; isolation source: activated sludge from nitrification reactor of wastewater...
CGACCGCCAGTGAATTTTGTGGGTGATGTGGGCAGGTTTGTTTGATTGTTACCAAAGAACAGTAACGTTGGGGAGAAGTTTACCAGATATTTATGACGAAAAGATGAAGAAAAACAAAGAAAATGGGGGATTAACGGCCGTTTCTCAACGCTTCTCTCCAAACAAAAAACCCCAGCGTTAAGCCGGGGTCTCTTTTTTAAAAAGGAGATTGGAGATTAAAGATTGGAGATTGGCCGTCTTCAATCTCCAATCTCCAACCGTCTCATCTACGACGAAGGCACACCCCACTCCGTAAAAATCGTCGTCGGGTCAGAGGTATGCACCCACACCCACAAATCATTGGGAGCATCAGCCGACCAGTTGTAGACCCATTCCGCGTCACGCGGGGGCATGTTGACACAGCCATGGCTGTGCTTGTAACCAAAGCGGTCGTGCCAATAGGCCCCGTGCAGGGCAATGTCATTGTTAAAAAACATCGTATGGGGAACATCTTCCACAAAGTAGTAATCTACCTTGCCCTCAGCTCCCGACATTTTAATTCGATCATGCCGATCCCACACCTGGAAAAGCCCTTCATGTGTCGGCCAGCGGTTTAGCCCACTGGAAACCAGCCCAGCATACACCATGCGGTCGCCTTGGTAGGCAGCAAAACTCTGCTCATACAAATCTACTTCCACCCACTGGTCATCGGGACCAACCCCTTCAGGGCGGGTCGTGGGGTCTACCAAGGCAACATAGGTTTGGCGCATCCAACGGCCGTTTCCAATGTCATACCAAATCCAGCCATCCTCCGCCTCAACCGCCGCAAACACTTCAAAAAAGGTGTAGCGCGGCAATTTCAAATTGCCCGGTGTCGGTTCAGCCCCCGGCGCGTCACTGTACCAATAATCTACAATCATCCAGCCAAACGGCCGTTCGGGGCGGTTCTTAATCTCAAACCCCGTAAACTCCGAATCCTCCACCACACGAGCTTCCGACGCCTGCACATATTCATCAAAGTTGATCATGTACCAGGTTTGCCCCTCATTCTCCACCACCGCCTGCACCGTGGAAAACAAAAAGCCATCCCCCACATTCCGCACCAGCGGGCTACCCATACTTGGCCCCGCATACACATTGGCAAAATCCGCCAGCTTCACATACATCACACGCGGCAAAAAGCTGTTTGCCAGCGGCTCCGGTGCCACAAACGTGGGCTGCGGCAGCGAGGTGTCACACACATACACCCCTTCCTGCAAATAACAATCAGCCGCAGCAGCCTCATCCACAAACCAAATGAGACCCACACCGGCCACTATCAGGAACAAGCATAACTTTGTCAGGGCTTTCATAAATCGTCTAACCACCATCAAGAATCTAAAGGTTTGGGTATGTTACCCAACCAACCAAACCATTTCAAGTAAAAACCTTACGAAATACCGTTTTGTTTTGCACCATTCATTCAATTATAATCCAAAAAAGGAAGTGCCGGTCTATGTCCACACAATCGTTATTTGTCCAAACAATCGTCTATCTCTTCTCAGCCATCTCCGCCACCCTGCTCCACCTCTTTATCCTGCTTGGGCCTGGGCTAATCATGGCCTTTGCCATGCACCATCTCTCACGCCAAATCGCCCACCGCTTAATTGCTCTCATCGGCTATGAGCCGTACCTTTACCTGTTTAGTTATGTCGGTACTTTTTTTCACGAGCTAGGCCACGCCGTTTTCTGCCTCATTTTTGGCTATCGCATCGTTGAATTCAAATTTTATGAGCCAGACAACTATTCGCCTTATCGAGGGCATGTGCTGTATCTCTACAACCCCAAGAGTTTCTATCACCTCATTGGGCAGTTTTTTACGGGGATTGGCCCTATTTTTGTCGGAACGGCCGTTATTGCCCTCGCCAGCTATCTTCTCATTGGCCCCGTCGTCATCAACCCCATTACCCAAATGGGCATCAACCTCGACAATCTCAACAGCGGCAGCGAAATCACCGCCTTTGTCCAGCTCGCCATCAGCAACATGGGAGCCTTGTTCAAACTGCTCCTCTCGCGCCGCGCTCTCCTCAGTTGGCAGCTATACACCCTGCTTTACCTCATCATCAGCGTTGGCAGCTCCATCACCCTCAGCCTTTCCGACCTTGAAGGCGTCATCCAGGGACTCAGCATCATCATCCTGTTGTTACTCGCCTTCAACATCAGCACCCTTTGGATGGGCAACTTTGCCAACCGCTTTTTTCTGCAAATCAGCCAACTGTACCAACTGTTTTACGGCATGATGCTCTTTGTTCTCATCATCAACACGCTCGTCTTCCTGCTGCTGCTCCTCACCGTCACCATTCGTCACCGCCTGAAATAAAAAGCAAGGGAGCAGAGGAAAATCTCCCCTGCTCCCCTGCTCCTCGGCTCCCCCGCTTTCCTTCCTAATCGGCTACATCAATATCCACAAACGCCGTCATCCCCCAACGCAGCGGCAGCCCGTCACTATTATCTACATCAATGACCACATCATAGGTCACATCACCGCGTGACAGAGTGGCAACGGCCGCAATATCAGACACCGTGCCATTGAGTACCGTATTGGGCAGCGCGTCAATTTGCACTTCCACCGACTGCCCCAACCCCACCGACACCACATCCAGCTCGGTCAAATCCGTCGTTTTCACCTGCCAGCCGCTAAAATCGGCAATCGTCACCACGGGCAAACCAGGGCTAACCAATTGCCCCAATTCGGTGTTAATCTGACCAATCGTGCCATCAAACGTCGCGGTCAACACAGTCCGAGACAGCGCCGCTTCGGCCGCGTCCAGTGCCGCCTGGGCGTTAACCACCCCGGCCTCAGCCTGGGCCACGGCCGCTTCTGCCTGCACCACACCCGCCTGAGCCTGGGAAACGGCCGTTTGTGCCTGTTCCACCCCCACCTCAACCTGCTGCACCTGCTCCGCCGTCGCCCCAGCCAGCGTCAACGCCAACTGCGCCTCCGCCAACTGCTGGTTAGCCTGGGCAACAGCCACCGAACCAGAAGCCGCAGCCCGCTGCCCCGCAGTCGGCCCCGCCTGCAGCGCATCTAAAGCCGCCTGCGCCGCCTGCAATTCCAGCCGCGCCTGCTCCAGTTCCGCCCGCTTGGCTTCTTCCACCGGGCCATACTGCGGGCAAACTTCCTTCTCTTCACCCTCAGGTGTCGTCACCTTGAAACAATTATCCAGAATATCCTGATACTGGTCTTCAATTATCTTCACCCGGCTCTGCTGCGCCGCCACATTGGCCTCCGCCGCGTGTACCTGGGAATCACGAATTTGTAGCGTTGCATCCCGGCCGGCCGCCGCCTGGTACACACCAGCCTGTGCCGCCGCCACGCCATCCTGCGCCGCGTCCACTTGCTCGGCACGGGGACCAGCCTGCACCAGCGCCAACTGCGCTTCCGCTGCTCGAATGCCCACTTCGGCTGTTGTCACGCGCCCTTGCGCCGCCGTTAGCTGCGCTTGCGCTGCTGCCAAAGCTGCCTCAGCCGCCTGCACACCCGCCTGCGCCTGGTCACGCGCCAGAGCAATAGTATCGTCATCCAGCCGCACCAACGGATCCCCGGCACTAACGCGATCTCCTTCCTGCACTAAAATCTCGGCCACAGTACCGCCGATCTGGAAGGAAAGTGCCACATCACGCAGCGGCACCACCTCCCCTTCGGCCGAAACCACGCCCAAACCAGTATTCACCGGGCTAGTGTTGGCCGTAGCAATGGGATCGGACGTTTCTGCGGCCGGTTCCGGGGCAGCAAACTGCTGATAGCCAAAATAGCCACCCACCCCTAGAATTGCCAAAATTGCGATTATGATGATTATGCGTTTCATCTACTTGCTCCGCTTATTGTTCCACATCCACATCCACAAAGGCGGTCATGCCCCAGCGCAACGGCAGTGAATTGTTGTTGTCCAGTTCAACTGTCACCGTGTAGGTTACATCTCCACGCGACAGCGTAGCAACAGTGTCAATGTCACTCACGGTTCCCGGCAGCACAGCGTCAGGCAAAGCATCTACCCGCACCTCAACCGGGAAACCAACGGCAACGTTTACCACGTCCAACTCGGTCAAATCAGTGGTTTCCACCACCCATTTGCTAAAATCGGCCAGGGAGACGATGGGAACACCGGGGGAAGCAATTTCACCCACCTCGACGTTTAATGAGGCAATGGTACCAGCAAAAGGTGCCGTGAGAGTGCGTTGGGCAACGGCTTCCTGGGCAGCAGAAACGGCCGTTTCTGCCTGGACCTTCCCCGCCTCCGCCTGCGCCACAGCCGCCCGCGCCTGCTCCACGCCCAACTCAGCCTCCGCACGCGCCGCCTCAGCTTGTGCCACCCCAATTTGAGCCACATTCACTTGCTCCGCTTGCGCCCCCGCCAGCAACAAATCAAGCTGCGCCTGCGCCGCGTCACGCTGTGCCTGCGCCGCTGCCACCGCATTGCCCGCCGCCACACGCTCCGCCTGGGTTGCGCCAGCATTCGCCTCGGCCAACGCCGCCTGCGCCGCCTGCAAATTGGCGTTGGCAGCGTTCAACTGCACCGCAACATCGGCAATCGTCTCTTCATCAGCCTCAAACCGCTGCAACAAGCCATAAATATCCTGCACTGGCTTGGCCGCCGCCTGCGCCGCGATTACTTGCGCTTCCGCCGACAAAATCTGGGCATCGCTTGCCCCTTCGGCCGTCAGCGACTGGTTGCCCACGGCCGCATTAATGCTGGCCTGTGCCATCGCCACACTGGCCTCGCTCACGGCCACCTGCTCGGCTGTGGGCGGGGCTGTGGTTATAGCCAACGCCGCCTGCGCTGCCTTCACGCCCACTTCGGCCGCCTGCATTCCAGCTTCAGCCGCCTGCAAACCAGCCTGCGCCGTCTGCAAACCAGCATCAGCCTGAATAGCCCCGGCAATCGCCTGTTGGAGGGCAATGTCCTGGTCGCTGCTGTCTAACCGCAAAATGGGATCGCCAGCCTGTACGCTATCGCCCTCGGCCACTAAGATTTCAACCACAGGGCCGGCCGTCAGCACCGATAGCTGGGTGTGGCGCAACGGCACAATTTGACCTTCAGCCGACACAGTGCCTAAACCGGTGTTGACGGCTACAGTGTTAACATCTACAGAGGTTTCTGCTTCTGGCTCAGTTGTGGTTTCCCCGCGCTGGCAGCCACCAACAAACAGGGCAATAACAGTGACCAGAATGAGTATGTTCCGTCTCATCTACAACTCCTTCAACAATTTGACACGGACAAACATGGGCAAATACGGATGAAGTCGCGCACGCAGGTACTTGCGTTCACCCCGGCTTCGATATGTATCGCCAAATCATGTGTGTGATTCGTATTCAAAAATGCTTGTGATCCAATTCACAAACCTATGGAGAATATTAGCACCAAACTGGTCTTTGCCTAGTCTCTGTTCGCTAATTTCCGGGGGTGGATGCTGTGTGCCAGCACCCTGACTGGTTAGCGGTGATGCACTTCATCAACAATACGGCCGTCGGCAATGGTAATGGTGCGGGTGACGCGGCTTGCCAGTTCGTTATCATGCGTCACCATTAAAATCGTCTTGTTACTGGCAACAAACGCTTCAAAGAGGTCAAAAACCGCATCGGCCGTTTTGGTGTCCAAATTTCCCGTTGGTTCATCGGCGGCCAAAATCGGGGGGTCGTTTGCCAGGGCGCGGGCAATTGCCACGCGCTGCTGCTGCCCACCCGACACTTCAGACGGGAGTTTGTAGGCCTGGTCAGCCATGTCTACCTGCTCTAGCAGGAAAAGGGCACGATCCTTGCGCTCGTTTTGCTTGTACATATTGCAAAAATCCATGGGCAACATGACGTTTTCCAGGCAGGAAAGCATGGGTAGTAGTTGGAAAAACTGAAAAATAACGCCCACGGTGCGACCGCGCCATTCAGCCATGGGGCCTTCTTTGAGGTTATGAACGGCCGTTCCATCCACCACCACACTGCCCGACGATGGCTTGTCAATCCCGGTAATCATGTTGATCAGTGTAGATTTACCGCTGCCGGATTTGCCCACCACGGCCACAAACTCGCCCTTGTCAATCGTCAGGTCAACGCCGTCCAGGGCAATAAAATCACCCACGGGGGTAGTGTAGGCTTTAACCACGTCCTGAATATCAATCAGATGCGGCGTCTCTATGTGTTGGGGTAAACGGCCGTTTCTGTTTACCTTTGTTTGACCACGTTGAAAAATTTGCTTAAACATTCACAGACCTCAACACAGACATACCTGCCTGCTTTACCGCGAATTTTAAGATTCGCACAAATCTTATACGTAAAACGCCACCCAGCGTTGCATGGGCTGGCGCATGATTTCCTTGGTAGAGAGATGGGAAAGAAAAAACGGCCGTTGTGTTCCAGCAACCAGCCCCCAACCCACAAACAATACCTGATAAAGTCACCGTTTTTAACCAGCAATCACCCGAAAAAGACTCCAAGCATTACCTAACACGGTCAATCGTGACAAATATCACAAGAAAATCTCTGCATTATGACACCATTCCCAGAAATTGACAAAGCACAGTTAGAAGGCTATAATTTTTTATGCTGAGTGAGTCTGGGTCGAGTGATTGATTAGGATCTGCTTTACATGATTACGATGGACAAATTAGTTCGGAGGACATCTCTTTTGTTACCTTGTCTACCAATTCTTACGTAAAGCAACATTACTCCATAATAATTATTCTGCGAATTATCGAACTCGGCCATCTGCTGTCACCAAATATTCAGCATATGTGCCGAGTTTTTTATTAGGCCCACTGAGCAAAAAACCTATAGGGAAAGAGACCGTATCAATATGCCCGACGAAGAAATGACCTCCTTCGAAGAACTCGAAGCCTTGCTCAATCAGCACGACTATGACATGCCGGAAGTAGGCGATATCCGCAAAGGCCTTATCGTCTCCGTCAGCAACCAAGGGATCATCGTTGACCTTGGGCTTAAACGTGATGGCTTGGTGCCAACCTCTGATCTGAACAAGTTGGAACCCGAAGAACGTGAAGAGCTGAAAGTAGACGAAGACGTTTTTGTATACGTCCAGCAAACAGACCAGCCTGATAGCCTTATCGTATCTGTCTTTCTGGCAAAGCTCAATCAGGATTGGATTGACGCCGAAAACCTTTTGGAAAGCGGTGATGTCATTGAAGGTGAGATTGCCGGCTATAACAAAGGCGGTGCTATTGTTGAATTTGGTCGCATTCGCGGCTTTATTCCTCTCTCTCACCTTGTAGATTTCAATCCTGGCATGAGCGACCGCAAACGCCAGCAAAAACTTGCCAAACTGCGCGGAATGCAACTGCCATTGAAAGTTATTGAAGTGGATCGTAAGCGCAAGCGGCTTGTTTTGTCCCAGCGTGAAGCGCAACGCGAGTGGGAAGATGCCAAACGTGTTGAACTGCTACAGGAACTCAAAGAAGGTGACGTTCGGACTGGGCGTGTTAGTGGTCTGCGTGATTTTGGCGTCTTTGTTGACCTTGGCGGAGCCGATGGCCTGGTTCATATTTCAGAACTGGCCTGGCACCGGGTTGACCATCCGCGTGAGATTCTGAAAGTAGGTGATGAGATCGAGGTGTATGTGATGCGCATTGACAAAGAACACGAGCGCATCAGCCTCAGTCGCAAAAAGCTGTTGGGCAATCCCTGGGATACGGTTGAGGAACGGTATCACGTTAATCAGTTGGTGGAAGGCAAGATTACCCGCTTGGTTGATTATGGTGCCTTTGCTGAAATTGAGCCAGGGGTTGAAGGGCTATTGCACGTTTCGCAATTGTCTCGCTCTTCTGTCGAATCGCCGGGTGAAGTGGTGCAAGTTGACGAAACCCACCTGCTGCGTATTGTAAGCATTGACCCACGGCGGCAGCGTATTGGTCTTAGCCTGAAAGCAGTGACTGCAACCGAACAGATTGAATGGATGGCTCACCGTGATTTAGGTGATAGTCCGGAAGCACAAGACAAAGATTGGTCGAGCGACGATGATGAAGAAACGGCCGATTTTGATATCGATGATTTTGAGGATGAAGAAGTAGAAGATGCGGCTGATGAATAAGCCGTATCTTTCTGCTCATACTGGTATTAAATAAACAAGGAGTATATGGGTACTAAACAAGACGATAAACTTGAAGTTGAAGGCACAATTGTACAATTGTTACCAAACACGCAGTTCACGGTGGAGCTGGATAACGGCCACCAGGTTCTGGCATATCTTTCCGGCCGTATGCGCCGTTACTACATCCGCATCTTGTTAGGCGATCGGGTTCGCGTGGAGATGACTCCTTATGATTTGAGTCGTGGGCGTATTACCTATCGGTACCGCAAACAGCCTACGCAGCAGCGCGATTAATGAAGGGTGGCAGTGCGATGTCCGTTGCGGGAATGGGCATCGCCTATAACTTTACCGGTGGCTTGATGACATAGCTTACCCAATCCCGCATAACCAGCTTGTCAACGACGGATCCTCCTGCACCGGCAACGGCCGTTTCCACATCTTCCATCTGCTGATCAATAATGCCGCTCAGGATTAAACGGCCGTTTTCCCCCACATACCCCATCAAATCCCCTTCATTCAGCAGTGCCACAATGACCGGGGCCAGGATATTGACCACGACAACATCCCAATTGCGTTCGCTAACGCTGTCTAAAGCTCCCTGCCACACTTCAAATTGACCGGCAACGTTGTTTTGGGTGGCGTTATTAACGGCCGTTTCCACCGCAATCTTGTCTGTATCCACCCCCACCACACGGCCGGCACCCAGCTTCAACGCCGCAATCGCCAAAATCCCTGACCCTGTTCCCACATCCAGCACCTTGCCCCCCGGCCGCACCACCAGTTCCAACGCCCTCAAACATTTTTGTGTCGTCGGGTGCAACCCCGTGCCAAACGCCATCCCAGGATCCAGCACCAACACTACATCATCTGGCTGCAGCATATCCCCGTCAGGCGCAGCCCCGCCCAGTTCCACCCAGCTTGGCTGAATCCAAATCCGGTCGCCTACACGAAACGGGTGATAATAAGCCTTCCACGCATTCGCCCAATCCGTCTCTGCCAACAGTCGAAACATTGGCGGCGGCAGGGGATAAAGCCGCGACATGTGGTACAAAATCTCTTCAATCCGACGACGTAGTTCCGGGGTATCCTCATCTTCCGGCAGATAAATCTTGACCGTGACGGCCGGCTCCAACGCCTCCGGGTTCAGATCAGCCATATCGCCAAGCTGCTCCAGCACCACCCCATCCTGATAAGCAAACGGCCGTAAAACCTCCGCCACCGCCTCAGCCCCCTCCCCATCTGTCACCACGCTTACTTCTAAAAACCGCGTCATAGACCAAACACGTCTCCCAGCGCGTCTTTCAACTGATTCAAAATACCCTTTTCTTTATGCGGAACCACTTCCTTGCCCAATGTGCGCGAAAGCTCCTGGAAAAGTTCTTGCTGCCTATCCGTCAAATTCTTGGGAATTGCCACCTGAATAATCACATGCTGGTCACCACGCCCAATATGCCCCCGGCCTGTACGATCCAATCGTGGCACCCCTTTACCGCGCAGCCGATGCACCGCCCCTGATTGCGTTCCGGCGGCCACGCTAATCCGCTCCTCGCCATCAATTGTTGGCACCACCACATCGTCACCCAAGGCCGCCTGCGCCACATTAATCTGCAAATCCAGATAGATGTCATTGCCGCGCCGCTGAAAAAACTCATGCGGCTGCACATGCAACACCACATACAAATTTCCCGGTGGGCCACCATTCGCACCTGGCGCCCCCTCTCCGCTCATCCGAATTTGCGTATCGTTGTCCACCCCAGCCGGAATCCGCACCTTCTTGGTGAATGTCTTCTGCACCTGCTTGCGACCATCACATGTCTTGCACAAATTAGGGATCAGCTCACCCGTGCCATTGCACGTCCGGCAAGTTGTGACATTCACAAACGACCCCAGAATAGATTGCTGTACCCGACGCTCTTCGCCGGTGCCGTTACACGTAGTACAAGTAATTGGCTTGGTGCCTGGTTCAGCCCCGCTGCCATTACAGGCTGTACAGGTCGCCGGCCGTCGGATTTCAATCTCCCTCTCAACGCCAAAAACCGCTTCTTCAAAGGTAATATCTAAATCGTAGCGTAAATCAGCACCCTGACGCGGCCCCTGCCGCCGCCGCCGCGAGCTACCAAAGCCGCCACCGCCAAAGAATTCTTCAAAAATATCGGCAACACTGCCAAAACCGCCCTCAAAACCACCAAAGCCACCGTCGTTTTGTACGCCAGCGTGTCCAAAACGATCATACCGCGCCCGCTTGTCATCATCCGACAACACTTCATACGCCTCATTAATCTCCTTGAAGCGCTCGGCGGCATCGGTCTCGCTATTCACATCGGGATGGTATTGTCGTGCCATGCCACGATAGGCTTTCTTGATCTGGTTTTTGTCGGCGTCGCGGCCAACGCCCAGAACTTCATAGTAATCTCGTTTGTTTGCCATAAAGCATAAAGCTGCAAGCATGGGGTTGACACCCCATGCTCGCAGCCCAATGGTCATCTTTTACAATTAAGCGTCGCTAAACTCGCCTTCAATAAAATCCTCGTCCTGCCCAGCACCAGCCCCACCAGGGTTTGCCCCCTCAGTTGGCCCCTGCTGCTGGTACATGGCCGAGCCTGCTTCCTGCATCACAGCCTGGAGTTGCGAAACGGCCGTTTTCATCCCCTCCGCATCTCCATTCTCCAACGCCTTCTTCGTCGCCTCAATCTGCGCCCGAATCCCACTCTTGCTCGCCTCAGGAATCTTATCCCCATTCTCGCTCAAGAACTTCTCCGCGCTATACACCGCCGAATCCGCCATATTATGCGCCTCAACCGCATCTTTCCGCTGCGAATCCTCCGAAGCATGTTGCTCCGCCTCATGCACCATCCGCTCAATCTCACTCTCATGCAAGCCACTCGACGGGATAATCTGCATCGCTTGCTCCCGGCTCGTCGCCTTATCCTTCGCACTCACATTCAAGATACCATCAGCGTTAATGTCAAACGTCACTTCAATCTGCGGTACACCACGCGGTGCCGGTGGAATCCCGTCCAGAATAAACTTGCCCAGACTCTTGTTATCGCCAGCCATCGGCCGTTCACCCTGCACCACATGAATCTCCACCTGCGTCTGACTGTCAGCCGCCGTCGAGAACACCTGGCTCTTCTTCGTCGGGATCGTCGTATTCCGCTCAATCAGCGGTGTCGCTACCCCACCCAACGTCTCAATCCCCAGCGTCAATGGCGTCACATCCAGCAGCAACACATCCTTCACATCACCGCCCAAAACACCCGCCTGAATCGCCGCACCCAGGCCAACCACCTCATCCGGGTTCACCCCCTTGTGCGGTTCACGCCCAAAGAACTGCTTCACCGCCTCCTGAATCGCTGGCATCCGGGTCATACCACCCACCAAAACCACCTGCGTAATCTCAGAAGTACCCAGCCCGGCATCCTTCAACGCCTTACGGCACGGCTCAATCGAACGGCGCACCAAATCTTCCGTCAGTTGCTCCAGCTTCGCCCGCGACAGCGTCAAATTCAAATGCTTCGGCCCCGTCGCATCGGCCGTAATGTAGGGTAAATTCAGCTCTGTCTGCATCGTCGTCGAAAGCTCAATCTTTGCCTTTTCCGACGCCTCACGCAGCCGCTGCAACGCCTGGCGATCATTGCGCAGGTCAATCCCTTCCGCCATCTTGAACTGGTCAGCCGCCCAATCAATAATCTTCAGATCAAAGTCATCCCCACCCAGAAAGGTGTCGCCGTTCGTAGATTTCACCTCAAAAACGCCATCACCTACCTCCAGAATAGAAATGTCAAAGGTACCGCCACCCAGGTCATAAACAGCAATCATCTCATCTTTGGTGCTGCCCAGCCCATATGCCAATGAAGAAGCCGTCGGTTCATTGACAATCCGCATCACTTCCAAACCGGCAATCTTGCCCGCATCCTTGGTCGCCTGCCGCTGGCTGTCGTTAAAATAAGCGGGGACGGTAATAACCGCCTGTGTAACGGTATCGCCCAAATACGCCTCGGCATCCGTCTTGATCTTTTGCAGCACCATAGCCGAAATCTCCGGCGGCGAATATTCACGCTCATTCATCACCACACGAATATCCCCATTCGGTGCTTTCTTGACATCGTAAGAAACATACTTACGCGCCCGTTCCACTTCCGGGTCATCGTATTTACGCCCCATAAACCGCTTTACCGACGCCACCGTGTTATGCGGGTTAATAACCGCTTGCCGCTTGGCAACCTGCCCCACCAGCCGTTCACCCGTCTTCGGATTTACCGCCACAACAGATGGAAACAGCCGACTCCCCTCTGCGCTAGGAATAACAACTGGCTCGCCACCTTCCATTACGGCCGCCACCGAATTTGTTGTTCCCAGATCAATGCCTATGATTTTTGCCATTTTTCTATCCTCACCTATGATTGCTTGTGATTAATGTTTTAATTATTCTGCCACATAGACCAACGCCGGCCGAATAATCCGGTCGCCAATCTGATACCCTTTCAACAGTTCGCGTGTCACCACGCCGCTTTCGTACTCATCCGACGGCTCCTGCGAAATCGCCTCGTGGAAATTCGGGTCAAACATCTGCCCCACCGCTTCAATCGGCTTCACATTGAAATTATCCAAAATGCCGTTGAGCTTACGGTGTACCAGCTCAATCCCGGAATACCAGCCATCCGCCGCAACAGCTTCCGGCACATTGTCCACAGCTCGGCCAAAATCATCCAGAACAGGCAGCAGCTTTGCCACCACATCCGCCATCGCATTTGTCCGCGCCAACGCCTGCTGCTTCTCAAACCGCTTCCGCGCATTTGCTACTTCAGCTTGCGCCCGTAAATAACCATCCAAATGCTTGGACGCCTCAGCCCGCGCCGCTTCTAGCTGCTCTTCAAGCGTCAACTCGGTGGCTTGTGCCTCAGCGACCGCCTCGGCCGCACTTTCGGCGCCATCCAATTGCTCCTGATCTTTCAATTCTTCGTTACTCACCTGAGATCACCTCGTTTTCATTTTTGGTTTGCAAGGGGCGTGGAGCCTCCAGGTAATAGTTATAGACAAACCCGGTCATCAAATCAGAAATATACCGCACAACCGCCACATTACGACCATAGGGCATTCGGGTGGGACCAATGACGGCCAGAGTACCGCTAATGTCCTCAACCATTCCATAACGAGCCAGGATGATGGTACAATCTTTGAGAGCTTCCCAACGGCCGTCTCCCCCAATAACCACCTGTACCCCCGACGACCCTTCTGGCTGCGCCTCGGAAATAACATCAGCCAGCAGCGTACGCTCTTCCAGCACCCGCACCGCCTGTCGCGTCCCGGCGTCATCCAAAATATTCACCAGCCCATCACGATAAATATCGCTAATGGTGGTTGAATCAGCACGGTTTAAAATATCCAAAATAAGCAGCGACACCTCTTGCTCCAGCGTATCCAACTGGCTCATCCGCTGCCGAATGTCATCAAAATGGGCATTGGCGTACAGCATATTCAGCCTTTCCGCCGCCACGCTTAACCGCTGCTGCGACAATGGCTCGGCTAGGGTCAGCATCTGCTGTTTCACCTCACCTCCATATAGCACCAGCACCATCAGCACCAGCCGCCCCTGCGTAGCAATTAGCTGCACATGCTTGAAGCGATTGGCGCGTAAAGGTTGGGGCATTGTGACAAAGCTGGCACCTTGCGACGTGCGTGCCAGGATAGCCGCCGCCAAACGCATCCACTGGTTCAAATCCAGCCGCGCCTGGTGAAATTGGTGGCTGATCATTTGCTGGTCACGCAACGGCAAATGGAACTCGCCCAGCAGCCGTTGCACAAAATAACGATAGCCGCTTTCCGTGGGAATACGGCCGGCCGACGTATGCAGTTGCACCAAATAGCCCAAATCACCCAACATTGCCATCTCATTACGAACGGTTGCCGGGCTAATATCCAAACGATATTGTTTTACAAGCGTGCGCGAACCCACCGGGATACCGGTTTCAATATAATTCCGAACAATCAGCTTTAAGATACGTTCTTGACGCTCTGATAACGGCAAAACCATCTACGAATAGACCTCTATCTGAAATCTGTGGGCAACAGTTGTTGAAGCTGCTTGTTTTAGCACTCTCGCTTGCTGAGTGCTAACATACGCTTTGAATATCATAACATGCCCAAAAATGAGCGTCAAATAAAATATATGTTAGATTTTTTCGCTTGAATTTGAGGACGAGTCTGATGAAGTTTGCGGAACATCAGGCGGGGGAGAAAAACGGGGACCACGTGTTGGCTCAATGATCTTCCACAGCGTGCGAACAATGATTTTTATGTCAAGCCAAACCGACCAGTTTTCGGAATACCACAGGTCATATTTTGTGCGCTCGGCAATGGAAGTATCACCTTGCAGACCATGTAGCTGCGCCCAGCCCGTCATGCCCCCTTTTTCACGGTGACGCTCCATGTAGCGGGGAACACTTTCCCGAAACTGGTTAACATAATACGCTTGTTCCGGGCGCGGCCCCACCAGGCTCATTTCACCCAAGAGAACGTTGATGAGCTGCGGCAGCTCATCTACCTTTATATAGCGCATAAAGCTGCCAAGCCGCGTCTGACGCGGATCGCTGTCCACCGTCCAGCCGGGGCCGTGCTTTTCGGCATCGCTGCGCATGGAGCGGAATTTGAGCATGAGAAAGGGCTTGGCATCCAGCCCCATACGTTCTTGAACAAAAAAGACCGGGCCGGGCGATTCCAGCTTGATGGCAACAGCCACGAGCAGCATGAGGGGAGAGAGCAAGATAATGCCAACGGCCGCGCCAAGAAAATCAATAAGGCGTTTAAAAATGAGCAGATAGCCGCGCATGGCGTAATCGCGCACGGCCAAAAGAGGCAAGCCACCGAGATCATCAATGCCTTCCTGGGAGGTGATAAACTGAAAAATATCGGGAAAAACCTTGATGGAAACACGGCCGCGTTCGCAGTAGGAGATGATGCGGACAATTTCGCGGTGGCCTTTTTCGGGAGCGGCTATGATTATTTCGTCAATGTTGTAGCGGTCAATGAGGGCGGGAAGCTGCTGCGGCCGGCCGAGAACGGGAATCCCCTGTATTTTACGAAAACCCCGGTCGTCGGTGGCAATGCCGACCAATTCGTACCCTAGCTGGGGCGACCATTGAATACGCTGAATGATCATCCGCGCCGTTTCACCAGAGCCAATCATGAGTACGCGGTCTTTGCCGATGCCGCGCCGTTGCAAAGAGACGCGCACCTGCTGGTGCAAGGCACGCATCAGCGTCATGAGGATTATTGCAAACAGCCAGGCGTAAACCGTCATGGCGCGGGGATAATCCTGAATGACATCACTATCTTTAAACAAAAAAATGGCTGTAGAAACAGAAAGTAAGTGGCCGATGGTAACGCTGGCAACGGAATAATAGAATTGGTCTACGCGGGAAAGGGCGCGAGGGATGTAATATTGGCGGTTAAAGAATTGGGCGGCAATGATGAAAACAACCTGCACGCCTAATAACCCCAGATAGCGTGTTAGGGGAACGAGGTTGGTGAGTTCATCGGGATAGGGGATGCTGCGGCGCAGGTAGTAGGCGGCAACAAAGGCCAGAATGATGGCAACAACATCGAGACTGACGAGGGAAAAGGTATAGATGGTGCGTACCTGCTGCGTTTTCACGAGGCAATTGTAGCAAAGGCGTGGGGGGTGTCCAATGGTGGGGTGGGCAACAAACCAACGGCCGTTTTTCCCTCACCCTCCTCTTACCCTACGACAATGCTTTTTTTACAAACGGCCGTTATCATATCCATTCAACTTCACACTTGGAGAATGACATGCGAACATCTTACACCATCCCCCTGATGATTTTTTTTGCCATTGCCAGCTTTAGCGGCGGCTACGTGCTGGGGCAATCACCCGCTGCCCCTTTGCCCCTCTTTGGTGCTTCCACGGCTACGCCCGAAGCAGCGCAAGAAACCTTTGCCCCGTTTTGGGAAACGTGGGACGTGGTGCATCGTCGGTTTTTTGACCAAACGGCCGTTAATGACGAAGCCCTCATGCAAGGCGCCCTGGAAGGCATGTTAGCCGTTCTGGATGACCCCAACACCCGCTATCTGCCCCCCGAAGACGAAACAGCAGCGCGAGAAAGTATGTCGGGCGAGTTTCAGGGCATTGGTGCCGAAATTGAAGTCAATGAAACCGGTGCAATTGTGATCGTTTCTCCCATCGAAAGTTCACCAGCCGAAGCAGCCGGGCTACAGCCGGGCGATATTTTACGCAAGGCCGACGGGGTTGACCTAACCGGCATGGATGCGTCGGAGGCGGCGCGGCTGGTGCGTGGGCCGGCCGGAACGGCCGTTTTGCTCACCATTGAGCGCGGCGAGGAGACCTTTGATGTCGAAATCATCCGCGACGTGATCAAGCTGGCAAGCGTGCGCGGCGACATGCTGGCCGACAACATCGCCTACGTGCGCGTCAACCGCTTTGCCGAAACAACGGCCGCTGAACTGGAAAAATCATTAGCGGAGCTAACGGCACAAAATCCCACGGGCATCATTGTGGATTTGCGCCGTAATCCAGGGGGGCTGCTACAAACGGCCGTTGATATCGCCGACCAGTTCCTGCCCGAAGGCACCGTTGTGGTGGAACGGTTTGGCGACGGACGCGAAACCGTGTTTAAAGCCACCGACAAGGGGCTGGCCGAAGATTTACCCCTCGTCGTCCTGATTGACGAAGGCAGTGCCAGTGCCTCGGAAGTATTGGCCGGAGCCATTCAGGAGCGAAAGCGGGGTGTTCTCATCGGCCAAACCTCTTTTGGCAAAGGCACGGCGCAAACGTGGCAGCCCCTCAGCAACGGCGGCGGCGTGCGTATCACCATTGCCCGCTGGCTGACACCCGATGAAAACTGGGTACACGGGACGGGTCTAACCCCCGACTACTTTATCCCCCTGCCCGAATTCAAGCCCGACACACCCTTTGAAGACACGCAGCTTGATGCAGCCGTGGATTTTCTCAACGGCAAGACCGTCATCAGCATTCCCCCCAGCGAAGGATAGAGCCGGGCGTAGGCAAACCGTGCTGCTGGCGTATGCGCCATAATCTGGCACATGGCCTACGCCCCCACTATAATTGCGCCACCTCAACAGAAGCATATTGCATGAGCGGTAATAATAAGAATAAGGGAGAAGGCATGAGGATTTTTATTACGGGTGGCAAAGGGCAGCTTGGCACGGCACTGGCGGCGGCATTAACCGACCATGGCGTGACGCTGACCGATTTGCCAGAAGTGGACATTGCCGACAAGGGAGCCATTTTTGCCGCCATCGGCACGGCGCAGCCCGATGTGGTCATTCACTGCGCCGCCTATACCAATGTGGACGGCTGCGCCAAGGATCCGCAGTTGGCGTACCGGGTGAACGG
>WBZL01002593.1_pt1 | contig 17444 bp, 11 predicted proteins | sample 5204291 | NCBI WGS metagenome assembly WBZL01 (sample SAMN12344345, study PRJNA552823) | activated sludge metagenome | biome: Activated sludge suspended growth; feature: Nitrification reactor; material: Wastewater; isolation source: activated sludge from nitrification reactor of wastewater...
CTGCCGCCTGCGCCCTCACCCGCCTGACCAGACAGCAGAAGCACGCCATCAAACCTCGGAGAATCGCTGTTCGGGCGGCTTCTTCGGGGTTTATTTGTGTGAAAAGGTAAATGTTCAAACTCAGCCCGGATAACCATTTGAGACTCCTGGCAGCATTAACCAAGACAAACGCGCTATGAAAACAGACGAACTCAGTTATCGCTCCGCCGAAATCGAAGACTTTGACCAATGTCTGGCCATCGATCACAGCTACCAAACCAGCCGCATCTGGCAAATGAACATCAACCAACAGCCGGAAACCATCAGCCTGCGCTTTCAAACCCTGCGCCTGCCCCAAACCACCAGCATCCCCTATCCCTACGACCAGGAAGAACTGCCCAAACGTTGGTGGGAAGCCCATTGGTTCCTTGTCGGCGAGCATCAAGCGAAAATTCAAGCCTATGTCACCGCGACCTGTGAAACATTGCGGCCGGTTGTCTGGATCAACGATCTGGCCGTCGCCCCGGATTTTCGCCTGCACGGACACGGGTCTCACCTCATCGACGCCGCTCGCGGCTGGGCCAAACAAGAAAACGCCCGCCACCTCATGGTCGCCATTCCCATGAAAAACGATCCGGCCATAACCTTTCTCCGTAAAAATGGTTTTAATTTTTGTGGGTATAATGAGGCCCACATCAAACGACGAGATATCGATCTGTATTTCAGCGCTAAACTGTAACTGTAAATTAATTCTATGATTGAGTTTCTTGCACTTACCAACGACGTCCTGCAAGCGGTTATTGTTATTTTTGGTTCGGCCGTCGTTTTATATAATTTAGGCCGGAGTTTACGCATCCGAGTCATGAAGGCTTTCTGCGCCCTCGTGACATTTGTGGTCATCGTTTACCTGTCGGAACTCCTGGTCAGCCGCATCATTCGCAACGATTTTGCCGTTAACTGGCTACAAGTGGGCTGGATTGGCATCGCCCTGGTTCCGGCGGCACAGTACCATCTGGCCGATACTTTGCTGGAAATCACCGGCGCGCCCAGCCGCAAATATCGCGTCCTGCTTGGGTATCTCAGCGCGCTGTTCTTTTTAGGCCTGGTGTTTTGGACAGATCTGATTGTTGGCAAGCCGGTATTTATCCCCCACGCGCCCCATTTACAGGCCGGCCCCCTCTTTTTTCTGTTTGCCCTACATTTCTGGCTGGTGACAGTGGCCAGCATCCACAATGTTTGGCGCGCGCGCCAGCGCTGCATCACCCGCACTACCCAGCGGCGCATGACCATCACCCTGGTTGCTTTTTTGGCCGCGCCTCTGGCGGTGTTCCCTTATTTGATTGTGGATAACAACTCCAGTGTGTCGGCGTCAATCTGGTTCTGGCTGATTGCCATCACCGGCAATCTAGTCGTGGGGGTGATGTTTGCCGCGTTAACGGCCAATCTGGTTTACTTCGGGGCGGCGTCGCCGGACCGTGTGGTGCGGGTTCGATTGTTCAAATTTATGGCTCGCGTGCCGCTGGCCGGCACTATCGTGCTGGTGGTGTTTATTTACGTCAGCCGCAACAGCCCGATATTGGGACTGCCGGCGGAGACGGCGCTGGGTTTTGCCCTGGTGATGACGGTGATGCTGGTGGAATGGGCGATTCATGCGTATAAACGGCCGTTAGAACGCTTCTTCCAACTCAACGACGACCCGGACGTGCGCCGGATTCAGGCGCTCAGCGAACGCCTGCTCACCACCGCCGACCTGCACCAATTTCTGGAAAGCATCCTGGCGACCACCTGCGAAGCACTGCGCACGCCAACCACCTTCGTCGCCGCCATCACCCCAGACGGCCCAAAATTGGAAGCCGTCGTCGGCCCACTGGCCGAGCCGGAAGCGCAAGCCATCTGGCAGCAAGCCGACTGGCGCGAACTAACCTCGGCGGATGGCGAAAACGGCCACAGCGAGAAATTGCAAACGTTGGATGATTTTTTCTTGTGGCAGAATTATTGGATACGGCCGTTATACAACCGCCAGCAAGACATCGTCATTGGCATCTTTGGTTTGCGCGCCCGCGCCAGCACGCCGGACCTCTCGCCCAGCGAGCTGCTCACCCTGGACAAACTGCTCGATCAGGCCGAAAACGCCTTGCAAGACCGCATCTTACAGCAAGAAGTATTTGCCGCCGTCGAGGGGCTGCTGCCGCAAATTACCGCCTTGCAAGAACGCCGCCGCGCGGCGACATTTGGCGGCCTGCCTGTTCTGACCGATGCGGAAATGGAGGGGGATACGGCCGTTTCCCCCAACAGCGTGGTCAATGATCCCGATTTCAACACGATGGTCAAAGACGCCCTCAGCCATTACTGGGGCGGCCCCAAATTAACCAAAAGCCCGCTGCTGGGCCTGCGCGTCGTTCAAAGCACTCTGGACGAGTATGGCAACAATCCCTCCAGTGCCTTACGCGCCATCCTGGCCGACGCCATCGAGCTGCAAAAGCCGGAAGGAGAACGCAATCTTTCGACCACGGAATGGATTTTGTACAACATTTTGGAGCTTAAATTTGTCCAGGGGCGGCGTGTACGCGACGTAGCCCGACGGCTGGCCATGAGCGAAAGCGACCTGTATCGCAAACAACGCATCGCCATCGAAAACGTCGCCCAGACGGTAGCCACCATGGAACTGGCTGCCCTGCAAGACCAGCCTGCCGCCGAAGAACCACTCCTCCTGGCGGCAAATGTCCCAGCGCAAGAAGAATTGATAGATTAGCGGTAAATACACAGCCCTCAAGGGTTTGCTCTTGGGAATTTGGATGATTTGCGTATCAAACCCTTGGGGTCTTGCCAGAGGAATCTGAACAGCACGACCAGCGATTGGAAATGCATCCAATCGCCAATCTCTTTCCAGCGAGTAACCGACCATGACTTCATTTTCTTACCAGCAACACCAACTTTTGTGCGAATCTGTGCCCCTGGCCGACATTGCGGCCCAGGTAGGCACGCCAGTTTACGTGTACAGTCAGGCAGAATTACAGCGGCGCGCTTTGGCTTACGCCACGGCCGTTCCCCCACAACGCAGTCTCGTTTGTTACGCCGTCAAGGCCAATGGCAACCCGGCGCTGCTGCAAATCTTGCGCCACGCCGGTCTGGGCGCGGATGTGACCAGTGGCGGGGAATTGTTTCTGGCCCTCCATGCGGGCATTGCACCGGACAAAATCATCTATTCAGGCGTGGGCAAAACGCGAGCAGAAATTGAAACGGCCGTGCGCGCCAACATCCGCGCCCTTCATGTCGAATCGGAAATGGAACTGCTGACCATCGAGCGCGTGGCGCAGGATCTGCAAACCCGCGTCGCCATCGGCGTGCGCGTCAACCCGGATATTAATGTTGTCACCCATCCCTACATCAGCACCGGGCAGCATTCGCACAAATTTGGCGTGCCGCTGCCCAGCGCCCTGCGCTTGCTGCGCCTGGCCGCCGATTCGCCCCACCTGCTCCCGGTCGGCCTGGCTACCCACATTGGCTCGCAAATTACCGACGTGGCTCCCTTTGGCGAAGCGGCCGCCTTTTTGGTGGCCGCCGCGCAGCAGTTGACCAAATCGGGCATTCGCCTGCGCTATCTGGACGTGGGCGGCGGGCTGGGCATTGATTATGAGCAGCAAAATGCGCCAACGATTACCGCCTGGGCAACGGCCGTGACCCAACCGATTTTAGAGGCAGGCTACGACGTGGTGCTGGAGCCGGGGCGGTCGATCATCGGCCCGGTGGGCGCGCTGCTTACACAGGTTGTCTACACAAAAATTCAGGGTGAAAAACATTTCACCATTGTCGACGCCGGCATGAATGACCTGATTCGGCCGACGCTGTACAGCGCCTACCACCCCATGGAAACCGTCAGACAACCGGGCGGCAGCAACGACCGACTGACCACCAATGTGGTGGGACCAATTTGTGAAACGGGGGATTTTTTGGCCAAGGAACGGCCGTTGCCCCCCATGCAGCCAGGTGATTTATTGGCCGTGCTGCAAGCGGGCGCGTATGGCTTTGCGATGAGTTCCAACTATAACGGCCGTGTCCGCGCCGCCGAAGTGCTGGTAAACGGCGACCAGTTCCGCGTGATCCGCCGCCGGCAAACGATTGAGCAGTTGTTGGATGGGTGTGCGTGAGACGGCCGTTTTCGTGTAAAATGGAAGGGACGGAGACTGAGGAATTGAGATTAGAGATACATGGACAAAGGGCTACCATCTCAAATTTCAACGCTTCGATGCATAAGACCAGGTTGAATTTTAGAAAGAGGTGACTGTTATGTCTATTTGGCTTCTCGATAACAGCCTGAAAGTGAGCATTTACTACGACGAATGTGATTGCGAATACGATGACAACATTTGCGTTTCCATCATCGAAGATTGCCCGGAAGAGGAAAAAATCTTCCGCCACGACGAGACCAACCTCTATCTGACGCCGGAACAGGCGTTACAGCTCATCCAGGCGCTGAAGGCGGCCACAGCCGAAAGCAAGCTGCCGCAGCACGGTGACTAGTTTTTAGACCTGACAGGTTTGGGAAAACCTGTCAGGTCTGGTTAAGATTGTTTACGCCTGCAGCGCCGGATCTGCCAGACGCAGGTACTCCCAGGTGTAAATGCCCGTCCAATGGCCGTCGCTCCACTGAAACTGCAAGGCGTAACTCCCCACAGCCTCGACGCTCTCCAAATTCAGATCATCATCTTTGGCTGAGCGCATCACGTCCAGATCGGGCGGTCCGCCCATGTTGTCGTGCCCGCCTTTGCATTCCACGCAGGGACACACAGCCCGTAAACCGGCAAAAGACAGTCGGCTGGAACGGCCGTCACTCCAATTAATTATCAACACACGCTCATTTCGATCGGCGGTTACGCCAGTTGGTTTTACTTTTTCCATCGAATCGCCCTATTTTTATTACTGTGCAAACCCCAAGGGTTTGCCATTGAGAATTTGGATTAGCTGGGCATCAACCCTTGGGGTTTTATACGCTGACCCCAAGGGTTTGCCGTTGGGAACTTGGATTAGGTGGTTATCAAACCCTTGGGGTCTACAGGGAGGCCAACCGCTCGCTTAATTCGGCCTGACTGGCTTGCAGTTGGACCAATTTATCGCGCTCTTTTTGGACAACGGCCGTTGGCGCTTTCGCGGCAAATGGGCTGTCCAACAACCCGGTCAACCGGGCAATCTCCTTATCCAGAGCCGCCAATTCCTGCGTCATGCGTTCTTTTTCTTTGTCCAGGTCCACCATGCCGGCCAGGGGCAGGTAACAAGTCACATCGCCCAGAGCCAGGGTAACAGCCGCATCGGGCGCGTCGGCCTGGGGGACAATTTGCAGATGGGCTTCATCCAGTCGGGCCAGGAAAGCCAGGGTTGAATGCTGCGCGGTGAAGACGGCCGTTTTCTCCCCTGCCGCCACAATCGCTGCAATCTTCTTCGCCGGTTCTACTTTATTGTCCGAACGGACGGCGCGAATCTCGCGCACCAGTTCGCGCAGGCGCTCATAATCCGCCGCCGCTTCGGGGAACGTCTGTCCGGCAGCCGGCCAATCGGCAATGATCAGCGCCTCAGCCCAGCCCTCAGCCGGCGCGATGTCCAAATCGGCCGCCACAAACGCCTGCTTAAGCTGCTGCCAGGTCTCCTCAGTGACAAAAGGAATGTAGGGATGCAGCAGCCGCAAGCTGTGATCCAGCACGCGCTGCAAAACATGCAGCGTCGTCCAGGCACGCCCGCCGCCCTCATCCAATTGCACCTTGGCCGTTTCCACGTACCAATCGGCAAAATCGCCCCAAAGAAAATCGTAGACCTGACGCCCCGCCTCGCCAAAGAGGTAATTGTCCATCAGCCGGTCCGTTTGCCGGACAATTTCAGCCAGGCGCGTCAGAATCCATTGATCAGCGACGGTGTAATCAAGCTGCGCCGGTTTGTCGCTTTTGGTCACCTTATCCAGGCTGCGGGTGATAAAGCGGGTCGCATTCCAGATTTTGTTGGCGAAGTTGCGATTGCTGGTCACTTTGTCCAGCGATAAATTGAGATCGTGGCCGGGCGTGCCGCTGGTCAGCAAAGTGAAGCGCAGGGCGTCGGTGCCATATTCGCGCATCACATCCAACGGATCGGTCACATTGCCCTTGGTCTTGCTCATCTTTTGGCCGTGTTCGTCGCGCACCAGGCCGTGCAAATAGATGGTGTGGAAGGGCACGTCGTTGGTAAACAGCGCTGCCGACATGACCATCCGCGCCACCCAGAAAAAGAGAATGTCGTATCCCGTTTCCATGACGTCTGTGGGATAGTAACGCAGCAAATCAGGCGTTTGCTCCGGCCAACCGAGCGTAGAAAACGGCCACAACGCGCTGCTGAACCAGGTGTCCAACACGTCGGGGTCTTGTTCGATATGCGGGCTGCCGCAAACCGCGCAGAGATCCGGATCCGTGATGGTGACGGTTTGCCCGCCGCAGTCGGCGCAATACCAGACCGGGATGCGGTGACCCCACCACAATTGGCGGCTGATACACCAGGGACGGATATTTTCTAACCAGTTATCCCACACTTTGACAAAGCGATCGGGGACAATTTTGATGCGGCCGGAGTGGACGGCCGTTAACCCCATCTTAGCCAGCGGTTCCGCCTCGACAAACCATTGTTTGCTTACCAGTGGCTCGATAATTTCGCCGCCGCGCTGGCTGCGCGGCACGTTCAGCGTGTAATTCTCTTTTTTGATGGTCAGACCGGCGGCCTCCATATCGGCCCATAGCTGCTTACGGCAGGCAAAACGGTCCATTTCGGCATACGGTCCGGCGTGGTGGTTCATGGTGGCGTCACGGTTCATCACATTGATGATTTCCAGGCCATGCTTTTTGCCAATCTCAAAGTCGTTGGGATCATGGCCGGGGGTGATTTTGAGCGCGCCGGTGCCAAACGCGATGTCCACGTATTCGTCGGCGATGATCGGGATTTCGCGGTTGAGCATCGGAACCAGGCAGGTTTTGCCGATGAAGGCCTGATACCGCTCATCGTCGGGGTGGACAGCCACGGCCGTATCGCCCAATATCGTCTCGGGTCGGGTGGTGGCCACCGGCAGGGAACCGCCGCCGGCTACCGGGTAATTGAAGTAATAGAGGAAACCGGGTTCTTCGCTGTACTCTACTTCGAGATCGGAAACGGCCGTTTGCAGTCCCGGCGACCAGTTCACCAAATACTCCGCCTGGTAGATCAGCCCCAGGCGATACATGCGCACAAACGCCTCGCGCACGGCCCGCGACAACCCTTCGTCCAGCGTAAACCGCTCCCGGTCCCAATCGCACGACGCTCCTAGATGGCGCAGTTGTCCGGTGATGTAACTGCCGTACTTCTCTTTCCAGGCCCAGGTGCGCGCCAGGAACGCTTCGCGGCCGATTTCCTGCCGTGACGTACCCTCGCCGATCAGCATCTTTTCCACCTGAAGCTGCGTGGCAATGCCGGCATGATCAACACCCGGGACCCACAATGCCGCCTTCCCCTGCATACGGGCGCGGCGAATCATTAAATCTTCCAGGGCGACAAACATGGCGTGGCCCATGTGCAGTTCACCAGTCACATTGGGCGGTGGGATGGAAATCACAAACGGTTTGGCGTCGGTGGGGCGCGCCTCTGGTTTAAACCAACCGTTTTCTTCCCACCAATGATAAAGGCGCTCCTCGGTGCTAAGAAAATCGTAAGCTTTGGGCATATCGGGCATAGTTTAACAATCCTTTGTTCGTTTGTACGATACAACAAAAAACTCTCTCATCCAATCAAGGACGAGAGAGTTGAATCTCACGCGGTACCACCTTGGTTCCGTGGCCTGTATTGGATGGTCCGCCAAATATGACGGCTCACGATTTACGGGCGACGGCGCTCTGGGCTGTAACGGGCTGACCCGGTTTTGCCTACTGGGTTTCAGCAAAACGATTCATGGGCGACTTGGGAAACGGCCGTTCCGGTCAAAGTTTTCAGCCAGGACTTCGACTCTCTAGCGGGGCCAATCACCTACTACTCCCACTCATAATCTTTATGTATGGCTGATAGTATAACAATGGCCGCAGCGGAAACCAAATTTTCACTATTTTCACTCGCTTGGCTATTTGACTTTTTCCAGACGGTAAACGGCGTAGAGACCGATAACGGCCGTTACCCCCGCCATCAAATATCCTTCTAAAACGGTCGCCTGCGTCACAAACAGCCCGATCATGCCAAACGCGCCGGTGATTAAATACAGCAGCAAAACAGCTTCGCGCTGACTGTAGCCCAGGTTCACCAAACGGTGGCTGGTGTGATCTTTACCGGCCGTGTTCGGGCTGACACCACGGCGCAAGCGCGAAATGACCACCAGGGTTGTGTCAAAAATGGGCAGTCCCAAAATAAACACCGGCACCATCCAGGTGACAAAACTGACATTGCCAGGAAAACGAAGCTGAATGCCTAAAATTGCCAGCGAAAAACCCAAAAACAGAGACCCTGCGTCACCCATGAAAATCTGCGCCGGTTTGAAGTTGTAGCGTAAAAAACCTAAACAAGACCCCAAAATAGCCGCCGCCAGCGAAGAGACCAGGAACTGACTATTTTGCAGACCAAGCAGCAGCATAAACGAAGCCGCCACAGCGCTCACACCGGCGCTCAGACCATCCATGTTGTCCAAAAAATTGATGGCGTTGCTGATGCCCGCCAGCCACAAAAATGTAAGGATATAGTTGAGATAGTCGGGGATAGGCAGTTGGACGCGAATGCCAAAATAAGCGAGGACGAGAAAGGCTAAAAATTGCCCGGCGAGTTTTACCCAGGCAGGCAGCCCTTTGCGGTCATCCAACAAGCCAGTCAGTGCCACCAGACTGAGCGCCATGACCACACCCGTCACCGAACGAGCCAACTCGCCGGAAAAAAAGAGGACCGCCGCCATGGCCCCGGCAAAAATCGCCACACCGCCCATCAGGGGGATGGGGGTGCTGTGCAGCTTGCGCTGCGCAGGCGCATCCACAAAGCCAAAGTTGATAGCGATTTTACGCACCCAGGGAATGCTAACGGCCGTTACCATGAGTGCAATGACAAAAATGACCAGGGCAGCTTGCACGCTACTGTCCGCCCTCAAAAACGTCGATACGCTCGATTAAATCACCGGGTTGCGTGGGGTTAGTCTCAGGGTCGCGCAGTGTTAGGGCATTCAGCACATCCTCGCCTTCCACCAATTCGCCAAAAATCGTATAGCCGCCATCCAGCCAGGGCGCTGGCGCAAAGGTGATGAAGAACTGGCTGCCATTTGTATCCGGACCAGCATTAGCCATCGCCAAAATGCCGGGGCGATCAAAACTCAGGCTGTCACTGGTTTCATTTTGGAATTCGTAGCCAGGGCCGCCTGCACCAGTACCGGTCGGGTCGCCGCCCTGGGCCATAAAGCCGTCTAGGACACGGTGGAAGGTTGTGCCATCATAAAAGCCCTGGTTAGCCAGGAAGATGAAACTATTTACGGCCAATGGCGCCTGATCGGCAAAGAGATTCAGGCGCATTTTACCCTTCTCGGTGGTAATGACAGCCTCGTACGCGCCGGCGGGGTCAATGGTCATAGGCGGCGGAGATTGGAAGAAGTTGTTGCGCTCGGCCGGGAGAATTTGGGCTAACGGCCGTTCTCCCTCCAAAGATACAGGCGGCGCAGGCGCAGGGGCAGGAACCGGTTCGCCGGTTAATTCTGCCAGCAAGGTTTGGACCTGGGGCGCAGATTCGGCCGGGGTCGCGCCTAAAGCGCGGTTCGCAGCCACCACTGCTTCGTCCACATTGCCGGCATCGCGGTACAACGTAGCCAGCAAATAATCCACCTGCCAGGCGGGCACAGAACCCGCCGCATTGAGAGCGCGCACCTGTTCATAAGCGGCAATCGCTCCGGCCACGTCGCCCAATTCCTGATGCAACTGTCCGGCGCGCAGCCAGGCCTGCAAATTTCTCGGGTTCAGGTCTAATCCGGACTGAATGTCGGCCAGCGCCCGCCGATAATTGTCGGCCTTTTCGGCTTCCGGCAGATCTGCGCCGCAGCTTACCAGGGTATCTGAACGGCCGTAATAATTAGCGTCATAATACGGGTCAATCTTCACCGCATCGTCATAAATTGCCAGCGCTTTGGCGCAATCATTTTCCAGCGAATAGACCAGACGGGCATATTCATTGCGAATCACCGAATTTTGCGGGCTAAGCGACAACGCCTCCTGGTAGTACTTCTCGGCATCCGCCAGATGAGCCGCTCGCTTGGCCGCATCCTGGCTCAATTCGGTCCAGCGCGTATTCAGCCGGGCCAGATTAGCTGTATGGTCGGTATTTAAAGGATTGATGGATTGGGCAATCTGCAACTGCGCCGAGGCTTCATTCAACAGGGTTTCTTTTTCGGCCAGGTCTTCTGTCAGGGTCGAACGTTCCAAAAAGGCGCGCCCTAAAAACAGATAATAAAAATCTTCACGCGGAGCCATCGCAATTGCTTTTTCGTAAATGGCGATGGCTACATCCCAGGATTGCAAGTCGCTCTGCGCCGCTGCCTGTTGGTCAAACGGTTTGCCACGTTTGTACACCATGTCGGCCTGGACGATGCGCATATTGGTGGCGCTGACCAAAAACAGGCCAACAATACCCAGCACAGCCAGACTGACGTAGGCGGCCGCCGAGCCGGATGCTTTGGTCTGGGACATGCGGTGACTGGATAAGGCAAACGCCGAAAAAACAAGGATCAGAATGACGAACAGGTAAACAAAGGTAAGGAAGGCAGCAGATTGGCTGGCTTCATGAACCCGAAAGGCAAGCAGCTTAGCGATTGTGTCTAGTGTCTCAGTGGGGCGCACAAACAGGCTGGCTTGCAGCAGCGATGCCTGAATATAAGCGACAACCAGCCCGATAACCAGGGAAGTGGAGGCAACAACACCGACAGGTAACACGGAGCTACGCCAGGAGGGAGTCCAAACCAGCCATAACAAACCGGCGCTAATAACGGCCGTTGCCAACCCCCACGCCACGCCACCAGCCACCATTACCGGCAAGGCAAACAAGAGGCCACTCAAAGCCACCAATCCGGCCGTCAGGCGGGCATGGCTCAGATGGACAAGCAGGCGCACGGCGGCCCACAAACAAAGGCCGGCCCATAACATGAGCAGCATGCGGCCAAGATACCAGGTGGGTCCGGCATCCGGCGGCATGGGCAGCCCGAAGCGCAAGCCCAGGCTAACCAGCCCTACGCCCAGGTAAGCCGCGCCTAAAAGCCGCGAACGGCCGTCCGGCAGCGGCACATCATCCTCCGGAAATTGTAATTCACCGGATTTGACCATTTCCGCGGTCACCAAAACGGTGCCCAACGTCCATGAAAGCACCAGCAAGACGAAGGCATAGGGCGAGTCGGCAAAATCATTGCCCGGATCAAGGAAAAAGGATTGGCGGAAAATTTCGGAGACGGGCAAATCAGCCGGGCTTTGGTAGGTAACGTCGGGCACTGGCGAAAAGCTGGTGAATTCGAAGCCCAAAATGCCCATCATCAGCGCCAACATGAGCGCCGACAACATGACCGGCCCCCAAAGGCCGCCGTTATCGGTTCGTGACGGAGCGCGTTTGCTGCGGGAACGAGAGGGAGCGGGAGTGGTAACGGCCGTTTCCTGCACCTGCGGCAGCACATACCCCACCACCAACATCAAGCCCACATAGGCAAAAAAGTGCAGCCGCGTAGCCGCAATGGCAATCCCAAAGTGGACTTCCACGTAATGGGCCAGCACGGCGGCCAACAAACCGGCCAACAGCAGGCGGTTCGGCGCAAAAGGATCGGTCTGCTCTTCGGGAACCGGCGAGAAAAAGGCGTAATACACCAGATAAATCACCAATCCGGCGATGCTGCCAAACGGGAAAGCCACCCCCAACCAGGCCGGCGACTGCCAGACCGAAAATAAGATGGCCGACAGCGTGCCCATGCCCAGCCACAAACCAATGAGCAAATTGCGCTCCAACCTGGTGCGCAGCACGCCCAGCCAGCGAAAACCATAATAAAACACGCTGATATAAATAAGCTGCCAGATAGCAAACCCCAGCAAGCCGGTAATCACCAACGCATCGAAAGTTTCGTTGTGCGAACGGTCAGGCGAGGCGTTACGCGCCTCGATGTTGGCCAGTTCGGGTGGATAGAAGCGGTTATAGGCCACGTACATAGACTCAGGGCCATAGCCGATGAACGGCCGTAAGAAATTCCACGTATCCGACCCGCCATTGGGGAAATCGAGCGGCTCGTGGGGCAAAATCAGTTTCAAAGCCCCTTCCCAAATCAGGGTTCGCACCCGGCCTGTGCCGTCATCGGCTTCCAGGAGCTGGCCCAAACGGCCGACCCGCGGCAGTTCACGCCACGAATCTAACGTGGTAAATACGCCGCCAATAATCGGCTTCTCGGCCAGTGGGGCAGATGCATCCGAAGGCACATTGAACAAAACCACCCAGGCGGAAATCGAAACCGCCAGCACAATCCAGCTGAGCCAGAGCCAGCGCCAGCCGCGCCGCGCGGCAACCATCAAAAATATCATCAACCCGGGAACGGCAAGAGCGATGAGAAAAGCGACAAAAGATGTCATGCCGCCGGTGAGGGAGGCGAATCGGCCGGTTCGGGCCACCGCGCCCACCAAAAGCGAGCCAAGCAAGTAGGCCACGACCCCACCGCCAAGTACCAAAAGCACCGCCTGTCCAGCCTCAGCCAGCCGGAAACGGCCGTGATCTTCCACGCCATTACGCAGCGCAACCAACAAAATCAGCACGAAGGCAAACAAACCAACGCCCAGCCCCAGCCAGGGACCGCGGCTGCCAGACCAGATGATGGCAAAAAGCTGTAAAAAGAGAATGAAAATATAAATCGACGCCCGAACCACATCGGCGGAAGAAAGTTCCTCGTCGTTGAGGATGCTGTTGAAGGCGGAAATGATGCGCGAGACCGTCAGCGGGAAAACCATGATGAGGTAGGCACTGATAAAGATGGCGTTCCCCATATGCCCGGCCACACGTTCCACCACACTGCCGGCCCAGGGCAGCGGATCGTAATCAAAATGCTGCAAAAAACCGTAAAAAGACACCGGGACGCTGGTGATGATGGCAAACGTGACCAGTCGATTTACCTGCTGGCGGGTACGCATGAGGTTGGCAATGAGCGCGAAGACGATAATGTAGGAAAAGGTGGTGTAGGTTCCTTGCAAGCGTTGATAGGAACCCGCCAGACTGATGCTGGGTGAAACGGAAAAGATGGTGGAAATGAGATAAGAAACCACCAGCAAAAAGATAGGTAAAGCGAAGGGAATACGCCACACGGCCGTTTCCCCTTTCGGCTGCACCCATGCTTTTACCTGCCGCCAATCTTTCCTGTCGATAAATCGCACGATCCAGGCTGCGGACATCAGCACCACAATCGAACGCAGCAAGGTTAATTTATCCGGTTCAAACACCCGGTCTGAGTGAATATTGAAAAAAAGCGGCACCGCGATGATCGCGGCAATCCAACCGGCCTCGATAAGGCCTTCACACCATTGAGAGAGCTTTGAATTCATACCACCACGAATCCTTGAGACTATTTTTGTACGGGAGTGAATGTTATCCTATCGACATGGGGGGGGCAAACGGGGGAATGGCTGTTAGCCTACAGTTTACAGCTTACAGCTTACAGCTTTTGACTACAGCTTCATAAACTGCTTCTACTCGGGCCACCATCGTCGGCGTGGTAAATTCGGCCAGCAGGCGGGCACGGCCGTTTGCTCCCATTTGGCGGCGCAGCTCCGGATGATCAAGCAGATGAGAAACGGCCGTGCTTAAGGCATTCTCATCTTGAGGCGGCACAACCAGGCCTGTCAGGCCATCCTGCACCACAAACGACGTACCCGTACCCACCTCGGTAGTAATGCACGGAAGCCCGGCGGCCATCGCCTCCAACAACACCAGACCAAAAGCCTCGGCGCGCACATTTGACGGCAACACAAACAGATCGGCGGCGGCATACAGGCGCGGCAAATCACCATCGCTGATATCGCCCAAAAACTGCACCCGGTCGGTCACACTTAGCTCGGCGGCCAACGCTTCCCACGCCAAGCGCATGGGACCATCACCGGCGATGAGCAGACGAGCGGCCACATGCGGCATAGCCCGAATGAGCGTATCGACTCCTTTGTAGTAACGATGGCGGCCCACAAACAGCAGCGTGGGCAAATCAGACGCAGGCAAGGGCAGCGGTGCGGCTTGCAAAAAGGGCGCCGGATCGATGCCCAACGGCACAACCGTGCAATGATCGGCCAGGGGGTTGAGATAGGGCGAACTGGCGATGTAATTGGGGCTGCTCGCCAAAATTCGCCCGGCACGGCGCAGCACACGGCGCAGCAGCGGCTCATACAGGCGCAAAATGGTTTGCTGCTTAACTACGTCGGATTGATAGGAGATGAGGAACGGCCGTTTCCCTCCCGCCACCAATTGACTCATTTCTCCCAAAGGGTACGGAAATTGCAGATGCACGATATCGGCCTCTAGCGCGCCAAGTTGGAAGGGAAAGGTAACACTCAGCGGCGTCGAAGCGACCGTCGCCAGGCGGGCCGCACGGACGACGCGCACCCCATTCAGCAGCACGTCTGGCTTTTCACCGCCGGGGTTGGTGACCAACACAGTAACTTGATGACCGGCCGCAGCCTGCGCTTCCGCCAGCGTTCTGATGTGGTTTTCGATGCCGCCCCGGATAGGGTGATAATCTTTGTAGACATGTAGAATTTTCATGATGCCTATCCTGCGATGAATTATGCGTAGTCTATCCTGACTTCTGATCTGCGTCACCCAGTTTGCCAGAATTAAGGTGGTTGGCTATGATTCGCTGACCATGATCCGTTATTTTCGCACGCAGCTTCGGCGCTTGTTTGTCGACGACACTCCCCTCATACGGCTGTTTCGAAACGCGGGCTGGTTGTTTGGCGGTGATGCGGTAACGATGGGCATTGGCGTTGTGCAAGGCATTTTGATCGCTCGATCCCTGGGCGTGGAAATGTTTGGTGCCCTTAGTTTGATCACTACCTACACGCTTTTTGTCAATCAACTGATCGACTCGCGGGTTTGGGAGACGGTAATCAAGTATGTGTCACAGTTCCGCACTACAGGCGATGAGGAACGTGTCACGGCCGTTATCAAACTGAGTTATCTCATTGACCTATCCACAGGTTCGTTAGCCTTTTTGCTGGTACTGGCAACATCGTCGTTAGCTGCCTCGTTGTTCATAAAAGATGTCAGCTTAGCCCCGCTTATTCGCCTATTTTCACTATCGGTGTTGGTGGCAATTCCTCAAGATACATCCACCGCTCTGTTGCGAGTAAACAATCGTTTCCGTTGGCTTGCCTTTCAAAACACATTTGAAGCAGTCGTGCGTTTTGTGGGGGTTATTGCCGTGCTGCTGCTAGATGGCGGCGTAATTAGCCTTCTGATCGTCTATCTTATCACCGGAGCCATCTCCACCATAATTTTGCTACTAATGGTCTTCCGTATTCGTTGGGAAATAGGACTGGTAAATCTAAGGCACGCATCCATCCGAATCTTGCGGCCCCAGGGGCGTGAAATCGGTAAATTTCTATTGGCGACAAATGGCAACGCTCTGCTCAAAATGCTGCGCAACGCTGATGTGCTTTTACTGGGACTCTTACTCAACCCAACGCAGGTTGGTTACTACCGAGTGGCCCGCTCGCTAACGAATCTGATGAATATGCCTGTTAACCCCATCTATACCACCAGTTATCCAGAATTTGCGAACCTGTGGCACGAGGGGAAATTGTTCGACCTCAAGACCTTCGTTTTGAAGATATTAGCCACCACTACCATGATTGCGGTGATTGGTGGCTTGGTGATGTTCTTTTTAGGCGAATGGATCATTCGCCTGTCTGTGGGTACCGAATATCTTCCGGCACTTTCAGTGCTGCGCTGGCTGGCAGTAGGAACGGCAGTAGCCGTAGCTACCAGCATCTTGCGCCCATTACTTTTAGCTGCCGGGCAGGCCACTCCTCTAATTACAGCAAGCATATTGGGTCTTTTCCTGCAACTAATTTTATTCCTTACCCTCATCCCTGTCATGGGGTTAGATGCGGCGGGTGTGGCGTATCTCGGCTTTTATAGTATTTGGGTATTTGTCTGCACCTGGGCTATCCGTCAAAAATGGAAAGAGCAAACATTGGCATTAGCAGTAGGAAATTAACACGGATGAAAAACCCTCAAGAATTAGGTTCACGTTTACGGCGTAAGGTCGGGAAGCATGTTATTCATGAAACTCTAGGAGAGTATGCATCGCAAGACTTTACGTTGGACCTGGGCTGTGGACATTCTCCGTTAGCGCCCATATTTCCCAATCGAGTTGGACTAGACATTGCTGTGGCCTCAGGCTTGAATGTGGTAGGCGATGGGCATGCCTTACCTTTTAAAAACGCCACGTTTGAACAGATTGTCTGCTCTGAAGTGTTAGAGCATCTGGCCGATCCGCATACGGCCGTTAGCGAAATGGCTCGTGTCCTCAAACCGGGTAGCAGGCTACTGATCACCACCCCGTTCGTTTATCCCCTGCATGAAGCGCCGCACGATTACCAGCGATTTACGCAGTATGGCTTGCGGCACTTGTTTCAGCCCTATTTTGAAATTCATGAGATCAAAGCGCTATTTACTGAAGAACAAACCATGGCTGTTTTGTTGCAACGCATTGCCTTCCAGCGCGAAGACAACAAGCTGATGCGTTACTTTTTGATGGGTATTGCACACCTGCTGTATCGTTTCCCCACCACCAAATCGGTTCGGTATCAGGGCCTTAACCGCGATCAAACAGGCCCGTTTTTGACTGCAGGCTATTTTCTACTTGGCACGAGACGGAATTAACTATGGACGCTGAAAAATTTGCTCTCACGCAGGCTAAGTATCGCCTACCCAACCACTGGATGCGTGATCCGTTGCATAAATACGGACTGCCCTATTTTGGCTATATGCAGCTTGCTATCATGGAGCTTCCACCCGCTCCGGCGCACATATTAGATGCAGGCTGCGGCGACGGCCGTATCGCCGCCGAAATTATCCAACAAGGTTACACCCTGACCGGAGTCGACCTCCTGGAAACATCCGTATTTTACGCACAGCAGCTCGTTCCCAAGGGTGCCTTTTTCCAGGCCGATTTGCGACTCCCGCCAGAAGAACTGGGGTTGCCTATCAATCACTTTGATGCTGTTGTCATGATGGAAGTATATGAGCACATCCCCCCAGCCGACTGCCCTACAGTACTCCAACACTTGCGTCAGGTCATGAGAGATAACGGCCGTCTCATCATCAGTGTGCCCTCCAAATTACAGCCCACCAGCCAACTCCATTACCGCCACTTTGACCTTCATGAATTACAGCAAGAATTATCGCAGGCTGGATTCGCCATTCAGAAGGAAATCGGTCAAAATCGCTTGAATAGCCTAAGCCATGCC
>WBZL01002250.1_pt2 | contig 17421 bp, 13 predicted proteins | sample 5204291 | NCBI WGS metagenome assembly WBZL01 (sample SAMN12344345, study PRJNA552823) | activated sludge metagenome | biome: Activated sludge suspended growth; feature: Nitrification reactor; material: Wastewater; isolation source: activated sludge from nitrification reactor of wastewater...
GCCTACGGTCTTGAATTTCCAGATCAACTCGCCGGAAAGGGCAGAGAGGGCGTAGACGTAGCCGTCAAACGATCCGAAAAAGACGCGGCCGTTCTCGACCGCCGGCGTGGAATGGACAACGTCCCCGGTTTGAAAACGCCACAGCGCCTTTCCATTCCGGGCGTCGACAGCGTACAAATGCCCGTCGCCGGAGCCGAAATAGAGGGCGCCCTTGTGGAAAACGGGTGAAGAATGGTGGTAGTCCGCAAAATCGTATTGGCGTTCTCCGCCTGTTGCGAATGTCCAGCAGGTTTTTCCGGTAACCCTGTTCAAAGCGTACAGGTTGCCGTCGCCGCCGTTCAGTACCAGGGTATCGCCCAGGATCAGCGGGGTGGACCGGATGGGGCCGCCCGATTTGAAGGTCCAGGGGGTTTGGCCGGAGTCGATATCCAGGGCATACAACACGCTGTCCAATCCGCCGAAATAGACAAGCCCCTGACCAACCGCAGGAGAGCCGAGGATCGGGGCGGCGGTCTGGAATTTCCATTGGCGGACGGGCGGTTGTTCAAAAGCGGATGGCGGCGCCCCGGCCGGCAACTGGCCGGCCAGCATATGGACCTGCAATAGGGCGATAATCAGAAAAAACGGGTATTTCATCGGTCAATCGGCGCCGGTTTCATAATACAGTCGGGTGAATCCAAAAAAAGACTGCAGCAAAAATGGGGTGAATCGGCAGAAAACCGTTTGTCAAAACCTGCTAATTCTCAGGCAGTCGGAGGGCGGGCAGCCGTAGAATTTCTTATAGGCTTTGCTGAAGCTCTGCACGTCGGCAAAGCCGGCCTCCAGGGCGGCTTCGGACACGGAATGCCTGCCGCCCTCCAGCAATCGCCGGCCGAAACAGAGGCGCTTTTCCCAGAGGTAGCGATGGGGCGTCGTGCCGAAAACGCGCCGGAAAAGTCGAAAAAAATGAAATTCCGAAACATTGGCCGCCCGGGCGACATCGGCGACCTGGATATCCGTTCTGAAACAATCATCGATGAAATTGCGCCCCTGCACCAGGCGCCGGAGCATATCCTTGCGGGTGGAATCCTTAACGGCAGGAATGGCCATCAGCCGGTCGCGGGTCATGAAACTGTCGGCTGCGTACAATTCCGCCAGTTGGAAAAAGAGAGCCGGATCAAACGTTGCGGCGGACGGTTCCTCGCGCCGGAACCACCGGTCGAGCTCGCCCAGGAGGTTGCCGAGTTTGCTTTCCGCGGCAGAGAACATAAAATCAGTGAACAGCGGCTCCCCTTCCACCGGGTCAGGCAGGGGGTCGCCGGGTCGGCGGAGCGCCGCAAAAGCATTTGCGATCAGGTCGGGCATCAGATCGATGCAAAGCCCGCTGACCGCACCTTCCGCCATGGAATCCGCATGGCCGACAGCGGGATGGGTGAGCAGGTATTGGCCGGAACGAACCCGGTATTCCCGGTTGCCGATCTGGTAAAATTCCGTCCCCGCAGCCACATAACGGATGGAAAAGCCCTGGAAATTGGACTTCACCTCAAAGGGGCGCTCTAACCGGAAATGGTTGATGATGTGGCCGGGTTGGCGATCCCGGGCCAGCAGGTTGAGGCTTCCTTCCGTCAGGTGGTTGATGTTGAACATTGTAGTCGTATGTAGCGACGGAAGATTTTCCGTCGCAATAGTCGTCAGGGTTTCCAGTCTAATGACACGAAGATAGGGAATTTGGATGCGCGGTTCCAAATCTTCCGGCGCGAATATGTTGTGGTCAGCTATAGGTTGAACGGTTAGTTTTTCATCACCTTGCCGGCGGGGTTCGAAATTTGCACCAGATAGAAGTCCGGGGCAGGTTAATTTCCATGGTCCTGTGAGTTTTGGCGTTGAAAATTGTTGGTTATGCGCATTAGGGCGTTACCATTTAAATAGTCTGTATTCACCGCCAATTGCGAATTGCAGAAAACCTTTATTCCATTGTTCGACCCCACAGTAGCTGCATGAAAGAAAGGTAGAGAGTTTGATGCTCGCCTGGTTACTGAGCTTGTACCCAAATTTCAATTTTCCGCCCATATGGACGCGGCCTTCATTTCTATATATACGATCTGATGTTGACGTTACCTCGCCCATAATCTCTGTGGTTTTGGAAATCCGTTCCACTTTGGAAATTACATAAAGAAACAAAACACCTAATTCGACCTCCATTTTTCGGCCTATTCTATGCCCCAACAAAAGGGGAAGACTAATATTGTCATAGGTATAGTCGCGTATTTCGGAAATGATCGTACCGATTCGTTCCCGCGGCTGGGTTGTTCCCGGAAACATGTAGATAACCTCTTTATATACCGGAACATTCGCCCAAATATGTTCGCCATTTAAGCGATTATATAAAAGTTCTGCCCGCAAATAAACGCCTGGTCCGGATCTGATGACCGTAAACACTCCAGCGTCAAAACTGAAAGAATAGGTGTTTTTATCATACTTATAGGTATTAAAGGAAACTTTACTCTTCCCAAAATCCGAAACTACCCCAAATTCTCGAAGTTGTCCGAAACCCTCAATGAAGAATATCAAGGTGAAAATTCCTGTAACAAATAACCGAAGCATCATCTTAGTTTTTAATAAATGTTTCTTTAAGCCGATAACGAACACCAAAATAAGGAAAATCAATTGAAATCGCCAACGCCAGTTTCTGTCTGCTCTTAATCCGGCATTCCTGTTCGGCTCCACTGCATTGGACCAGGCGATAAAGACGTCGGCCATGGGCAAGGTCCCGAACAGGTATTTCTTCTTTCCCCGCCAGAAAAAGCCGCATCCGAAAGCCTCAATGCTGTTGCGGAGCGCCTCGCGTTTCGTTTCTCCAAATCCTGACCGTTATTTTTTCTGCGCCCCTTATTGTTCCTCAATACCCTCATAGTTCATCATCAAAATAATCGGTCCCCCCTCCGGCCCCTCCCATTTTTCCCGCGCATTTCCTAATTTTACCCCTCAAACAACCCATCGACCGACATCGAACAGCCGCTTTCCATATTGAAACAACATTGGGGATTCGACGCCTTCCGCCCCCTGCAGGCCGAGATCATCCAGTCCGTGATGGAAGGGCGCGATACCCTGGCCCTGATGCCTACCGGCGGCGGCAAATCCCTCTGCTTTCAGGTACCCGCATTGTGCATGGACGGCATGTGCCTGGTCATTTCCCCGCTCATCGCCCTGATGAAGGACCAGGTGGAGAACCTCCAGAAACGCGGGATCGCAGCCGAAGCCATCTTTTCCGGCATGGCCTACCGGGATATCGACCGGATCCTGGACAATTGCGCTTACGGCGGGGTCAAGCTGCTCTATTGCTCACCCGAGCGACTGAAAACCGAACTGATGCAGGAGCGACTGAAGCGCATGAAGGTCAACCTGCTGGCGGTCGACGAGGCGCACTGCGTCTCCCAATGGGGTTACGACTTCCGGCCGCCGTACCTCGAGATCGCCGAGATCCGGGAGCTGATACCGGAAACGCCCATCCTGGCCCTGACGGCGACGGCCACCCCCGACGTGGTGAAAGATATCCAGGACAAACTCCTGTTCAATAAAAACGGCCAGGTATTCCAAAAGAGTTTTGCGCGGCAGAACCTCTCCTACGTGGTCTTCCGCGAAGAGGGCAAAGAAGCCAAAATGCTCGACATCCTGAAAAAGACCGGCGGATCGGCCGTGGTGTACGCCCGCAACCGGCGCCGAACCCGCGAACTGGCGCAATGGCTGGTCAAAAACCGGATCAGCGCCGATTTTTACCACGCCGGACTATCCCCCGACGAACGGAGCGCCAAACAGGAAGCCTGGACCCAGAACCGCCGCCGCGTCATGGTGAGCACCAACGCCTTCGGGATGGGCATCGACAAACCCGACGTGCGGGTGGTGGTGCATATGGACCTTCCCGACAGCCTGGAAGCCTATTTCCAGGAAGCGGGTCGGGCGGGCCGCGACGGACAAAAAGCCTACGCCGTCCTGCTGTACAACGACAATGACCGCATCAGCCTGGAAAAAAGCTTCGAGATTGCCTACCCCGAACTGGAGGAGATCCGCCGGACCTACCGGGCCCTGGGCAGCTACCTCCAACTGGCCGTGGGCGCCGGCGAGGGCGAGGCCTTTGACTTCGACCTGGCCGAATTCGCGGGCACCTACAACCTCGAACCCCTGAAAACGCTGAGCGCCCTGAAAAGCCTCGAACAGGCCGGTTGGATCATCCTGACCGAGGCGGTTTATATCCCCTCAAGCCTGCTGATCAAGGTGGACAAAGACGAACTCTACGACTACCAGCTGAAACACCCAAAAATGGACCGTATCCTGAAAAGCATCCTGCGGTCGTATCAGGGCGCTTTCAATATCCCCATCAAACTCAAGGAATCGCAACTGGCCAAATTTCTCAAAATGCCGGTCCCGGAATTGCAACAGGCCCTAACCATGCTGCACCAGGAAGGCATTGTGGAGTACCGCCCCGCCAAGGACCAACCGCAGCTCATTTTCACCAAGGAACGGGTGGATGCCGCCAACCTGGCCATCGACCGGGAGATGTACCATTTCCGGCGTGAACGGCATCGCGAAAGACTGAAAAAAGCCCTTGCCTACGCCGAAACCCCGGCCTGCCGCAGCAAGCAACTGCTGGAATATTTCGGCGAAAAAACAACCGGAAAATGCGGAATTTGCGATGTTTGCCTGGGGAGAACATCCGAAGGCATTTCCAAAGAGGAGTTTGACCGCTTCAAAATCAAGATCGAACGGTTACTCAAAAGGGAAGCCCTGACGCTGGACGAACTGGTGCAAAGTTTTTCCTCCGTTCACGAAGACAAAGTCCTGGAAGTGATCGGCTACCTGATCGATGAAGGATTTGTGGATAAAGTGAAGGAAAAGTTGGTGCTGACGGACAGTGGAGGGTAGACGGTAGACGGTGGACGGTAGACGGTAGACGGTAGACGGTGGACGGTGGACGGTGGACGGTGGACGGTGGAGGGTAGACGGTGGACGGTGGACGGTAGACGGTGGACAACTTACGACGGAGCAGATTGAACGGGATTTCCCAGTGCGGGCCGTCAGGTCTGCGATATCTGTAGCGCTCAGTTTGAATATTGGGTTTCCGGCCTGTAGGGCCGGTGGCTTACGTCGTTGCCGGGGTGCTGCAGGTATGGCGAATCTAACGGGCCGCTTTACTGGGCAGCTCAATCAGGGGAAAGGCATCGGAATTGAGAATGCAAATCGAAGAAGTCCATTTTTGTTACGCGAAAGAGCCGTTACAACTTACGACTAAAAACTTACGACTTACAACTTACGACTTACAACTAAAAACTTACGACTTACAACTTACGACTTACGACTTACAACTTACGACTTACAACTAAAAACCTAAATGCAAAAAATAATCCTGACCGTCACCAACGACCTCTCCTATGACCAGCGGATGATCAGGATCTGCACCACGTTGGCGGAAGGCGGTTATTCGGTCCGGTTGGTCGGTCGCAGACAGCGGGCATCCGCGGCGTTGCGGCATCGGCCGTTTGAACAGGTGCGCGTGGGCTGCTTCTTTGAAAAAGGTAAGTTCTTTTACGCAGAATACAACCTCCGCCTGTTCTTTTACCTGTTGTTTCACCGGTTTGACCTGGTTTGCTCCATTGATCTGGATACCCTGATGCCCGGCTATGCGGTTGCCCGGCTGAAGGGCAAACCCTGCGTGTACGATGCCCACGAGTATTTCACGGAAGTCCCGGAAGTGGTTCGGCGGCCGAAGATCCGCTGGTTCTGGAACCGGGTAGCCGGCTTTTTCATCCCCAGGGTCAGGCATGCCTATACGGTAGGGCCGATGCTGGCAAAGGAGATGACCAGGCTTTACGGTATTCCCTTTGAGGTGATCCGGAATGTTCCCTGGTTGAGCGCCCAAAACAGCCGGCCGGCCGGGGATGGGCCGAAAATCATCCTCTACCAGGGTTGGTTGAACGAGGGCCGCGGACTGGAAACCGCCATTTCCGCGATGTCCTTTCTGGAAGATTGTGAATTGTGGCTGGCCGGCGAGGGCGACCTGTCTGAGGAATTGCGCGAGCTGACCCTGAAGATGGGGTTAACGGACAAGGTCCGGTTCCTTGGTTTTTTGCAACCCGAGGACCTCCGCCTTGTTACCCTGAAAGCGCACATCGGGCTGAACCTGTTCGAAAGAAAAGGGCTGAGTTATTATTACTCATTGGCCAACAAGACCTTTGATTATATCCAGGCCGGGGTGCCTTCCGTTCAGATGGATTTTCCGGAATACCGTCATTTGCAGGATGCACACGGGGTGTTCTGCCTGATAGCGGGCCTGGATCCCCGACAACTGGCGTTCACCATTCAGGGTTTGCTCGATGACCGGAAGGAATACGACCGGATCCGGCAAAATTGCATTGAAATAAAAAAGGAACTTTGCTGGGAAAAAGAAGCGGAAAAATTGTTATTATTTTACAGAGAGATATTTTCAGGCGAGCGACCGGGTTAAAATCCACTGCATAAAAACCATCCAAATGAAAGAACCGATTTTCACTGCCCAACCGATCCATTCCGCCGACCAGTGGTCGTTCTGGATCGCTGCCGCGGTAGCCGTAATGGCGTTGCTGGCCATGTGGAAAGCGTTGAACGGCGGGTTCGGCCTAGAACGCAATCGCGCCAAGGTGATCAGCATGCTGCTCTTTTTCGCTTTTATGATTGCCGCCAGCACGGCCTTTTTCAGTTTCTGGTCCATGCGCAAAACCGGGCCCGTACGGATCTACGCCGACGCCATCGAGACGCCGTACGGCAAGGTAGCCTTTGAGGACATCGCCGACGCCCGGATCGAGACCATCCGCCGGCCATCCCTTGTGGATCCGGCCCAAAACAGGGAAAAAAACGTAAAGGCGCTCGTCATTGAGGAGCGAAACCGGAAGATCCATTACTTGTCGGAGAAAAACTACGATATCAATGAGATCATGAGCCGGCTGAAAGCAGCCGTCGATGCCGATTGATCAGGCGGAAAAGGAAGTGCCGCAGCCGCAGGTGTCCTTGGCATTGGGATTGTTGAAGGAGAATCCGCGGTTGTTCAAGCCGTCCACCCAGTCAATTTCCATGCCGAACAGGTAAAGGCTGTGGGCCCGTTCCATAAAAATGGTGATGCCGTTGATCTCAAAAACCTCATCATTTTCCTTTTGCTTGTCAAAACCCAGCACATAGGAAAACCCGGAACAACCGCCCCCTTTGACGCCCACGCGCAAACCGTGGGATTCGGGAATTTGTTGTTCCTTGCGGATGGCCTGCAACTGACGCACGGCGCCTTCGGTCAATGAAATGGGCTCAACTGTTGTGAATTGGCTCATTGAAAGGATTCTTTTTGAATGCAAATGCAAAAATACAATCTTTCAACACTTTTTGGTACCCTTTGGTTGCGCCCTTTTACGCCGGCCAATGTATTTTTGCGCCGATTTGAAAATTCCATCAACAAAATCAAACCAACATTATGCCCGTCTGGCTGTCCACCCTTCTGGAAATCATCAAAGTAACCGTACCGGCACTGATCGTCTTCCTGACGGTCTATTACCTGCTCAAACAATATACGGAAACCCAGCTCCGGCTGAAAAATGCGGAAGTGGCCGAAAGCCGCCAGGGCAAGACCCTCCCGCTCCGCCTGCAGGCCTACGAGCGCCTCTCCCTCCTGTGCGAACGGATCTCCATCCCGAATCTCGTGCTCAGGACCCCCAAGGACGGCCTGACCGCTTCCGAATTCAAGGTCGCCCTGATGATCGCCATCCAGCAGGAATTCGAACACAATATCACCCAACAGGTCTACGTGTCCGAACAATTGTGGGAGATCCTCAAGATTTCCCGCGATGACGCCGTCAATTTCATCGGCCTCGTAGCAGAAAAAGTACCCGCCAAAAGTCCGGCCCGCGAATTGGCGGAAGCCCTGCTGCAATACCATTCCAGCCGCGAAACCTCCGGCATCGACAAGGCGCTGCTGGCCATCAAAAAAGAAGCCGGGGTACTCCTTTCCTGATTTTCTCGCGGATTTTTTGTACTCTTGTAAATCGTAAATTGCAATGGCGATCCAAACGGACCGCTGCATGCTGCGACCCAAACTGAAGAAAGGGGCGGTATCAGGACGGCAGCGTCCACCACGCCTCAGCACCTGGTCAAAAAAGTGTGTCCACGACAAGACGCAAAGGTTTTTATTTCAATCACGCTTTGCGTGTTAAAAATCCGGTTGACACAAAATTCTGAACCGTCTCAAACCAGCATCTACCGCGCTTCAGCGTGGCACCATCAAGCATCAAGAAACCAGTATCAAGTATCAAACATCCACCACGCCGCGGCGTGGCAGCATCAAGCATCAAGCATCCAGAAACCAGCATCAAGCATCCACCACGCCGCGGCGTGGCAGCATCAAGCATCCACCACGCCGCGGCGTGGCAGCATCAAGCATCCAGAAACCAGCATCAAGCATCCAGCTCATGTCAAACCGCCGAAAATTCATCACCAAACTGGCCGGCCTCACCGGCGCGGTCACCCTTTCATCCTATTTCCAAAGCCTGCAGGGCCAGAGCTTGCTGGCCTCCCTCGACGAAGCCCGCAACCGGCCGCTGGAGGACCTCGTACAGGATGAGACCTTCTGGTACCAGGTCAAACAGGCCTATACCGTGTCGCCGGCCCTCCTGAATCTGAACAACGGCGGCGTATCGCCCCAGCCGCTGGTGGTGCAGGAAGCCGTGGAGCGATACAACCGGCTGAGCAATGAAGCGCCGTCCTATTATATGTGGCGGATACTGGACCAGGGCCGCGAACCCCTCCGCGAGCGATTGGCCGACCTGGCCGGCGTATCTCCCGACGAGCTGGCCATCAACCGGAATTCTTCGGAAGCCCTGGAGACCATCATCTTCGGATTGCGCCTCAAACCCGGCGATGAGGTCGTGCTGACCAAACAGGATTACCCCAACATGATCAACGCCTGGAAACAGCGGGAACACCGCGACGGGATCGTACTGAAGTGGATCTCCTTCGATTTCCCGATCGAGAATGAGGAAGAGATCGTTAAGAAATATGCAGAGGCGTTCACTGAAAAGACCCGGATCGCCCACGTCACCCATATGATCAACTGGAACGGACAGATCATGCCGGCCAGGGCCATCGCCCGGGAAGCCCATAAACGCGGGATCGAAGTGCTCGTTGACGCCGCCCACACCTTCGCCCACCTGGATTACAAGATTCCCGACCTGGAATGCGATTACTGGGGCACCAGCCTGCACAAGTGGCTTTGCGCGCCGTTCGGATCGGGGTTGCTGTACGTCAAAAAAGAGAAAATAGCCGAACTGTATCCGCTCTTCGCCGCCGGTGAACCGGAAAGCCCGGATATCCGCAAGTTCGAAAACCTGGGTACGCGGTCGTTCGCCATCGAGCAAGGCATCGGACAGGCGATCGATTTCCACCTCATGATCGGCCCTGCCAGAAAGCAGGCCCGCCTTCAATACCTCAAGAATTACTGGGTTGAACAAGCCGTACGCAACCCAAAGGTAAAGGTCAACACCTCGCTCGATCCGCGGTACGGCTGTGCCATCGCCTCCCTGGCCGTGGAGGGCAAAACCCCGAACGAGGTGTCGGACTGGCTGTTCCGCAACCATAAGATCCATACCGTCGCCATTACGTGGGAGAATATCGTGGGCGTCCGGGTGACGCCTAATGTGTACACCACAACCAACGATCTGGACCGCCTGGTCAGGGCCATTGCCGAGATGATGGCCTAAATCGTATAGACGCCCCGTATCGTGATCATCCGGTTGAACAATTTCGGCCGGGCGTCGTCGTTCTGGAAGCTGTTGAAGCTTTTGGAATACTGGAGGTTGACGCCCCAATGGTCGTTCAGCCGCAGGGTTGCGCCGAGGATATAATTGATGGTGCCGGGTTTGTATTTTTCCAGATCCGTAATGTCCTCCCCGATTAGGCTGATCGAAGTATAATTGATCAGCCTGGCGTAGGAGCCTCCGGCGGTGAACACCATTTTCCAGTCCTGAAAATGCAGCAGCAGCGGGGCCTCCACATAATTCAGCCGGATATTGTCGTATGGTCCGTAGGGGTCAGCCTTGGCCCGGTTGCTGCCCTGCTGGCTGAACAGGAATCCCAGGCTGAAACTCCACTGTTCGCTCAGGTTGGTGGCCACCTGGGCCCCGGCGTTCACGCCGATCCGGTTGTACCCGACCATATCATCCCCGTCGATCTGGGTCATGTTGAAGCCTGCCAGAAGGGAGGCCTCGAAAGTCTGGGCTTTACCGGCAGTCGCGCCGACAACACAAAAAATGAGCGCAAACGGGATACCTTTCAGGAAATGTGTCATGTAAACTTGCTTAAATTTTATCTTTGCAAAGCTAAGGCTTAAAATATGTTCAAATATACCAAACACAGCTTGAAAAAGCTGGAAACCCTTTTGGAGGAGCTCGAATACACGGTCCGATATGAAAAAGGGAATTTTCAGTCCGGCTATTGCATCGTGGAGCAAAAAAAAGTGGCCATTGTCAACAAATTCTTCGATACCGAAGGACGGATCAACTGCCTCCTGGAAATATTGTCCCAGGTAGAAGTCGATGCGCAAAAGCTGGATCCTGCCAGCGCCAAGTTCTACCAGCAGATCAATTCCCTGACCGGCGAGGAAGAGGAGGAAGTCGAAACCAATTAATTCATCCGATTTGAAAGTCACATTTCTAGGCACAGGCACCTCCCAGGGTGTTCCGGTCATCGGCTGCGACTGTGAAGTCTGCCTGTCAACCGACGAGCGCGACAAGCGGCTCCGCACCTCGGCCCTGCTGCAATCCGGCGATCATAATTTTGTGATTGATTGCGGCCCGGATTTCCGCCAGCAAATGCTGCGCGCCGGGGTCAAAACCCTGGACGCCATTCTGCTGACCCATGAACACAACGACCACGTGATCGGAATGGATGACGTCCGCCCGTTCAATTTCAGCATGGGAAAGGATATGCCGATTTATGCCGCTCAACGGGTCGAGGCCGAATTGAAGAAGCGGTTTGCCTACGTTTTTGACAGCAACCCCTACCCCGGCGCACCGAAGCTGCAGCTCAGGCCCATCTCCAAGGATCAACCTTTCGAAATTGAAGGCGTGGTTTTTCAACCGGTGGAGGTTTGCCACGGGCAATTGTCCGTCCTGGGGTTCCGGGTAGGCGATTTTGCCTACCTCACCGATATGAGCGGCATTGCGGAAACCGAGCTGCAAAAACTGTCGGGCGTACGCACCCTGGTGGTCAACGCCCTTCACCATAAACCGCATTATTCCCATTTCAACCTGGAACAGGCGATAGGTTTCATCGGCCGCGTCGGCCCCAAGCAAGCCTATCTGACCCATATCAGCCACCGCATGGGCAAATACGGGGAGGTAATCCTGCCGCCGGGAATCGCCCTGGCATACGACGGGTTGTCCTTCGAGGTAAAGGAGGATTAAGGGGTGGAACTAAACGCCCGCCGCCTGGGTTATGTTAAGAAAAAGTGAGGAAAATGCCGCCTCATCCAATATTTTGTTAATGATTGTTAAGTGTTTGCCCAATTGAGGTTGGGTCCTTAATTTTACTGCCGTACCCAATTCAACCCTTACAGCTCATGAAGCAATGGATACTCATCCTACTCCTTGGAATGGTGAGCCTGCCGGCCTGCAAAAACGAGGCCGGTGCAGGAAAACCCGACACAGCCCAAAAGAACGAGGAACCTTCCGAAAACACTGAAATTCCTGAAAACGAAGTAGCTGCCGGAATGACTGAAGACTACCTGAACATGGGGCGTCTGGTCTGGCAAAAGCCCGAAGTGGTCATGCGGCTGATGGGCGATGTGAGCAATAAAACGGTAGCTGATATCGGTGCAGGCCGGGGATTCTTCGCCCTGCGTTTGGCCCCGATGGCGAAAAAGGTCATCGCACTGGACATCTATCCGGAATTCACCAATTACCTGGACAGCATCAAGGTTTACGAGCTCCCCGAAAACATACAGAGCAGGCTGGAAACCAGGCTGTCCGAGCCGGATCTGCCGAAATTAGGCCCCAATGAAGCCGATGTCGTGCTCATTGTGAACACCTACATGTACCTGGCAGACCGGGTGGACTACCTCAGGAAACTAAAACCTTGCATTGCCAAAGGCGGGAAACTCGTCATTGTCGACTTCAAGAAGAAAAGAACGCCCAGAGGGCCGCCCAACAAATACCGCGTACCGCTTTTCCAGGCGGAGGAAGAATTGTACCAGGCGGGATATACCAACATCATCACCGACGACACGTCGCTTGATTATCAGTACATCATAACAGCGGAATGAAGGGACCAGTCCCTTCATTCGTTTTTGTTTCTCGATAAGCTTTCCGGCGTACGGGCAGAAACCAGGTTTAACTGGAACTCGGACCGGCTTCAGCCCGTACGGACCATAAGGGTTTACCGGATTACTTACCTGTGATGTCTACAACAATCACTTTGTTTGGGTAGAGGCCAAAAGCAGCCTTCGTTGTTTGGGTAATGGTCAACATGAGTCTTGCAGTTTTTGTGTTTTAAAAAATTAAATCCGAAACTGTTTAGACTCCCTCAGCTCTAATTGTGATCCAAAAGATAAAAGCAACAGTATACCCGGACAGGCCGGATATTCATTTTAGTGTTCCAATTAGTGCTTGAAAAAGATTCTTCTCCGGGTCCCAAAGTCCCCTTCAGATCCACGGAATAGATCAAAAGGTCCTTATGTCCCGGCACGGTAAGTAAGGAAATTCTAAGTAAGGAAGTAAGGGATGATTATGACTCTTTCGGTCGGTTCGGGAGAAAAATAGATAATGGCCTGACAATAGCCATTGTTTGTTTTAAGGTGAGTATCCGGCTAATTGCCGGTGTGTGAGTTCATAGATACCAAATATTAACGCTAAGGTATAAAAAAGGTTGCAAAAAAAGAAAAGAAATATTATTTTTTTCTATTTGTCTTGAAAACAGGCAAAAAAAAGGCCGGGACAATCATCCCAGCCGGCGTATATATTAGGTACAACCATCTTTTCCAAGACTAGAAAGAAGCAAGATCCAGGGAGAAAATCTGCTCCCTGGTTTACTTGCTTATATCAAAACATGGTCACATTAATGTCTTTCATCCGGGGCGTTCCGCTTTCGGATAGGCGCCCGCTTCAGTTGCATCCTGGCAAGGGCCGGACAGAATCGGACTAAATTTTGCCGGCTCTTGCAGGAATGAATCATGAACTGATCATTTTGACGATTTATGGATTGCATTCATGACCTTACAAAGGTAAGGGTTAATTGCTTCCAATTTTGGACAGCACTGCGCAATCGACCCCGCCTTTTTTTACCTTATTCTACGCCGTTTAATTCATTAAATAACTGATTTACATTTATTTATGAAATAAAAAAAGGCCGGGACATTCATCCCAGCCGGCGTATATTAGGTACAACCATCTTTTCAATTTGAGGACCAGACAGAGCAAGTTGCAGGGAGATTAACTCCCCTGCGAACTTGCCATAATCAAAACATGGTCACATTTTTCTTATGGGGTAAAATCCTATTGAAGTTGGATCAGATCTTTATTTGTTTGGGGCAAGAACAAGCAGGCGTTTGCCCGCCCGTTCCTGCAACTGAAGGCCATATAAAACCAAATGTTCAAAGGACTATGCAACACCATTCAAATGTTATTGCAAATTTATATGCGAATTATCCAAATAACAAGGACAAAAAGGCAGATCCGCCCCCAGTGATTATCAGGCATTTACAGCAGCAGATAAAAAGTAATTAATTGATATTCAATTAATTGTCTAGTCATAATTTTTAATACTCCCCCTACCCTATCCGGCATACTTGCAATTTTTTTTTCATTTTTCAGGATCAGGAAAGCGTTCCTCTCAGGCCTGCGGCATTTCCCGGCCCGAATTTGCCGTGGAATTGGTTGTCAAAGGTGCCGATAGCGATTTTCCAAAGATCTTCGTAGGGAATGATCTCAATTTCAGCGCTTTGCTGGGCCATATCCAGCGGGTATTTCTGCAACCGGTCCAGGTACTTCTTGGTTTTTCGCTGGATGGCTACCCTGTGGTAACGGGCTCCGGGTATTTCAAGCAACATTTTCAAGAAGCAGTTGCTTCTGTAGGTATCCCCCTTGGTCAGGTACCGGGAACAATATTTCTTGATGCCGTCGATCCGCATGCTGGCCACATCGTATTGGTGCCGGTGGATGAGGAACAGGATCTCAATGATCAGGATCGGTATATTCATCCCGCGTTTATCCTTTGCGAAGATGGAGGTATCCGTATCGAGTTTCCGCTTCTTGAACGGTTTGTCAAATCTTTTCTCACTCAGGGCAACCTTCAGCAATCCGACAGCATGCAGGTAGTGCAGGTAAGCGCTGAAAATGGTCCAGGTCTCCTTCACGTTATCCGGCAATCGGTTGAAATTCTTGTGGCTGACCGTCCGGCTGAAAACCGTATAGGCCTGCTGGTACTGACGGGTGTGCATGGAGAGCGTAAAATAGAGCTCCTGGTATTTGAACCAGTTGAACGAACCGTCCTCCATGATGCTCAGGCATTTTTCAGCCGCTTCCTTTCCCTTCTCATACGCCTTCAATTGGGTGAAGCACATGATGAGGTGGTAGTAGAACACCTGCAAAGGAATATGGGCCGCATAGGGTTTGGCTTCAAAATACCGGATGGCCGCTTCGCAGATCTTTGCCGTTGCACTGTAATCATTGACATAGGCGTGGATCTTGATCAGGTACCCGCTCAGGTGAAGGCGGTAGGTATCGTACTCCCCCATCGCCCGTTCGATCTGCTTGTAAAATTCCTTGGCCCTTTGGGTAATGACCTCATTGACCGCGCGGTTGTTCACATAATTGATCACCAGATTGGTGTACAATTCCTCCGCCAGGTCTTCCCACTGGTTGATCCTGGCGTATTCCTTGTACATATTGTTATAGTGTTCGTATTTCTTACGGTCGGCGTATACCGAGCCGTAAAGGACGCGCAGGACCTTGGCGATGTCCATCGTGATTTCTGTGAACTCGTATTGCCTGGATTGCTTGAGTAACAACGTGGCCAGGGGGGTGCCGATTTGCTGCGCATTCTGACCGAAAAGGATCTTGACCGCCGCCCAATGCCGGTTGCAGTCGTAATAAGCGGCCTGCAGATCGGTGGCTTTGCGTTTTTTCAGATCGAGAAAAAACAGGTGATTCAGCAACGCGTCCTTCAAACCGGACTTCAACCTTTGGTAGGAGGAGTGGTTCTTTGTACTGTTATACAACAATTTGGCCGCGTCATCGTCGGTTTCGATCTCATTATTGAGGAGGGCGCAATAAAACTCCGAGGTTTTGGACTTCCCCTCTTCGTCCAGCAATTCAATCGAATTCAGCCTGTTCTCATGGACAAATTGTGCTAGTTCCTGTAACCAAATCATGACCAGTCTTTTTTAATGATGGTGTCCTGTTGTCGCAACTGCATCATCCGGGATAATGCGGCTGCACAGCATAAAATGCCTCCGTACCAGAAATCGGTTAATTGACACAGCGTTTCAGCTTCCCGCATAGGAAACAAAAACGATGCCATTTTTCAGATGTAGTTTTCTAAAAATTAAGATGTGACCTGTTGGAAAGCCCTTGATCGGCAAGCGGGCTTTGTGCAAATAGAAGAAAATAAATTGTGTTCCGATAGCAAAGTTAATCATTTTTCCAATTACCGCCAAAATTATACAAGTTCTAATTAAGGCCCGGAATGACGTTTATCCATCACGGAATAACCAAAATATGCCTATATTGGCTGCCGCTCTAACCAGAACCGCCATGAAATCAGACATCGAAATCGCACAGTCCGTGCCCCTTCAGGGTATTGACAAGATTGCAGCCCTGCTTCGCGTCCCTGAAGATCAGCTCGAATATTACGGCCGCTACAAGGCCAAGCTGCCTTTATCCCTCATTGATCGCGAAAAAATGGCCGCGGCCAGGTTGATCCTGGTGTCGGCCATTTCCCCGACGCCGGCCGGCGAAGGTAAAACGACCATGTCCATCGGCTTGTCACAGGGCCTCAACCGCATCGGCAAAAAATCGGCGGTGGTCCTGCGGGAACCCTCCCTGGGCCCGGTTTTCGGCATCAAGGGGGGCGCCGCGGGCGGCGGATATTCCCAGGTACTTCCCATGGAGGAGATCAACCTCCATTTCACCGGTGATTTTCACGCCATCGAAAAAGCCCATAACCTGCTGGCGGCGCTCATCGACAATAACCTCCAGAACAAGGCCTCCACCCTGGGCCTTGACCCCAGGACGGTGGTTTGGAAACGGGTAATGGATATGAACGACCGCGCCCTGCGGCATATCGTCATCGGGTTGGGCGGCACTTCTTCCGGCATTCCCCGCGAAACCGGCTTCGACATCACCGCCGCTTCCGAGATCATGGCCATTTTGTGCCTGTCGGATGATCTGGTCGACCTGAAGCGCAGACTGGGTAATATTTTCATCGGCTTTACCTTCGACAAACAACCCGTTTACGCCCGCGACCTCAACGCGCAGGGCGCCATGGCGGCGCTGCTCAAAGAAGCCGTCAAACCCAACCTGGTCCAGACCATTGAGGGTACGCCCGCTATCCTGCACGGCGGGCCGTTTGCCAATATCGCACAGGGCACCAACTCCATCATCGCAACCCGCATGGGGCTCTCCCTTTCGGATTATGTGGTCACGGAGGCCGGTTTCGGATTCGATCTGGGCGCCGAAAAATTCCTGGACATCAAATGCCGGACAGCCGGGCTCAGCCCCAACGCCGTGGTCCTGGTGGCCACCATCCGGGCATTGAAATACCACGGCGGCGCCGACCTGAAGGACCTGACCACCCCGGATACGGACGCCCTCCGGCGGGGGATGGTCAACCTGGAAAAGCACCTTGAGAATGCCGCCCTGTTCGGCCTGCCCACCATTGTAGCCATCAACAAATTTACCGCTGATTCGGAGGAGGAAATCGCCCTGGTCCGGGAAAGATGCCGCGAGCTCGGCGCAGCCTGCGAAATTGCGGATGTCTGGGCCAAGGGCGGAGAAGGCGCAGAAGCCCTGGCCAGGACGGTCGCTGCCGCTGCCGATTCCAACAACACGCCGTTTACGCCCTTGTACGACTGGCAATGGGACGTCAGACGAAAAATAGAAACCATCGCTACCCGGTATTACGGCGCCAAAGCCGTGGAATACGCCCCAAAGGCCAAAGCGGACCTGCGCAAGATCAGCTCCCTGGGGCTCGACCATTTGCCGGTATGCATTGCCAAAACCCAGAAATCCTTTTCCGACAACCCGAACCTGATCGGCAGGCCTACCGGTTTTACGGTCACCGTCCGGGAGATCGAGATCGCCGCAGGCGCCGGATTCCTCATTCCCATCACGGGAGAGATCATGCGCATGCCCGGGTTGCCGTCAGTGCCGGCAGCTGAAA
>WBZL01002596.1_pt1 | contig 17407 bp, 15 predicted proteins | sample 5204291 | NCBI WGS metagenome assembly WBZL01 (sample SAMN12344345, study PRJNA552823) | activated sludge metagenome | biome: Activated sludge suspended growth; feature: Nitrification reactor; material: Wastewater; isolation source: activated sludge from nitrification reactor of wastewater...
CGGCGCGTGGTCGCGTGCCGCGATCTCCATCAGGCTCGGGAGGTTGTTCAGCGTCCGCAACACCTCCAACTCGCGCTCGTGGCGCAGCGGACCGAGGTCGGTCTCGGCGAGCGAGCAGCGCTCGATGCCGCGCTCCGCGGCGACCCGCCGGATCGAGCAGAGTCGAGCGTGCGCCATCTGCACGTAGAACACGGGGTTCTCCATCGACTGCGCCAGCATCACCGCCAGGTCGACCGATTGCGGCGAGTCGACCGACTGCTGCAGGTACACGAGCCGCGTGGCGTCGGACCCCAATTCGTCGACGATCTCGCGTAGCTCGATCAGCTGGCCCGAGCGCTTCGAGATCTTCACCTCATCGCCGTCGCGCAGCAGCCGCACCATCTGCGTGATCGCCACGTCGAACTGATCGGCCCCGTGCCCGAGCGCCGAGAGCGCGGCGCGCATCCGCGGCACGTACCCGTGATGGTCGGCACCCCACACGTCGATCAGCAGATCGAAGCCTCGGCCGAACTTGTCGCGGTGGTAGGCGATGTCGGGGAGCAGGTAGGTGAACTCCCCGTCGGACTTCACCAGCACGCGGTCCTTGTCGTCGCCGAAGTCGGTCGAGCGCAACCAGGTCGCCCCGTCGGCCTCGTACGTCACGCCGCGATCGGCGAGATCGGTCAGCGTCTGCGCGATCGCACCCGATTCGACCATCTCGCGCTCGGAGAACCAGTGGTCGAACACGACGCCGAGCAACGCGAGCGTCTCGCGCTGATCCTGCAACGCCTTCGCGTACCCGTGCTCGATCGGGTCGGCGTCGAGCGGGAGGTCGGCCGCCCATTCGGTGATGTAGGCACCGTGGTAGCCGTCCTCCAAGGGCGACTCGCCCCGCGCCCGAGCGGCGATCGAATGACCCATCTTGGCCATCTGGGTGCCACGGTCGTTGATATAGAACTCGCGGGCGACGACGTAGCCGACGCGCTCGAGGAGCCGGGCCAGCGCGTCGCCGAAGACGGCGCCGCGCGCGTGACCGGCGTGCAGCGGACCCGTCGGATTCGCGGAGACGAACTCCACCATCGCCCGCCGGCCACGGCCGATCTCGAGCCGGGCGAAGCCCTCCTCGCCGTCGTCGATCACCCGACGGGCGACCTCGTGCAGCCACGTGGGCGCAAGATGAAAGTTCACGAAACCCGGGCCGGCGATCTCGACACGTTCGACGTGCGGGATCGACGCGGCGTTGAGCCGCTCGGCCAGCTCCGCCGCGAGCTCCCGTGGCGGCCGCGCCGCCGCCTTTGCGCTCGCAAGCGCAATGTTGGTCGACCAGTCGCCGTGCTCACGCCGGGCGGGCTGCTCCAGGTGCACCTCGGTCGGCGCGTCGACACCGAGCGCCGCCAGTTCATCGCGCAGTGCCGCAGCGAGCTGCTCACGGATCACGGGGTTCGCCTCCCGGGTCGAGGGAGCCCGCATCGTATCGAAGGTAGGGTGAACCGCCCATCTCGGTTTCCGGCGCGCACCGCTCCGGGCCGCCTCGGACAGCGACACCCATGAGCACCGATTCGACCTCCTCGGCTTCCCTTCCCACACCGGCCTCCCCCGATCCGGCGCCCCACATTGGGGGTGCCGCCGATCCGCCGACGCCCGGCGGCGAGGACCACCTCGACTCGGCCGTGGAGGCCGAGATCGACGCCGACCTCGACCAGCTCGCCATCGGAACCGCCGAGGTGCTCCCTGCCGTCGGGCTGCGCGCGCTGCTGCGAACGGCGCGGCGCGAGCAGCGCCCCCTGCGCATCAAGCTCGGCATCGACCCGTCCGGTTCGGAGCTCACCCTCGGCCACGCGGTCGTGCTGCGCAAGCTGCGGCAGTTCCAGGATCTGGGCCACACCGCAGTCCTGATCATCGGCGACTTCACGGGCCGGGTCGGCGATCCGACGGGGCGCAACGAGACGCGGCGCGTGCTCACCGCCGAGCAGACCGCGGATCATTCGGCGACCTATCTCGAACAGGCCGTGCAGATCCTTCGTCCCGACCGGCTCGAGGTCCGCCGCAACTCCGAGTGGCTCGGTTCGATGGACTTCTCCGAGATGCTCGGCTACACGTCCATGCTCACGGTGGCACGGCTCCTCGAACGTGATGACTTCGCCAAGCGGTACAGCGAGGGTCGGCCGATCTCCCTCATGGAGTTCATGTACCCGCTGATGCAGGGGCTCGACTCGGTGTTCGTTCACTCCGATGTCGAGATCGGCGGCACCGACCAGACCTACAACAACCTGGTGGGACGCACACTGCAGGCGCAGCTCGACCAGCCCGCCCAAGTCGTGGTCACCGTGCCGCTGCTGCGCGGCACCGACGGCGGCGACAAGATGGGCAAGTCGCTCGGCAACTTCATCGCGATCCGCGAGGCGCCGAGCGAGCAGTACGGCAAGGTGCTCTCGATCTCCGACGATCTCGTGATGCACTACGCCGAGCTCTGCTGCGCTTGGACCCGGGCCGAGCTGGCTGCCTGCGAGGCCGAACTGGCGGCCGACCCGTTCTCGGCGAAGCGTCGCGTCGCGGCGCGGATCGTGGCGTTGTACCACGGCGCCGGGGCGGCCGGCGATGCCGCCGAGCACTTCGATCGGCGCTTTCGCCGCCGCGAGTTAGTCACCGATGATCTCCCCTCGCACGCGCTGCCGGCCGACGGCGCCGTCGCCGTCGTCGACCTGCTCACCGCCACCGGCCTCGCCACCTCGAAGTCCGACGCCCGACGGGTTCTCGCCAGCGGCGGTGTGCGCCTCGACGGGGTGAAGCTCGACCCGAGCGTCACCGAATCCCGCGTCGACTCGCTTCGCGGCAAGGTGCTGCAGCGCGGCAAGCGCCACGCCGTTCGGCTCGTTTGAGGCTCCTGCTACGATGCCTCCCGGCCGCCCATCGGGGAGGCCCCCCGCCCTCGTAGCTCAGGGGATAGAGCATCGCCCTCCGGAGGCGTGTGCGCGCGTTCGAATCGCGCCGAGGGCACCAGCGGTAGCGGTCAGGTGCGGCAGCTGATGCCGGGCGGCGGATCGCCGATCGACCGGCCGACCACATCCTCGTTTGTCGGGACGCCGTCGATCACCTGCGGGGCCGTCGACGAGCTGCCGGACGCGCCGGCGGCGTGTGTCGTCGAGGTCGTCGAAGTCGGCGGCGCAGCGTCGACCGACGCGAATCGATCGATCACATCGAGTTCCACCACCCCGCCGGCGATCGAATCGTCGGCGACCACGTCGGGCTGAGGGTCGAGCCGCGACGCCAGCAGCGCGGCGTGCAGCTTGGCGCCGGCGCCGTAGCGGACGACGTTGCGCTCGGTGGGGGTCTTCGTGTTGTCGGTCCTGCGCACCTCGAAGCCACCCGAGCGAAGCTGCTCGGCGACTGCGCCGGCGAGCCCCTTCTCGCCCGCAGCGTTCATGACATCGACAGCGACCAGGTCGGGAGTGAGCGCAACCGATGTGGTCGGGGCAGCCTTCGTCGCGGGCGTCACGCCGCGGAAGATGTCGAGGATCGGGCTCGCATCATCCGGCAGCAGCCGCAACACGTCGGCGCCGCCCGGCGTCGTGAACCCCTCCGTCGGCAGGCGGTGGACGACCATGTTCTTCGAATCGAACTTCGAGAATCGGCGGGCCAACGCGATGATGTCATCGCTCGTCAGGCCCTCGTCGATCCGCACGTTGTCGACGGCGACGCCGACGAGCTTGCGCAAGGAGCCGAGGTCGCCGAGGCCGAGGGCCGAGACTTGGTCGAAGGCGTGGCGCAGGAAGACCTGCTGGCGGGTGATACGCCCGAGATCGCCCGTCGGGTCCGACTTCCACCGGCCGTCGACGCGGTACTGCAGGTGACGCGCCCGGGCGAAGGCGAGCGCCTGGTTGGGATCGAGGATCTGGCAACCCAGCTCGGTGATCCACAGGCCGCTGTTGCGGTCGCGTATCGGGGTGTCGAAGTACAAGGGCACGCCGCCGACGGCCTCGACCAGGCCGCGGAAGCCGTCGAAATTCACCTCGACGTAGTGATTGATCGTGATGCCCAGGTTCGATTCGATCGTGTCAACCAGCGCCTGCGGGCCCTTGTTGTAGGCCGAGTTGATGCGCTGCGAGTTCCCCGCCGGCAGCTTGACCCAGAGATCGCGCGGCACCGAGAGCATCTCGATCGTCGACCTTCCGGGGTCGACCCGGGCGATCACGATCGTGTCGGCGCGCTGGCCGCTCGGAGGGATCTCCTTGCCCTTGCCGTAGATGCCGGCCTCACCGCTGTCGGACGCGCCGAGCTCACGCGTGTCGGAGCCGACCACCAGGAAGTTCGCCGGCTTGGCCGGTGCGGCACGTTCGAGGTCGACGTCGACCCGTTCGATCCTGCGGAACTGGAGGTACCCCCACGCAGTTGCGCCTGCGACGACGGCGGTGACGACGGTCAGGGCGATCAGAGCGCCCAGACCGACGCGCTGGCGACGCGTCCGCGGGGCCCGCTGGGGCCGCCGCGACGGTCGCCGATTGACCGGCCGGCGCGACGCAGTCGGCAATCGAGGGGTACCAGGGCGGGAGGGCACGGCGAGGATCGTAACCCAACCGCAATACGGCCAGAGCGCGCCTCCTCGCATGCGAGCGCCCCCGCAGGGCCCGCATCAGCTCGCCGCGGCGCGCGGCTCCCGCGGGAGCCCCAACACCTTCTCGCCAACGATGTTGCGCTGGATCTGCGAGGTGCCTCCCCAGATGGTCTCCGACCTGCTGAAGAAGAAGGCCGTCATCATGGGGCTCACGGGGTAGTCGGATCGCCGGTCCATCCGGGCAACACCGGGCCAGCCGTCCTCGGGACCCGTCGTCACGAGCATCGACTCGGCGCCGTAGATCTCGAGAGCGAGTTCCATCGCCGCCTTGTGCATCTCCGACCAGAACATCTTGTTCGTAGCGCCGAGCGCGATCGTGCCCGGGTCCCGCTTGCCGCGCAGGGTCGCCGTCAGGTTCCGGAGCCCGTTGATGCGGAGAATCTGGATCTTCGTGTAGTACCGGGCCAGGCCCTGCCGGATCCCCGGGTCGTCGATGCGGCCGTTCGCCTCGGCGGCGCGCACCATTCGCCGATACTCCTCTTCGAAGCGACGATGACCGGTCGTCGCCGACATGCCCCGCTCGAAGCCGAGCGTGTCGTTGGCGACCTTCCAGCCGTTGTTGAGCCCGCCGACGACGTTCTCCTTCGGGCACCGAGCGTTGTCGAAGAACACCTCGTTGAACTCCGCCGTGCCATCGGGCTGCACGATCGGGCGCACCTCGACCCCGGGCTGTTGCATCGGGACGAGCAGGTACGAGATGCCTGCCTGGATCTTCACGTCGGGGTCGGTGCGGGCCAGCACGAAGCAGTAGTCGGCGAACTGCGCCTGGGTCGTCCAGACCTTCTGACCGTTGATGACCCACTCGTCGCCGTCGAGCACGGCCGAAGTCTTGAGCGACGCCAGATCGGACCCGGAATTCGGCTCGGAGAAGCCCTGGCACCACCGCATCGTCCCGTTGAGGATCTTCGGCAGGAAGTACTTCTTCTGCTCCTCGGTGCCGTTCATCAGGATCGTCGGACCGACCAGCGTGTCGCCGAAGAAGTCGGCGCGCATCGGCGCCTTCGCTCGAGCGAATTCCTCGGCGAGCACGACACCCTGGATCGTCGAGAGCCCCTTGCCGCCGTACTCGGTCGGCCACGTCGCGCAGATCCAGCCGCCGTCGAAGAGCTGCTGGGTCCAGTCCTCGTTGAACGCCTTCTTCTCATCCGCGGTCATCTCGAACCCCTCGTCGAACCAGCCGGCGGGCAGGTGGTCTTCGAGCCAGGTGCGGATCTCGGCCCGGAAGGCCTCGGCTTCGGCGGGGTAGGTCAGGTCCATGCCCCAATTCTTGACCGCGCGGTCAGTTTGGTCCAGTTCCATCGCGGCGTCGGCCTCTGCGAACCCCCGCCGCACCCGCGCCCCCACCCGCACCCCACCCCACCCGCAAACGCGGTCCCAGGATCGGCAATCCAGGCTCAGCGGTGCAAATGTGCACCGCTGGGCCTGAATTCCGACGCAAGCGCGGCCCGGAGCGCGGCCACCACCTCGTCGCGTTCGGCGGTGAGTTGGTGGTGCGTCAGCCGAATCGTGCGAATGCCACGCGCAGCGGCCAGCAAGTCGCGACGGCGATCCCGTTCGAACTGCGCACATCTGAGGTGGAACCGACGTCCGTCGAGCTCGACGATCAAGCGGGCGACCGGGAACCAGAAGTCGACGCGGGCGCGACCGCAGTCGAGCCAGTCGAAGCGCGCCTGAAGGATCGGCATCGGCAAGCCTGTCTCACGCACCATCCGAAGGACTTGCCCAGATCAATGAGCGTCCGCTCCAGCGACGTGGTCCGCCACCCCCGACGACAGACCACGTCGTCATCGGGGAGGGCGCTCTGGTGAATCGTTGCGCCACGCAGCCGCGTGCGGCCACCCACGGAGACGACAAGGTCGAGCACCGAGAAGCCGTCGCTCAGGCCGTGCACCCAGGCCGCTGTCCGAAGGCCGATCGCAGCGCTGGGAACCGCGGCAAGCGCCGCGGTCACCCTGACCTCGGGCGACAGCGGCGTCGTCGCTCCTATGAAGACGCCCTCGTGGAGTCGCTGCCACTCCCCAGAGCGAACGAGGCGTGCGGCGGTGTTCGGCGTGACACCGACCCGCGATAGGTACTCCTGCGCGAACACCCCGTGGTGTTCGACCGCATACTTGGCGATCGCCTTGCGATCCATCGACGTGCTCCCGCGACATCGCGTCCGGCAGGAGGGGAAGGCTGGTGAGCGTACGAGCCACCGCCGACAGCGAGCCTCACTCTGCCAGCGACACGGCCGGCCGACGCGCCTCGCTCCGCCAGCGACACGGCCGGCCGACGCCCGACCGACGTGCCCGAACCCTCCCCGCCACCCCGACGTGGCGCAATCCAGGCTCAGCGGTGCACATGTGCACCGCTGGGCCTGGATTGGACGGGGCCGACGCGCCACCCGACCGACGCGTAGCCGATCAGCGGGCCTTCGACGCGAGGTCCGCGATGCTGGAGCCGTCGCCGGTCTCAACGGCCCGGACGATGCCGTCGGCATCGACGACAATCCAGGTGGGAAAGGACTCGATATCGAGCCTGTGGACCACCGACGAGTCGCCCGTGGCGCGGTCCTCCCCAACCGCGATCCCCCTCGCCTCAAGCGCCGCGATCGCTGCATCGTCGATCTGCTCGGGCACATCGGATCGAGTACCGGTGAAGATGACCACGACATCGACCCCGGCCGGCAGGTCGTCGGACGCCATCCGGGCAACCGACGCGGCACAGTGCGGACACCACCGAGCTCCGATCATGACGACCGTCGTCCGGCCGGACTGCCCGAGTTCGGCGAACCCGCCGACCCCCGTAAACGGCATCGGCCGTCCGACCGCCAGCTCGCCCGGCAGGTCGGACACCACGCGATCCGCGGGTGGCGCCGTCACCGGCGGCTGCTGCGAGTAGTCGAACGTCAGTCGTATGGCGCCAGGGCCGACCGCCGACACCTCCGCAGCAACAACCCGGTCTCCATCGAGTTCCAGCCGAGCCGAACCGATGCCGAGCGACGGGTCGCTCGATGTCGTCGGAGTGCTCGCTGCGGACGGGCGACACGCGCTGTCGCCCGTCAGGACGCCATCCGCCTCGACCGTCCAGCACGGGATCGCTTCGAGGGCGACCAGCATCTGCTCGGCACCCGACTCGACATCACCCGTGCCTATCGCCGACTTGATCCACTTCTCCTCGGCGGCGTTGCCGAGGTCGAGAATGTAGAGGCTGTCGCCGACGACGAGCCGCTCGGCCTGGCCCGCCGACGTCCCCTCGGCCGAGCCGGTTGGCGTCCATCGGACCCACAGGCCGCGATCCTCCGACGACGTCGTCGCCGACCAGCTCGACGCACGCAGCGCCGCGAGCACCTCCCGAGCGCGGTCGGCGCCGGATCCCGATGCCGGCGCCGCTGTTCCTGCGCCCGGCTCGATGTCGATCGGACCCGACCTCGCCGCGCCCAGCCCGATCACGACCGCGACAGCGGCGGCCGCAGCCCCCGAGACGAGCGCTGTGTTGACCAGCCATCGCGGACGGCGACCGGCCCGCTCCGGTGCGCCGTTCGCATCGGCGCCCGATCCCACCTCCACCACGGCCGTTCCGTCGCGTACCCCCGCAGCATCCGATGCCACCGTCGCCGCAGCGCTGCGCCCATCGTGAGCGATACCCGTGGCGCCCGGGTTGTCGAGTTCCACCCCGCTCATCGAGGCGGCAGCCGCCCGCCGGAGCCGTTCGTTCAGATCGATCGTCATGCCACACCCTCCGTTGTCAGCACCCGATCGCCGAGTGCCACTTCCAATGCCGCCCGCCCGCGTTGCAGGTGGGCCTTCACCGATGACGCTGCGATCCCCATCGCCGCAGCACACCCGGCCACGTCGAGGTCGAGGAGGTGATGCAGCACCACCGCCTCACGCTGGCGGTTCGACAACCGCGCCAACGCGGCGACGAGCTCCGGATCCGTGCACGGGGGATCCTCATAGCTCGCGACGACGGGCACGGCCGCGGCCGACCGGGTCTGTTCCCGGCGCCACTGCGATCGGACGAGGTTCAGCGCCACGGTTCGGACCCAACCCGCGGGGTTGGAGCCCGGCTCGCCGAGCCGGTCCCATCGCTCGTAGGCACGACACATCGCCTCCTGAGCGACGTCGCGTGCCTGCTCGCGGTTGGAGACCATGGCCCAGCACAGCCGAAGCAACGGATCGTGCTCGCTGCGGAAGAACGCATCGAAGTCCATGCCGTTACAACGCCTGCCCGCCCGATCGCGACGACGCGGCGTGGACGATTTTCGGGCGACGGCCGCCTAGGCGCCGGGGAATCGAAGCCATCCCGACGCGAACGGGAGGTTGCGAACCAACGTGAAGCACACCGCGAGCACCAGCAGCGCTCGACCCCATGCCGCCGAGCGACTCCGCAGGCGATCGAGCATCGCGACGCGGCCGGGGACGGCCCACCCCAACCAGAACGCCAGGACGATCGGCACCAGGGCCACCACGAAACCGTTGTAGCGCAGCGCCGCGCCGACATCGCCGCGCACCAGACGCGACGCCGCTCTGGTGCCACCGCAGAAGGGGCACCACCAGCCGGTCGTCAGCCGGAACGGACACGGCGGCGACAGGGGCTGCTCGCGTGGATCGACCAGTGCAACCAGCGCAAGGCCGGCGCAGACACCGGCGGCGGCCGTCCACGGAGGTGCGAGCGGCCAGCGCCGACCGAACACCGTCGACGCGCCCGCGATGGGCGCCTCGCCACGGGGCACCGGGGCACGATCGAGGCGCTCGTCGGCATCGCACATCGACCGTCAGGCTAGCGACGGCGCCGGGTTATCCTTCGCGCCATGTCGAGCGCCACCGAAGGGACCGGTTCGCCCACGCCGCCGAAGCCGGAGCGATGGAGCGCGCAGTGGAAGGAGTTGAAGGCCGAGGTCATCGACTTCGGCGTGTGCACCGGCTGCGCCGGCTGCGTCATCAGCTGCCCCCACGACGTGATCGGCTACGACCACCGATCCGGCGGGTACCGACCGTTCCACCTGGAGGACGAACTCGGCGCCGACAACTGCGTGCACGGCGAGAAGGGGTGCACCACCTGCACGCGGGCGTGCCCCCGATTCCGACTCTGGGAGCATCAGGCCAACGAGCACCTCTTCGCCCGCGACCGACACGACGACGAGGTTGCCGGGGTCTACTCCGACATCCTTCTGACCCGGGCCTCCGACGAGATGGTCAACCGGATGGGCCAGGACGGCGGCTTGGTGTCCGCGATCCTGCTGTGGGCGCTCGAGCACGACTACATCGACGGCGCACTCGTGTCGTTCCTCGAGAACAACGACGCGAGCACGTGGACGCCCGTGCCGGGGGTGGCGACCAACCGCGATGAGGTTCTGGCATCGGCCGGGAGCCGCTACACCTACTCGGCCAACACGTTGGCCTTCGACGAGGCCCGCGAACGTGGCCTGTCGCGCCTTGCGCTCGTCGGCACGAGTTGCCAGTCGTCGGTGCCTCCCGTGATGTGGTCGCGCAAGATCGGGAAGGTCTCCAAGCCGATCGTGTTCAACATCGGACTGCTCTGTTCGAAGACCTTCGACGATGCGATGTTCGAGGAGCTGTTCGAGGCGAAGTACGGGCTGGCCCGCCGCGACATCGTGAAGATGAACATCAAGGGTGTCTTCCAAGTGTGGATGCGCGACGGCACCTACCGCGAGATCCCGCTCAAGGAATGCCACGCGTGGACGCGCGACGGCTGCACCCACTGCCCCGACTTCGCCGCGGAACACGCCGACATCTCCACTGGTGGCATCGGCAAGGACAACGACTGGACGCTCACGCTGGTGCGCACCGAACTCGGCCGCGAGATCATCTCGCGCATGGTGGCCGACGGGTCGATCATCACGCGGCCGGGCGACAGCGATCCGGCAGCGATCGCCCTGATGCGCAAGCTGGCCGAGAAGTCGAGGGCGCGCTGGCCGCTGGACGGCGAGCCGAGCGTGCGGGTCGGTCTGCCCGTTCCGACTCGCCGGGGCTGAGCGGGCCAGGTCGCACGGCCGAGGCGATGCACGGGCCGCCGGGACACCGTTCGCCGGAGCCCATCAAGCCATCGTTGCATCCGAACCCCCGGACACGGTCGCGTCGTCGGAGACCCGCGCCGCCCGGACATCGTTCGGCGCTCGGCGCTCGGCCGCTCAGGATGGAACGTGCCAGGTCGAGCATCGGCGCCGGGGGCAACCGCCGGTTCTCCACAGATCAATCGCGGAGAAGACCGGTCAACAGAGCACCAAGCTTCTCCACAAGTCAACCGTGGAGACCCGCCCACCACGCAGCAACCTTCTCCACAGATCAATCGCGGAGAAGACTGGTCGGCCGAGCACCACGCTTGTCCACAAGTCAACCGTGGAGACCGGACACCGGCCCGCCGACCCACCGACCGGCGTCGGCCTCGACGCCGTTTCCACGTTGACGAGTGGGCCACATCCGATGATGTGCGAACGGGCGCCCACGTCGCACCGATCTCGCGGGTCTCCGTTACGGAGCGACCGGGCCGCTGGCGTTGCAGGACTCAATGGCCTTGGTCAGCTGCTTCGGCGGGGTGGGCGGGGCATCCCCGGGCTCGGCGTCGGCCTGCTCGTTCTCGTAGGCGACCAGGTCGTCCCACGGCAGGCGGAACTTGTTGACGATGGCGTCGTAGATGCACTCGCACGTGTCGGTCGACTCGATGCGGATCGTCGTTGTGGTCCCCTTCGATGCCCGCACCTCCGTGGAGCAGGACGCAACGAAGTTCTTCTTGGCCAGAGCGCCGTAGTCGGTCGGATTCGGGTTGCCGTAACAACCACCGGCCCCGACGCCGATCGCAGCGAGCAGGGACACGAGGGCGACACGGCGGCGGTGAGATGACACGAACGAACTCCGGCGACTCGGGGGATCCCCAACGCTAGCGGTCACCCCCCGACCCGGCGCCAATGGCCCGCTCGGTATCGGCCGAACTCCCGGCCGCCACGGCGACCTGCATCCCGCGGGAACGTTGTGGGCGCTCCGCGTGTTGCACACCGGCGATGACCGACAACGCCGCCGCGACCCCAGAGCCCGCTACCGCAACAGCGACGACCGCAACCCCGGAGACCGCGACCGCGACAACCGTCCTCTTCGTTCGTCACGGGCGCACCGCAACCACCGGCTCGGTGCTGCCGGGGCAGGCGCCCGGCCTCCACCTCTCCGACGACGGCCGGGCCGACGCTGCCGGTGCGGCGGCTCGACTGGCCGAGGTATCGGGCGTCGCGGCGATCATCGCCTCACCGCTGGAGCGAACGATGGAGACCGCCGTCCCCATCGCCGCCACGCTCGGGCTCGAGGTCACGGCCGAGCCCGGCCTGCTCGAATGCGACTTCGGCGAATGGACCGGACGGTCGTTGGCCGAACTCCGCGCGCTGCCCCAGTGGTCGACCGTGCAGCACACGCCGTCGCGGCACCGATTCCCCGGCGGCGAGTCCTTCGTGGAGATGTCGGCCCGGATCGTGGCGACCGTCGATCGGCTCGTCGCCGAGCATCCGGGGCAACGAATCGTGTGCGTCTCGCACGCCGACCCGATCAAGGCCCTCCTCGCCCACGCAGCGGGCACACATCTCGATCATCTCCAACGCCTTGTCGTCTCGCCGTGCTCGATCTCGGTCGTGCACTACGGTCCGGCCGCGCCCGCTGTCCTCACCATCAACTCCACGGGCACCGGTCTCGGATCGCTGACCCTGTCGTAGCCACCTTCACCACGCACCGCTGCCCCTCATGTCCAGCTCCTTCGACTTCGACCAACTCCAGAGCTTCTCGGCCGGGACGATCGGCCCGCCCGGCCAACGCGTGTTCTTCCTCCAGGCCGCGAGCACCGGCGAGATCGTGTCGCTTCGGCTCGAGAAGCAGCTCGTCGCCGCGCTTGCGGACGCGTTCGAGGTGGCGATCGCGAACTACGACGTCATCGAGGGCGACGGCCGAGGCAACGAGGTGATGGAGCCGCTGCAGATGCCCGTCGTTGCCGAGTGGGTGGTCGGCGGGCTCGGCGTGGCGTACGACCCCGCCGAGCGAAAGATCGTGGTCATGGCCGAGGAACTGACCGACGCCGACGATCCGGCGAAAGCCCGCTTCTGCCTCGACCGACGCCTGTTGATCGCGTTCACCCATGGCGCTCGCGCCGTGCTCGACGCCGGTCGGCCGACCTGCCCGCTGTGCGATCGGCCGGTCGATCCCGACGGCCACTTCTGTCCACGGATGAACTGAGCGGCCCGTGAGCGACTCCGAGCACGTGACCGTTGAGCTCGACGCGACCGTCGAGGTCGATGACCCGACGGCGGAAGGGCTGCTCGACCGCGGCGAGATCGAGGTGCTCGGGCGCATGCCGTGGAGCTCCAACGGCACCTACCTCGTCACCGTCAGCGACGGCGACGCCCGAGCCCAGGCGATCTACAAGCCAGAGGCGCACGAACGGCCGCTGTGGGACTTCCCCGCAGGTCTGTGGCGTCGCGAGGTCGCGACCTATCGCACCGCGACCGCGCTCGGATGGCCGGTGGTGCCGCCGACCGTGGCGCGGTCGGGGCCGTTCGGGCCGGGCTCGGTGCAGTTTTTCGTGCCCTCGCACTTCGAGGAGCACTACTTCACGATCCGCGCCGACGCGAAGCACCGCACGGATCTTCACCGGCTGTGCGTGCTCGACGTGATCGTCAACAACACCGACCGCAAGGGCGGGCACGTGCTCCTTTCGCACACCGGGAGCGTCTGGGGCATCGACCACGGGCTGAGCTTCCACGAGGAGTTCAAGCTGCGCACCGTCATGTGGGACGACGCCGGCGAACCGATCGACGCGCCGCTCCTCGACGACGTCGACCGCAACATCGATGCGGCGATCGACGCGATCGGCGAGTTGCTGACGCCCGTTGAGATCGAGGCGGCACACCGCCGGGCTCTCGCGGTGCGGACAACGGGGTTGTTCCCGCGCGATCCAACGGGCCAACGGTATCCCTGGCCCCTCGTGTGAGGACGGGTGGGTTCGGTCGGCGAGCTGCTCCGGCCAGGCAGCGGAGCTCGATGTGAGCGAACCCGGTGCGGCCACTCCCTCCAGCGGTCGCACCGGGTCCACACGATGTCGATCTCGGCGGTCGGCAGCGAGGGGAGGTGCTGTCATGACGTCGAGAGCAACGAAGGTCGAGGCATCACCTGACCCGTGTGAAAAGTAGGCCGATCGACACGCTGAGTGAATGGGCAATTCCTCCCGTGAACGTCGCTCACACCCGTGAATCGGGCGCGAAACGATCAACCGCACGGCGGCGCACGCCGATGCACGGATGATCCGTCCGCACCGAACCCACCGGAGTCAGCAATGCCCGAGCGCCACGACCAGAGGCCGAACCCCGGCGGTGCCGAACCGGCGATGACCGACTCGGCGGCGCCGATCAGCGTCGACCTCCTGCGGTCGGGCGCGCTCGCCGCGCTCGCTGCCGAGAGCCAGCGGCCCCAATCGGGCGCAACACCCGTTGCGGAGCCAACCCCAGGCGGCTCGAAGCGGTGGCACAAGCCTGCGATCGCCGCAGCGGTGCTCGTCGCGGTGGCCACCGCCGGCATCGCGACCGTCGGAGGCGGCGACGACGACTCAACCGCGCCGACCTCATCGAGCTCGGCCGCACCCCGCCACGTCGAGGACTCTGTTGCAAGCAGCGTCGCGGCCGCCACGACGAGCGTTCCCGGCTCGGGCTCAGCGCCGAGCACCGCCGCGGAAACACTGCCGGCCGCGGCGCCGGCCACCCCGTCGAGCAGCGTCCCCACCAACACCCCGGCGGGCCAGGTCGCTCCGGCGCACCGGGCCGTCTATCGCGGCGGCAAGCTGTACATGGAGGGCACCGTGCCGAGCCAGGCCGTCGCCGACGCCTACATCGCGAAGGCCGCAGCGGTGCTCGGCGCCGACAACGTGGTCGACAACTACCGCATCGACCCCTCGGTGCCGGAGTCGAACGACGGCACGGTCTACGTGGACGAGCCGTTCCTCTTCGACAGCGGATCCGCCGAGATCAACCCGGCGTACTCGTCGGTCCTCAACCTCGGCATCGCGGCGCTCAACCTCAATCCGGCGGCCCGGATGGTGGTCACCGGGTACACCGACAACGAGGGGGACCCGACGAAGAACGTCGAGCTCTCGCGGACCCGAGCGCAGGCCGTCGTCACCTACATGGTCGCGACGGGCGGTCTCGCCGCTTCCCGCTTCGACGCGATCGGCGCCGGCGATTCGAACCCGGTGGGCGACAACTCGACGGAGGCCGGGCGGCAGGCGAACCGCCGCATCGACGTCAAGCTCGTCAATCTGCTCGGCTGAGTCACCGAACGGCGGCGGCCGCGACGCACGCTTCCCCGAATGCGACGATGGCCCCCACCGTCCGGTGGGGGCCATCGTAGTGAACGCGCGACGACTCAGCGTGGCTGAAGCGATCAGCGTGACTGAAGCGCCTCGAGCAGCTTCGGCAACACCTTGTGCACGTCGCCGACGATGCCCAGGTCGGCGACCGAGAAGATCGGCGCCTCGGGATCCTTGTTGACGGCGATGATGTGCTTCGAGCCCTTCATGCCGACGAGGTGCTGGGTTGCACCCGAGATGCCGGCGGCGATGTAGACGGTCGGCTTCACGACCTTGCCCGTCTGCCCCACCTGGTACGAGTAGGGCACCCAACCGGCGTCGACGATGGCACGCGAGGCGCCGGGCGCACCGCCGAGAGCCTTCGCCAGATCCTCGATGAGCTGGTAGTTCGCCGAGTCGCCCAGGCCGCGACCGCCGGCAACCACGACGGCTGCCTCGTCGAGTTGCGGGCCGGACTTCTCTTCGACGTGGCGATTGACGATCTTCGCCGCGCCCGCGGCGCCGGTGTCGCCGACTGCCAGCGCCTCGACCGCAGCAGCGGCTCCGCCCGACTCCTCCGCGGCGAACGACTTCGGCCGGATCAGGAAGATGGCCGGCTTCGCGCTCGTGAACTTGGTGAGCACGTTCTGCGTACCGCCGAAGATCGGCTCGACGCCCACGAGGGCGCCGTCGCGCTCGACCAGGTCGACCACGTTGGTGATGACCGGGGCATCGAGCTTCACCGACAGGCGGCCCGCCACATCGCGGCCGTCCTGGGTGGTGCCGAGGAAGATGGCGTCGGGGGCGTTGCCGCCGCCGATGGCCGCCGCGAGCGCCGTGGCGAGCGACACGCCGGCGAGCGAACCGCCGAGGTCGCCGGTTGCGTACACCTTTGACGCACCGTGGGCGCCAAGCGTCGCAGCGATGCCGGAAGCGTCACCGCCGTAGACGCACTCGACGGTGTCGGCGAGCTCACGCGCCTTGGCGAGCAGCTCGAGGGTGATGGTGGCGACGTTGCCGCCGGTGGCCTCCGCGAGGACCCAGATCTTGGAAACTCCCATGGCTGACTCCTCAGATGATCTTCAGATCGGACAAGAACCCGACGACGCGGTTGAACGCTTCGCCGTCGTCCTCGATGACTTCGCCGGCCTGGCGGGCCTCGGCCTGGGCGACCTCGATGATCTCCTGGCCGGCACCGGCCCAACCCACGTTGGCGGCATCGAGCCCGAGGTCGGCGACCGTGACCTGATCGACCGGCTTCGACTTGGCGGCCATGATGCCCTTGAAGGACGGGTAGCGAGGCTCCACGACGCCGGCGGTCACCGAGACCAGCGCCGGCAGCGGGCACGTGACCTCGTCGTACCCGGCCTCGGTCTGGCGGTCGACCTTGACGGTCGTGCCGTCGATCGTCACGGCCTTGGCGAAGGTCACCGAAGGAAGCCCGAGAACCTCGGCGATCTGCTCCGGCACCGTGCCGGTGTAGCCGTCGGACGACTCGGTCGCAGCGAGGATCAGGTCGTAGGACCCGGCACGCTCGATCGCCTTGGCCAGAACCTTGGCGGTGGTGAGGGCGTCGGAACCCTTCAACGCGTCATCGCTCACGAGGACGGCCTTGGCGGCGCCCATGGCGAGGGCGGTGCGCAGACCGGACACCTCGCCGTTCGGCGCCATCGAGACGAGCGTGACCTCACCCGAATCACCGGCGAGCTGCAACGCCATCTCGACGCCGTAGCTGTCGGACTCGTCGAGAATCAGCTTGCCGTCTCGCTTGAGGGTCTTGGACTCTGGATCCAGCGCACCCGGGTCGGCCGGGTCCGGGATCTGCTTGACACAGACAACGACGTTCATGGCGTTCAAGTCTGCCAATACCTACCCGCCGGTAACAAACCGGTCGTGGCGTAACGTCCCGGGATGCGCGTCCTGCTGGTCGTCAACGCCGCGGCGTCCTCCGTGACCGCCCGTCGGCAGGTCGTGATCCACCGTCTCATCCGCGCCGATCACGACGTGGACATGGTCGAGACGAGCCGCCGAGGCCATGCCACTCACCTCGCCCTCGACGCTGCGGGGAGGGGCGTCGACGTGGTCATGGTGCTCGGGGGCGACGGCACGCTGAACGAGGTCGCCAACGGGCTCGTCGGGAGCGATTGTGCCCTCGCCGCCCTGCCCGGCGGCTCGACGAACGTGTTCGCGCGCACGCTCGGGCTCAGCGACGACCCGGTCGAGGCCGCCATCGTCAATCTCGAGGCAATGGCGGCGGGAACGATCCGCCCGGTCGGGCTGGGCTCGGTGAACGGCCGGTACTTCCTCTTTCACACCGGGGTCGGATGGGACGCCCGCCTGGTGCGCCAGGTCGAGCGACACGGCGAACTCAAGAGGTACGCGAGCCACCCGCTGTTCATCTGGTCGGGCATCCGCACCTGGTTCCGGCTCTACGACCGCACGCGCCCGCACTTTCGGGTGCGGTACGGCGAGGAGACCGTGGAGAACGGCTACTTCACCGTCGTG
>WBZL01002598.1_pt1 | contig 17397 bp, 16 predicted proteins | sample 5204291 | NCBI WGS metagenome assembly WBZL01 (sample SAMN12344345, study PRJNA552823) | activated sludge metagenome | biome: Activated sludge suspended growth; feature: Nitrification reactor; material: Wastewater; isolation source: activated sludge from nitrification reactor of wastewater...
CCGCGTCCTGGAAGTCGATGATCCCGGGGTTGGCGCCGCGGCCTTCGGCGGGGTCGAGCAGCATCAGGTTGCGCGAGTGGTAGTCGCGATGCACGAAGACCTGCGGCTCGGCGAGGTTGACCGCGAGGATGCGCTCGAACGCGGTGTTCAGCATCGCGGTCTCGGCGTCGGTGAGGGTGACGCCCTTGTGGCGGGCGATGTACCAGTCGGGAAAGAGCTGCAGCTCGCGCAGCAGCAGCGCGCGGTCGTACTCGGGCAGCACGCCGGGGCGGCTGGCGCACTGGATGGCGGCGAGCGCGCCGAGGGCGTCGGCGTAGAGCGGATGTGCGTTGCGGGCGGCTTGCTGCGGATCGTCCTGCGCCTTCAGGGCTTGCAGGTAGGTCGTCGAGCCGAGATCGGAGAGCAGCAGGAAGCCCTGCTCGAGGTCCTGCGCGAGCACGTCCGGCACATGCGCGCCGGCGGCTCGGAAGAGCTCGGCCACCTGCAGCCAGGGGCGCACGTCCTCCTTTTCGGGTGGGGCGTCCATGACGACGCGCGTGGGGCTGCCGTCGGCGAAGGTGGCGCGGAAGTAGCGGCGGAAGCTGGCGTCGGCCGAGGCCGGGGCGAGTTCGAAGGACTGGCCGGGCAGGACGCTGGCGAGCCAGGTCCCGAGTTGTTCGAGGCGATGCAAACCGGATCTCCGCGGGGGTTCGTGTAGAATCCACGAGTTTATCAACACGGTGGTTCGGGTGGGCAGTCGCACATCGCGAACGACGGCAAGGGCTTGATCCGCATGCTTCCGAATACGCGCATTCGACTGATTCCACTGCTCCTGCTGGGCCTGTCGGGCGCTGCATTCGCGCAAACCATGCCCGCGCTTCGGGTGGCGCCCGAGCTGCTGCGCCAGGCGTCGCCGGCCACGCCGGAGCGACCCGCGACGCCGGTGCAGGCCTCCCCCGCGGCGGCTTCTGCCACGCCCCCCCCGGCCGCGCCCGCTCCGACCCCGGCGCCCGTCTCCGCACCCGCACCCGCACCCGCGCCCGCGCCCGCACCCGCACCCGCACCCGCACCCGCACCCGCACCCGCACCCGCGGCCGCGGCCGTCGCCAAGCCGCCGCTGGTCGCCGCGCCTGCCCCCGCCGTCGAGCGACCCGCGCTCGCCCCGGGCGAGACCGCGGTCAGCGCGCTGCGCATCCATGGCGAGCGCGGGATCGAGCTGGTCGCCGAGGGCGAGGCCGAGCTGCAGCGCGACGACACCCTGCTCACCGCCGACCGCGTCACCTATCGCGAGCCGACCGACGAGGTGCTCGCCGAGGGGCACGTGGTGCTGAGCCGTGGCGGCGACACGATCCGCGGACCGAAGGCCACGCTGGTGGTGGGCGACCGTGTCGGCAGCTTCGAGACCCCAACCTACGAGCTCTCGCGTGCGCGCCCGCCCGCGCTCGCCGGCGACGCCCCGCGCACCGTGGCCGGCAGCGGCGCGGCCGATCTGCTGCGCCTGGAGGGCGAGAACCAGTACCGCCTCGCCAACGCGACCTGGACCACCTGCAGCCCGCAGGACCCGGACTGGTACATCAAGGCGCGCGAGCTCGAGCTCGACTACGACCGCGAGGTCGGCACCGCCCACGCCAGCTCGATCGTGTTCATGGACACGCCGATCTTCTGGATGCCCTGGGCCGAATTCCCGCTCAGCGGCCAGCGCCAGTCGGGGCTGCTGCCGCCCACCTTCGGCTCGTCGAACAAGACCGGGGTGGACTTCACCCAGCCGTACTACTGGAATATCGCACCCAACTACGACGCGACCCTGGCGCCGCGCATCATGACCCGGCGCGGCGTCCAGTTCGGCGGCGAGCTGCGCTATCTCGGCGAGGACTCCCAGGGCACCACGCGCCTCGAGTGGATGCCGAACGACAAGGTGACCGGCGAGGAGCGCAGGCTCGGCTCGATCCAGCACCAGCAGCGCTTCGCCCCCAACTTCTACGGCACGCTCGATCTCAACGCGGTGTCCGACGACGGCTACTTCGAGGACCTGTCCTCCAACATCGGCGTGGCCTCGCGGGTCAACCTGCTGCGCGAGGGGCGGCTGATCTACGCGGGCGGCTGGTGGACCGCCTCCGCGCTGGCGCAGCGCTACCAGACGCTGAACCCGGATCCGGACGTGCGCAACGTCGAGCCCTATCGCCGCCTGCCGCAGTTGCGCCTGGACGCCGTGCGCGCCGACCTCGCCGGCGGCATGGCCGGCCTGCTCGAGACCGAGTTCGTCCGTTTCGCCCATCGCGAGAGGGATCGCGACGAGGCCGCGCGCGTCGTCGCCTATCCGCAGCTGTCGCTGCCGATGCAGGGCGCGGCCTGGTTCGTCACGCCCAAGGCGGGCGTGCATTACACCAGCTACGACATCGACCGCGTCGCGGCGACTTCCGGCAAGCCCGAATCGATCACGCGCTCGGTCCCGATCGTCTCGCTCGACTCCGGCCTGTTCTTCGAGCGCGAGACGAACTATTTCGGCAGCGACTACCTGCAGACGCTCGAGCCGCGGCTGTTCTACCTGCGCGTGCCGAGCCGCGAGCAGTCGGACATCCCGCTCTTCGACACCAACCGCTTCGACGTCGGTTTCGCGCAGATCTTCGCCGAGAACCGCTACTCGGGCAGCGACCGCATCGGCGACGCCAACGACCTCACCGCGGCGCTTACCACCCGCTTCATCGATGCGGCGACCGGGGTCGAGCGTCTGCGCGCGCTGATCGGCCAGCGCTACTACTTCTCCGACCAGAAAGTCTATCTGTACGACGAGGACGAGCTGCGCCGCGCCGGCACCGGCAACGAAATCCTCGCCGGTCTCGGCGGACGCATCACCAGCACGGTGACGGTGGATTCCTACGCCCAGTACAACACCGAGACCAGCCGCACCGAGCGCCTCAACGCGAGCGTGCGCTACCAGCCCGGCTTCGCGCGCACCCTCAACCTGAGCTACCGCTACGCGCCCAACCTGCGTGTCGATCAAGACATCGTCGGCCTCGAGGACATCGACGTCTCCGGCCAGTGGCCGCTCGCGCGCCAGTGGTACGGCGTCGGTCGAGTCACCCACTCGCTCAAGGACGACCGCATCACCGAGGCGGTCGCGGGTATCGAGTACGACGGCGGCTGCTGGGTGTTCCGCACCGCGGTGCATCGCTTCGCGATCGACGAGGACGATGTGACCAACGCCATCTTCATCCAGCTCGAACTGAACGACCTCGCCGGGATCGGCTCGAATCCGCTCAGCCTGATCAAGCGCAGCGTCCCCGGCTATGGCAAGATCAACGACTCCTCGGCCAACCGCGTGTTCGGCAACAACTGAAGCCGGTTCCGCGCTTCCACCTCCAAACACATGAAACGACTCCTTTTCCGCTCCCGCGTCGCAATCGCCATCGGCCTCGCGGCCACCACGCTCGCGCTGCCGGTGCATTCCGCGCCGCGCGCGGTCGAGGTCGACCGCATCGTCGCGGTCGTCAACAACGAGGTCATCACCGGCCTCGAGCTGCGCGCGCGCATCGAGCAGACCCGCCGCCAGCTCGCCCGCCAGGGCGCCCAGCTTCCCCCCGAGGAAGTCCTGCAGCGCCAGCTGCTCGAGCGCCTGATCGTCGAGCGTGCCCAGCTCCAGCTCGCGCGCGAGTCCTCGCTGCGCGTGGATGACGTCACGCTCGACCGCGCGATCGAGCGCATCGCCTCGAACAACAAGCTTTCGATCGACCAGTTGCGTGCCACGCTGGAGAAGGATGGCGTCACGTGGAGCCGCTTCCGCGACGAGATCCGCAGCGAGATCCTGCTCACCCGCCTGCGCGAACGCGAGGTCGACAGCCGCATCGTCGTCACCGACGCCGAGATCGACAACTTCATCGCCAACAACCCGGACGCCTTCTCCGGCCAGGAGTTCGCCGTCGCCCACATCCTGCTGCGCACGCCCGAGGGCGCCTCGCCGCAGCAGGTCGAGGCGGTGGCCAGGCGCGCCGAGCAGGTGATGGCGCGGCTGCGCTCGGGCGAGGACTTCGCCCGCGTCGCCGCCGAGGTCTCCGACGCGCCCGACGGCCTGCAGGGCGGCAGCCTGGGCTGGCGCCCGCTCGATCGCCTGCCGGCCCTGTTCGCCGACGCCGTGCGCCGCATGCGCCCGGGCGAGACTTCGCCGGTGCTGCGCAGCGCCGCCGGCCTGCACATCGTGCGCCTGGTCGACGCGCGCGGCGGCGGTGCGGCGGCGGTGCAGAAGCTCGAGCAGACGCGCGCGCGCCACATCCTGATCAAGACCTCCGAGGTCCTCTCCGACGCCGACGCGGAGGCCCGCCTGCTGGCGATCCGCGAACGCGTGGTCAATGGCGCCGACTTCGCCGAGCTGGCCAAGGCGAGTTCGGCCGACCTCTCCGCCGCCCGCGGCGGCGATCTCGGCTGGCTCAACCCGGGCGACACCGTGCCCGAGTTCGAGCGCGCGATGAACGCGCTGCGGCCGGGCGAGGTCAGCGCGCCGGTGCGCTCGCCTTTCGGCTGGCATCTGATCCAGCTCGTGGAGCGCCGCATGCAGGACGTCACCGACGAGCGCAAGCGCGCCGCCGCGCGTCAGGCCCTGCGCGAACGCAAGGCCGAGCAGGCCTACGAGGACTGGTTGCGCCAGCTGCGCGACAGCACCTACGTCGACTACCGCATCGAGCGCGAATGAGTGTCGCCGCGGAAGCGGGGCGCAGGCTTGTCGCCATCACCAGCGGCGAGCCCGCGGGGGTCGGCCCCGAGCTGTGCCTGCGCCTGGCCGAGCGCGCCTGGCCGCTGCGCCCGGTGGTGCTCGCCGACATCGGGTTGATGCGTGCGCGAGCCGTGGCGCTCGACAGCGCTGTGGGCGTGGTCGAATTCGACGCCGCGCGGCCTGCGGCCGAGGGCGCGGTCGAGGTGCTGCATCTGCCGCTCGCGGCGCCTTCCCGGGCCGGCGTGCTCGATCCGGCCAACGGCGCCTACGTGTTGCGCTTGCTCGACCGCGCGATCGCCGGCTGCCTGCAGGGCGAATTCGCCGCCATGGTCACCGCGCCGGTGCACAAGGGCGTGATCTGCGAGGGTCTCGGCGCCCACGAGACCATGCCCTTCACCGGCCACACCGAATACCTCGCCGAGCACACCGGCACGCCGCGGGTGGTGATGATGCTGGTGGGCGGCGGCCTGCGCGTCGCGCTGGCGACCACCCACCTGCCGCTCGCCGCGGTGCCGGCGGCGATCACGCCGCAGGTGCTCGAAGAGACCCTGCGCATCCTGCACGCCGACCTGCGCCGCCACTTCGGCCTCGCCGCGCCGCGCATCCTGGTCGCCGGCCTCAACCCGCATGCGGGCGAGGGCGGCCACATGGGGCGCGAGGAGATCGACGTCATCATCCCGGTGCTCGAGCGCCTGCGCGCCGAGGGCATGCAGCTCGTCGGTCCCTTGCCCGCCGACACCCTGTTCGTGCCGCACACGCTGGCGCAGGGCGATGCGGTGCTGGCGATGTACCACGACCAGGGCCTGCCGGTGCTCAAGCACGCCAGCTTCGGCGGCGGCGTCAACGTCACGCTCGGCCTGCCGATCATCCGCACTTCCGTAGACCACGGCACCGCGCTCGACCTCGCCGGCAGCGGCCGCGCCGATCCCGGCAGCCTGTTCGCCGCGCTCGAGCTCGCGATCGCGATGACGCAGGCGCGCGCCGCCGCCTGAGCGCGGCGCAGCCAGGCCGGGCTGCCCCGGCGAAAGGAAATCCATGCACGACTTCGACACCGACGGCCATCGCGCGCGCAAGCGCTTCGGCCAGAACTTCCTCTCCGACCCCAACATCATCCGCAAGATCATCGACGGCATCCGCCCGCAGCCGGGCGAGCTCATGGTCGAGATCGGCCCCGGCCTGGGCGCGATGACCGACCCGCTGATCGAGCGTCTCGGCCACCTGCACGTGGTCGAGATCGACCGCGACCTCATCGCCCGGCTGCACGAGCGCTACACGCCGGCGCAGCTTACGGTGCATGAGGGCGACGCGCTGAAGTTCGACTTCGGCAGCCTTTGCGCCGGCGAGGAGGGGGGCGTCGGGCCCAGGCTGCGCATCGTCGGCAACCTGCCCTACAACATCTCCACCCCCATCCTGTTCCACCTCGCCGGCTTCGCCGACCAGGTCAAGGACATGACCTTCATGCTGCAGAAGGAGGTGGTGATGCGCATGGTGGCCGAGCCCGGCACCGAGGAATACGGGCGGCTGTCGGTGATGCTGCAGTACCGCTTCCGCATGGGGCGCCTCTTCGACGTGCCACCGGGCGCCTTCCGCCCGGCACCCAAGGTGATGTCCAGCATCGTGCGCATGGCGCCGCTGCCGGCGGAACAGCTCGGCGCGCGCGACGAGGCCTTGCTCGGGCGCATCGTCGCCGCCGCCTTCGGCCAGCGCCGCAAGACCCTGCGCAACACCTTGCGCGAGTTCATCGACGACGCCGGGCTGCAGGCGCTGGGGATCGACCCCGGGCTGCGTGGCGAGAAGCTGTCGGTGGAGCAGTACGTCGCGATCGCGAATGCGTGCGCGGGGCGACAGGGGTGAGGCGCCAAGTCGAGAGGCGCGTAAAAAAGCCGGCGGTGCGCCGGCTTTTTCGTGGGGTGGGGCGCGCTTACTTCTTGCCGAGCGGGCAGGTGTTCATGCCCAGCATCGTGTAGGCCGGGCACCAGCCGAGCAGGCCGGTGGCGAGGGGGACGATGCCGATCCAGGCCCACACCGGGCCGCCGAACACCGCCCAGGCGAGCAGCGCGATACCGGCCACGATGCGAAGGATCTTGTCGGCGCCACCAACGTTCGTTTTCATGTGTGTTCTCCTTGGATCGGATGAGGTGAGTGGCCGGATTGGACCACGCCCGGCCGGCTGCGGTCTGTAACCGAGGTTACACAGCCCGTACCCGATCCGGGATGCTACCCCGGTCCGCCCGGGAGCGGGATCCCGGAAACAGGTGGCTCAGGCCGCGCCCTTGCCCTCGGCGGCCATGCGGCGCAGCCCCGCCGGGTCGATGATCTCGACCTGCTCGCGCGCGAGCTTCACCAGGCCCTGCTCGGCGAAGCTCTTGAGCAGCCGGCTGACGATCTCGCGCACGCTGCCGAGCTCGTCGGCGAGCTGCTGGTGGGTAACGTGCAGCACGCGGCCCTTACCGAGCAGCAGCGCCGCCAGGCGCTGGTCGAGCTTGCGGAAGGCGACCTCCTCAATCAACTGCATCAGGTCGGCGATGCGCTCGGCAAACAGGTGGAAGACGAAGTCGCGGAAGGGGCGTTCGCCCATCATGTCGTCGAACACCGCCTTCGGCAGCAGCATCAGCAGGGTGTCGGACTCGGTGACGCCGCGCGCGTTGTAGTCCTCGTGGCCGAGCAGGCAGGACGAGGAGATGATGCAGGTCTCGCCCGGGCCGACGCGGTAGAGCGGCAGCTCGCGCCCGCTCGGCGCGCACTTGCTCACCCGCACCGTGCCCTCGACCACGAAGGGAAAGCCCTCGCAGGCCTGATGGTCGTCGAACAGCATCGCGCCCGCGGGCACGTGCATCCAGTGCGCGCTTTGCAGCAGGCGGGTGCGCGCCGGTGCCGACAGCTCGGCCAGCACCGGGTAGCGGGCTTCGAGGCGCCCGGCGTCGGTCGGGGAGGTGCTGGCGCTCATCGCTTCAGGCCAGTTCCAGCACCACCGGCGCGTGGTCCGACGGCCGCTCGAGGCGGCGCGGTTCCTTGTCGACCACGCAGCTGCGGCAGGCCGCGCGCAACGCCGGAGACACCAGCAGGTGGTCGATGCGCAGGCCGAAGTTGCGCCGGAAGGCCATCATCCGGTAGTCCCACCACGAGAACGCGCGCTCGGGCTGCTCGAAGAGGCGGAAGGCGTCGATCAGGCCGAGCTCCTGCAGCGCGCGGAAGGCGGCGCGTTCGGGCGCCGACACGTGGATCTCGTCCTTCCAGTCGGGGTGGGCGTCGCGGTCCTCGGGGGCGATGTTGAAGTCGCCCGCCAGCACCAGGCGCTCGTGCGTCTTCAGCTCCTCGCGCAGCCAGTCGGTCAGCGCCGCGAGCCAGCGCAGCTTGTACTCGAACTTGTCCGAACCCACCGCCTGGCCGTTGGGGAAGTAGCCGCACACCACACGCACGCCCGCGATGGTGGCGGCGATGATGCGCTTCTGCTCGTCCTCGAAGCCGGGGATGTTGCGCACCACGCTGGCCTCGGCGATCGGCTGCGGGCTCAGGATGGCGACGCCGTTGTAGGTCTTCTGGCCGATGAAGACGGCGTGGTAGCCGGCGGCTTCGAGCTCGGCGAGCGGGAAGGCCTTGTCCTCGAGCTTGAGCTCCTGCAGGCACAGCGCGTCGGGCTGGTTGGCGGCGAGCCAGTCGAGGACCTGGGGCAGGCGGACCTTGAGCGAGTTGACGTTCCAGGTGGCGATCTTCATCTGTCGAACCGGCGATTGAAGCAAGGCCCGCCATTGTAAGCCGCCAAGTCACAAGTCACCGGCTCGCGATCAGCGCCTCCTGGCAATGCGGGTGACCAGCCCGCGCAGAAGCAGGTAGGGCAGGATCGCCAGCGTGAAGGCGACGAGGATGACTTCGCCCGGATACACGAAGCGCAGCACGATGATCTGGTACACGACGTCGAGCACGACGGCGAGGATGAACACCTTGCCGACGCTCTTCCAGCCATCCTTCAACATGTCTACCCGGTGCTCCGGGCTGGTCGCCAGTGCCCAGAAGTAGGGCGGCTTGCCGGTTCGGGCATCGAGCAGCCCGGCCTTGATGGCGAAGATCGCCGCCATGAGCGGTTGCAGCAGCAGGCGGAACTTCAGCGGGCCGCTCACGCGATCGCTCATGTTGTCGAGGATGCGCATCCAGATGTCGTCCATTGCTGGTTTCTCCGTAAAAAGAGGAAGGTCGCCGTCAGCCCAGCGGCAGCAGGATGAGGCCGTAGAGGAGGCCGCCCGTGATGAAGGGCCAGAAGCGGCCATCCTTTTCCGTCGGCAGTTCCAGGATCAGGCTGTTCATGATCACGGCGCCCGACAGAAAGGCGAGCAGCAGCGGGATCAGGCTCGCCGGCAGGTCGAGCAGCGCCGCGCTTGCCCAGCCGGCGAGGGCCATGCCCCGCGAGGATGAAGCGACCGCTGCGGTAGTAGTCGTCACCGTATTCGTGGCTCAGTTCGCGGTTGATCGCGAGACAGTGGAAGCCCATGGCCACCGCGTACAGCTCGATGGCGGCGTGATGCGCTTCGAGTCCGCGCAGCAGCAGATAGCCCATCAGCCAGGCGTAGGCGGCGAAGCCCCCGATCTGGACCTGGAAGTCCAGGCGATCCGGCTTGCCCTCGCGCGCGCTCAACTGGCGCGTATGGAAGTGCCGGATGCCGTAGAAGCTCAGGAATCCGGCGAGGGCCAGGTAGTAGATCGCCTTGCCTTCGTACGGCAGCGCCATGGCGGCAGCTTCCGTGAACGCATGGCGTGCGCCGTGGAGTTCCGGCATGACGTGAAGAAAGACGTAGGCGGCCGCCATTCCTCCGCCGAACGAGGTGAGGCTGCGCGGCGTGAGCAGCCGGCCGAGAATGTGCGTGCGCTCGCCGACGACGAAGGTGGCCGCGAGCAGTACCGCCGCGAAACCCGTTTCGAGGAGACTGGGGGCTTCCATGCCAGTACTCAGAGCAGGTGCGCGATGATGCTCACGAACACCCCCAGGCCCACGAGGGAGATGATCAGCGCCATGATGAACGACGGGCGTTTCCAGATGGCGACCGAGGCGACGGGCCGCATGCCCTTGATCGAGAACCAGTACTCGACGGTGCCCATGACCATCGCCAGCGTGCCGAGGCCGACGAGGAAGAGGCCGACGGTGCGCGGTTCGTATTGCGGGGCGACCACACCGACGTCGCCGCCCTTGAGCCCTTCGAGCACCTTGTAAATCGTGAAGCCGAAGCTGATCATCGACAATGCGGTGCGCAGCCAGGCCATCAGCGTGCGATCGGCCCCCATCACCGTGCGCTTGATGGCGAGGAGGGTGCGGTCTTCGGCGAGTTCGTTGGACGACTTGAGCTCGTGCGCGAGCGCCTTGGTTTCGCTGGCCTGGGGGCGTCCGGGGCCTGCACCCGAGAACACGCCCTTGAGCTTTCCGGTCAGGGACGGGTGGGATGGCGGCGTCTTGCGGCCCGAGGCCGGTTCGCCGTCCGCTGGTCGCTTGTCGTCGTCTGCCACATCGGACTCCTGCACAGAGGGCCATCTGCTTGTGATAAAAGCGGGTCTTGCGGTGATCCGAGCGCATCGAACCCGCAGCGCGGCGCCCGGCGTGCGCATCGATAGGCCCGCGAATCGGATTGCTCGCACCTTACGCGCAGCGGGACATGGAGGGCATTGGACCTTGGGCTTAGTCGGGCTCCGGCCTGTCGCGCGCCTCTGCGTCCGGCGGGCTCGTCAATCGGGTCGCTTTCTTACGGGGTCTTGGCATCGATGTTGAACGGGACGGGAGCCGGCGCGCCTGACAAGGAGGGCGGCAATCTGCGCGCCGAGGAGCAAGGGCGTGCGACTGCCGCTGCCGTGGACGATCTCAGCTTTCTAGCGCTGGCGTCGGCCTTGTCCTCCAGCCTCGTGCGTGCCCGCGGCACCCAGGTCGACGAGCAGGTCCGCAATGCCTTGCAGCGCATCGCCGAGTTCTTCGACGCGGATCGGGGCATCCTTTGCGCCGTGGCGCACGCGGACCGCCGCGTGCTCGTCCGCGACTGCGTGCACAGGGGTGGGGCGAACCTGCCCGCGAGCGGGCCGGATGCGGCGGAGATCTTCCCCTATTAACCCGGCCCTTAAATAGGCTGTTTTCTCTATAATGTGTGCATGGAAAAGATCGATGCACGCAAGCTGGGTCCTGAAGGGCGCGAGACGCTGCGCAAGATGGTGCTGCGCCTGAATACGCAGTCTGGAATGAACGGCGTGGAGCTGGCGAAGATCGCCGGCGTCCATGTGCGCACGGTGCAGGCGTGGCTGAGGAAGGCGCGCAGGGACGGTGCCGGGGCGTTGGTCGAGAAGACGCGAGGCCGTCCCTATGGGGCCTGCCGGAAGCTGACGATGGCGCAGGAGGTTTGGGTACGGCAGCGCATCGTGGCTGCGGTGCCCGAACAGCTGAGCTTGCCTTTCGCCCTGTGGACTCGGCGGGCGATCCAGGCCTTGGTGGAGCAGCAATTTGGACTGCAGTTGTCCGATCGCCTCGTGGGCAAGTATCTGAAGCGCTGGGGCTACACCGCCCAGCGCCCGGTCAAGAAGGCGATGGAGCAGCGCAACGATCTGGTCCAGGCTTGGCTGCGCGAGCGCTACCCGGCCATTGCCGCGCGCGCCAAGGCCGAAGGCGCGGTCATCTACTGGGCCGATGAAACGGCGGTCAAGGAGGACACGAACTGGATTCGAGGCTTTGCGCCGGCCGGCCGCACGCCCGTGCTCGAGGCATCGGCCCGCTGGGCCAAGCTGTCGATGATCTCGGCCATCACCAATCGGGGCGAGATCGCCTTCCAGATCGTCGAGGGCACGATCAACGCCGAACGTTTCATCGAGTTTCTCGAGCGACTGATCACCAGTGCGGCGAGCAAGGTGTTCCTGATCGTCGACAACCTGCGGGTGCATCACGCCAAGCTCGTCCGGGCCTGGGTCGAGCCGCGTGCCGCGCAGATCGAGCTGTTCTACTTGCCACCCTATGCGCCCGAGTCCAATCCGGACGAATACCTGAATCACGACTTCAAGACCGCGCTGCGCCTGGAGCCGCCCAGCCGCGATGATTCGCAGCTCTTGAAGAAGGCTCACGCCATCATGGACCGCATCGCCTCGCTCCCCGAGCGTGTCCGGTCCTACTTCCAGCACCCGGCCGCTGCGTATGCTGCGCAGTGAATATATTTAAGGGCCGGGTTAATAAATGGCGAAGAAGCCGTTCACCTGGCGCGAGAGGGCAGCCATCTTGGCGAAAGTGGGCTGGCGCAGGCCGACGCGGAAAAGCTCGCCGAGGTTGTCGATGTCGCCCTTGAGCACGCCGAGCGCGGCGACGCCAAGCCAGCGTGAAGGGTCGCGTTCGTCAGGGCACCGATCGGCGCACGCGAGCATGTCGAGGGTCTTGAGCTCGCCAGGCGCGGGGCGCTCGCTGGCCGGAACCAGGCCGTCGTAGCGTCCGGCGAGTACGCCGTGATCGTCGGTGCTCACCCGCGGCACATAGCCACTGATGAACCGGCGGGCGAATCCGCTCCACAACGGCTGCTTGCCTTCACGGTCGTCCTCGGTCGCCGCCGCGAAGTCCCAGCAGCGCCGCAACACGCCGGTGCCGGCGAGGGGGCCGAACTTTCCGGTCGCTTCCGCACTGGCGGTGAAGGCGAGGGTGTAGCCGAACAGATCGACTTCAAGACTGCGCAGCGCGCGTCCGTCGTGCAGCTCATCGCGGGCGGTGGCGTCGACGACGATCAGACGATCGAGCCGGATGAGCGATTCGCCGATCGCGATCTGGTCGCGCGACAGCTTGCAGGAGGGGGTGCCGTCAATAAGCTTATCGGCCGGTAGCCGACCGTTGTAGGCGCAGGTGCCGAACGGATACTCGGCCTCGGTGAAGGCGCGGCCGCCTTGCGTGCACAGCCCGAAGCGCTGGTGCTTGACGATGTCCAGCTGCTGGCGCAGGCGTGTCATCAGCCGGGCGAACGGCGTGTGTTCGTCACGCTCGCCACGACGGCGCAGGAAGTCGGCGCAACTGGCCCCGGTCCACGCCAAACCGATGCCGGCGAGGCCGAAGGTGTGTTCGAGGAACCAGGTGTCGAGACGATCGCGTACCGTGGCCAGATTCGTTCGCACCTCCGGGGTGTCCGGTGCCACGATCATGAACTTGCCGGCGGCGTTGATGATCTGGCTGGTGGGCGGCAGGCCGAGCTCGTCGAGCACACGCAGGGCGGCGAGCTCGGTAAATAGCGAAACCTGGAACGAGCGGCCGCGCAGCAGCTTCGCTGCCTGTTTGCGCGACTCGCCACCGGCGGCGAAGATGAAGTCCTGGATGCCGAAGAAGTCGCCTTGTACCAGCAGGAACTTGGGCTCGTTGTAGTCGGAGCGGCTGCGCAGGGCGGAGATCGACTCGGTGCCGGTTTTTCCGTTGGCCTCGTGCCAGCGCCAGAGCGCGACCGCGAGCGCGGCGGCGGCGTGCGAGTGGTCGTAGAGGGAGACTTCGGGCTTCACGCCGAAAGCGGTGGCGGCGGGTATGGCATGGGTGTGGGCGAGCCAGAGGCTGTCGAAATGGTCGAGCCATAGCGGCAGACTGCTGCGGTGGCTGGCAGGGATGCGCTCGAGGCCCACGAGGAAGTCGTCCCACAGCGCACGGTACTCGCGTCGTGCTGCCTGCCGATCTCGAAGTTCGCAGGTTTCCACTGCAGCGGGAAAGATCCCCCGCGGCGAGAGCGCACGCAGGGCGTAGCGCTTGGAGAGTGTGTGCTCGGCTGCCTCCGTGCCTTCGAGGCGGATCTGCTCGAACAGGGTGAGCTGGCGCGAGGTGTAGTGGTCGAGGCCGTTCGCACGCGTTTCGGTGGCGGCGTTGTAGCGGTCGAACTCTTCCCGCTCGAAGCCCGATGCGACGCGGTCAGCGGTGGCGACGATCCACTGCAGGAAGGTTTCCGGCTTGTGGTGTGCGGCGGCGGCATTGACCAGAGAGTCGGTGGCATCGCTCATATCGACGTCACCGGCATGCTTCCTCCCGGCGAACGGTGTGGTGTCGCCGAGCAGCGTGTCAGGAAGAAGCCGCTCGATGGCCCCGAAGGCGAGGGCGGTGTGTGCGGCATGGCGATGACTGAACCAGCGGCCTTCGTTGTGGAACGGGCAATACAGGGTGAGATGCGCATCCAGCCGCGGATCGTCGTCGAATACCCCTGCACGCTCGGCGAACTTGCCGAGGTCGTGCAGGTAGGCAGCGAGGGCGACACGGGTCGAGGGATCGATCGAGGGGTGGGCCATTCACAACTCCTGTGCGGCTCGGCTGCATGCCGCAAGCGCGCGGATGTAGAGCGGTCGAGGGAAGAATATATGCATGTTACGTGCTGCGAAGAGCATTCCGGCTTATGACAAGCTTGCGTCTGAGTGGACGAGGGTGATCGCCTCCGCCGGTAGCCCCAGTCGGTAACGATGGGGTTTGCGCTTGCCGTCCTCGATCAGGTACGGACCAGCTACGGGACCGAGTTCGCGTTGCAGCCGGCTGCGCAGCTTGGATAACCGCGACGAGAAATAGCTGCCGTCCATGCCCCCGCGCAGCGCATGCTCGGCCGAAGAGGTGTCGCCCATCGGGCCGACGATGGTGCGTAGCTCGTTCAGGTAGCGCTGCGCCCAGGCCGGGTCGGGGATCTCCTTGTTGGGGGCGGGCAAGGCGTCGCCGCCGCCGGCGGCCCTGCGCGCGAAGACCGCCAGCATGGCGAGTTCGGCCGGGGGCAGGCGGAACTCGCGGCCGGCGGCGCGGACCGAGCGCGCGCGCAGATCGAGCTCCAGGTGCGCCGGGCCCAGCGCGGCACGTGCGGCACCGACCGTCTCCTCGAAGCGCGCGCTGCCGTCGAGCAGCGCCGTGGGAAGGCCGTGGCGCAGGCTGACGAATGGGATCTCCGCCAGGCTCAGGCGGGCATCGCGGGCGTCCACCAGCTTTTTGCCGCTGGTCTCGATGATGTTCTCGTAGGGCGTGGGGTAGAAAAAGTCCCAGGTGTTCTCGAACGGCTCGGACACGAGCACGTGGGAGAGGCGGTCCTGCGGGCGGCCGAAGAGGGAGAGGGCGTAGCCGAGGAAGAAGCCCATGGTCTTGCGCCCGCCGGCAATCGAGACGTGCAGGGCGGCGTCGGGGTCTGCGCTCAGTTCGCGGACCTTTTCGGTGATGAAGTCGGCGCAGACCAGGTTGTCCGCGGGGCTGCGGATGTCGTGCATGAGCGCCCCGGAGGGGGCGCGCAGGATGTGGATGTGATCGACGTCGAAGGCGATCTCGGGCAGCGCATAGTCGCGGCGCAGGCGGTGGAACCAGCCCAGCCGGTCCGACAGCAGCGCGAGGCGGGCGCGGTCGGCCCCCTCGGCGGTGGTGATCAGGTGAATCTCGGTCGGGATGAAGGGCGTGTCATTGCCGATCGCGAGTGCATGCAGGGTCTCGGTGACGATCTGCGGCGACAGGCCGGTCACGGCGAGCAGGATCCGCCTTGGATACGTTGCAGGTAGATTCGGATTCATTCGAAAACGGGTTTCCCACATGACATTGAAGAAGCATATATCGGTTGAGCCGGGCTCCGTCGCCCGCCGGCGAGCTTGCCGTGCGGGGCTTCACGGCTTGGCGTGTCGCGTGCCGCGCGTCAGGTGTCGTTGCCGAGCGGTTGTGGAGCGATGTGTGGCGTGCTGGCATCGGGCGGGGGCTCGGCGGGCAGGGAGCGTTTGCGGCCGAGTTCGACGCTGATGATGCTCGGATAGTCATAGGCCGCGCCCGAGCCGGCATCGATGGCGGCGCCGATGATGCCGCCGGCCAGGATGTTGCCGAAGGCCATGCCCTTGGTGCTGGAGCGGGCGGCAGCGACGCCGGGTTCATGCCCGTCCTTTTCGCAGCGCACGTTCAGGTCGTTGTACGAGCGGTGCACGACGACCGTTCCCGGGCTGGTGGCGAACCAGGCGCCCTTGTCGTTCTCGAGCTTGCAACTCGCGCCCGGGGCGGGCTGGCCGTCGAGGCGCGTTTCGACGCTGAGACTCTGGTTGTGACCGGTCGTGATCGAGGCACAGCCGGTAACGAGTGCGGCGAGGGAAAGCAGGCGGAGAGGGGCGATCTTGTGACGCATGGGGCGTTGCCTCGGGGTGGATTGGACCCCGGGGATTCTCCCGATGTCATCGTGCGGAGGGTCGAACGGCAAGCTTGCGGTGTTCGTGCCGCTGGCAGGCTTGCGCTGCGCGAATGCCGGCAGGGCGTTGCGCCCGATCGCTTCCATTGGGGGCGCGCCAAAGAAAAACGGCGCCCCGAAGGGCGCCGCGAGGGGATGGGAACCGGAGGAGCACGGTTCCGCAAGCCGGCTCAGTAGCGGTAGGCGGTCTCGCCGTGCGCCGTGGTGTCGAGGCCCTGACGTTCCTCGTCTTCTGGCACGCGCAGCCCGACCAGCAGGTCCGCGACCTTGTAGGCGACGAAGGCGACCACGGCCGACCACACGATGGTCACGAGCACGCTCCAGGTCTGGATCCACACCTGCGAGGCGATCGAGAAGTCCTCGGCGCCGGTGCCGCCCAGGCTGGGCGCGGCGAACACGCCGGTGAGGATCGCGCCGACGATGCCGCCCACGCCATGCACCCCGAACACGTCGAGCGCGTCGTCCGCACCGAGCATGTGCTTGAGCCCATTCACGCCCCACAGGCAGATGAAGCCGGACAGGGTGCCGATCACGATCGCGCCCATCGGGCCGACCGAGCCGCAGGCCGGGGTGATCGCCACCAGGCCGGCGACCGCACCCGAGGCCGCGCCCAGCATCGAGGGCTTGCCCTTGATGAGCGCCTCGCCGAGCGACCAGGCGAGCACCGCGGCGGCGGTGGCGACCAGGGTGTTGATGAAGGCGAGCGCGGCGCCGGCGGTGGCTTCGAGGTTGGATCCGGCGTTGAAGCCGAACCAGCCCACCCACAGCAGCGAGGCGCCGACCATGGTCAGGGTCAGGCTGTGCGGTGCGAGCGCCTCACGGCCGTAGCCGATGCGCTTGCCCACCATCCAGGCGCCCACCAGACCGGCGATGCCGGCGTTGATGTGCACCACGGTGCCGCCGGCGAAGTCGAGCGCGCCGTCTTCGAGCAGGTAGCCGCCCGGGCCCCACACCATGTGGCAGATCGGCAGGTAGCACAGCGTGAACCAGATCACCGAGAAGATCAGCACCGCGGAGAACTTCATGCGCTCGGCGAAGGCGCCGACGATGAGCGCACCGGTGATGCCGGCGAAGGTGGCCTGGAAGGCGATGAAGGCGAACTCGGGCAGCTTCACGGTCTCGGTGAAGGTGTCGGCGAGCGTCTCGATCGTCACCCCGGACAGGAAGACCTTGTCGAGCGAGCCGATGAAGGGGCTGGCTTCGGTGAAGGTCAGGCTGTAGCCGTAGATCGCGAACAGCAGGGCGTTGAGCGAGAACACGGTCATGACCTGCATGAGCACCGAGAGCATGTTCTTGGCGCGCACCATGCCGCCGTAGAACAGCGCCAGGCCGGGCAGGGCCATCATCAGCACGAGCAGCGTGGAGGTCATGATCCAGGCCACGTCGCCCTTGTGCACCTCGGCCACGGCGGCCGCGGCCTCCTGGGCGAAAGCGCCGCCGGAGGCGCCGGCGAGCAGGGCTGCCGCCGGCAGGTATGCGAGGAGTTTTCTCATTTTGCGTTGCTCCCTTACAGCGCGTCCGGGCCGGTCTCGCCGGTGCGGATGCGGATGGCCTGCTCGAGTTCGAAGA
>WBZL01002601.1_pt1 | contig 17385 bp, 10 predicted proteins | sample 5204291 | NCBI WGS metagenome assembly WBZL01 (sample SAMN12344345, study PRJNA552823) | activated sludge metagenome | biome: Activated sludge suspended growth; feature: Nitrification reactor; material: Wastewater; isolation source: activated sludge from nitrification reactor of wastewater...
GGCCTCCACTCGTTGTGGTGGACGATGATCGGCCTCGGGGTGCTGGCCGCCGTGATGTTCACGCCGACCATCCTGCTCACCAGCCAGGCGAGCTCGCCGGCGACGCGGGCGAGCGCCATGGGCGGCTTCAACCTGGCCGGCTCCCTGGGCTTCGCCATCGGCCCGCTGGTGGGGGCCTGGGTGATGCAGCACTACGGCTACGGCTTCGCCTTCGTGGTCGCCGGTGCGCTCGAGCTGGTGGCCGTCGTCGTCGGCCTCTGGCTGGTGCGGCGCTGGCAGCCCCCGGTCTCCTCCGTCCTTCCCGCAGGTGGACCATGAACGAAACGATCCAGCAAGCCCAACCCCAGCCGGCTCGCAGCACGGCCGCCTTGGCAGTGGTCTACCTCACCGTCTTCCTCGACCTCCTGGGTTTCGGCATCATCCTGCCGGCGCTGCCCTTCTACGCTCAGCAGCTGGGGGCGGACGGCCTGCGCCTCGGCCTGCTGTTCACCGCCTACTCACTCGCCCAGCTGGCCGGCGCCTCAGTGCTCGGCCGGCTTTCCGACCGCCGCGGCCGGCGGCCGATCCTGATGGCGAGCCTGGCCGGCTCGGCGGTGGCGATGACGGTGGCGGGCTTTGCCACCCAGCTCTGGGTGCTGCTCGCCGCCCGTCTCTTCGCCGGTGCCTTCGGCGGCAGCATCTCGGCGGCTCAGGCCTACGTGGCCGACGTGACCACCAAGGAGGAGCGCGCCAAGTACATGGGCTTCCTCGGCGCCTCGATCGGCCTCGGCTTCGTCCTCGGCCCGGCCTTCGGCGCCGGGATCGCCTTTGCCGGCGGTGGCTTCGCGGGCGCCGCCTTCACCGCCGCCGGCCTCGCCGCTGCCAACTTGCTCTTTGCCTGGCGCAAGCTCCCCGAGACCCACCCGCCCGGCTCCGGGGAAACCCAACGGGCCACCCTCGCCACCTGGGCCAAGGCTCTGGCGAGCCCCAACCTCGCTCCGAACCTGCTGGCGGTGTTCCTCACCACCTTCGCGTTCGTCAGCCTGGAAACCACCTTCGCCTACTTCGGCCAGGCCCGCTTCGGCCTCGACGATCGCGGCTTCGGGCTGACCCTGGTGGGGATCGGGATGGTCGGAGTGTTCGCCCAGGCCGGCCTGGTCGGGCGGCTCTCCCGCCGCCTCGGGGTGCGGCCGGTGGCGGCGATGGGCACGAGCCTGCTTGGCCTCGCCCTCCTCGCCCTGCCCTTCTGCCCCGGCCGTACCGTCGGCTACGCGGTGCTCCTGGTGCTCGCGGTGGGCCAGGGCCTTGCCTCGCCCACCCTCTCGACGCTTCTCTCGCAGGCGGCCGACGCCGCCGAGCAGGGCCTGGTGCTGGGCAGCGGCCAGTCGTTCTCGGCCCTGGCGCGGGCCACCGGGCCGCTCGTCGCCGGCGCCCTCTACGACCGCGCCCTGCCGGCGCCCTACCTGCTCGCCGGCGTCGCGGGGCTGGCCGCCGCTGGCCTGGTGCTGGCGCGCCGCCGCCCCAGCGCAGGCAGCATGTAGGGCACCTGCTGCTGGTAGGTGCGGAACTCGTCGCCGAAGCGCCGCAGGTAGCGCCGTTCCTTGAGGCGCGGCCCCAGCACACAGTAGACCGACCAGACGCCCGCCAGCGCCAGGCGGTCGAGCGTCCACACCGGCGCCGTCCAGAGGACGAGAGCGAAGGCGATGTAGACCGGCTGGCGGACGAAACGGAAGAGGCCGTGGGTGGGCAGCGGGCCATAGTCGGGCCGCACGCCGCGAAAGACGCTGCTCCAGCCCAAGAAGCCGGTCTGGATCGACATCCGGGCGTCGTAGAGGGCCTTGAGCAGGACGATCCAGGCGAGCGCGTAGACAGCGATCGACAGCGGCCAGCCGAGGCCCGAGGCCCGCCAGCTGGCGGTGCCGATCGGAGACCAGAAGGCGAAGACGGCGATCATCTGGAGCGACGCGACCATGGCGAAGAGCGTCGTCGCGAGGTCCGCAGCGAGCGCGCCGGGCGCCAGGCCGGCGAGCAGGCGGCGCCCGCGCGGCGTCATCAGCCAGGAATGCAGGAGGGGGAACTGCAGGATGAGGGCGCTGTCGGCGAGCACGGCGGCGCTCCCGGTGAAGGGCCCGAAGCCCCAGCGCAGGCCACCGAAGAGGTTGACCAGCATGGCGCCGACGCCCAGCGCGAACAAGCCGTGGCAAAGGAAACCGTAGAACAGCGCGATCGTCTTTCTGCGACCAGGACCCATGCGAAACCTCCGCGCCGGCCCAAGGCAAGGCGCGTGCCACACCGCGGCAAAGCTGGCCGGGGGCCGTCCGGCCAGGGCGATCGAGGCCTCGGCGGCGATCGCCGACCGCGCCACCCGCGGCGCGGGCTGCAAGAGTTGCGCTGAGCGGCAGAAGGTGCAGAGCGGCCGGCGAAGAGCGCGCCGTATACTGCTGGCGGGCATCACGATGAACCCGCCATCGACAGCACCCCTCGCCGAAGTCCCGCCGCCGCTCGACGCCCAGGCAGCGCCGGTCCACGGCGTGCGCCGCTCGCTGGCGCGGCAGCTGGGGGCGAGCTTTCTTCTCCTCGCCCTCCTGCTGAGCGCCGCCTGGACCACCGTCGCCCTCCACCTCGTCGCCACGCTGCGCGACGGCGAGAAGTTCATGGAGGAAAACCGTGAGGTCCGGCTGGCGCAGACCTTTCTCACCTGCCTCGGAGAGATCTCGCTGCTGAGCCTGCTGCCGACGGACGCGGCGGGGAAGGTCAGCGGTTCGGTCGACCCGCTGATCGAAGAGCTGCTGACCACCGCCCAGCAAACCCTCGACCGACTGCGGGCGGGGCCACCGGGGGCGGACCCGTCGCGCCAGGAGCACCAATCCGAAGAGAACCGCCTCTACGCCGAGATCGCCTCCTCCCTCGCCCGCAGCCGCGCCTTGCTGGTGGCCGGCGACGGCCAACGTGGCGAGCTGCGAGCCCTGGTCTCGCGGCTCAACGAGCTCGGCACCGAGCTCGAAGAGGAGACGGTCGAGGAGGCCTTCCTGTCGTCGCAGGACCTCGAGCGGCGCAGCCGGAACCTGCTCTGGCTCGTCTCGATCGCCATCGTCTTTTCCCTGGCCGTGCTCGTCTTCCTCTACGCCTTCGTCTACCGGCGGGCCCTGCGGCCGATCCTGCGCCTGCGCGAAGGCGCCGCCTCGCTGGGGGCCGGCAGGCTGCACCACCGGGTGGCGGCCGACGCCCAGGACGAGATCGGCGAGCTCGCTCGGGAGCTCAACCGAATGGCGGAGAGCATCGAACGCAGCCACCTCGACCTCGAGGCGCGAGTGCGCGAACGCACCCAGGAGTTCATCCAGGCGGCGAAGCTCGCCGGCCTCGGTACCCTGGCGGCGGGCGTCGCGCACGAGGTGAACACGCCCCTCGCCTCGATCGCCTCGGCAGCCGAGGGGCTCGAGCGACGCCTGCGCGCACGGGCGGTGCCCGTCGCCGAGCAGGTCGAGTCGCTGCAGACGATCGCCCACGAAGCCTACCGGGCCCACGAGATCCTCGCCCGCCTCCTCGCTTTCGCCCGCCGTGAGCCCGGGGTGCGCCAGCCGTTGCGGCCGGAGGACGTGCTGCACGAGGTGGAGCGCTCGCTGCGCCACACGATGGAGAACGCGGGCGTGCGCCTCAACCTGGTGCTCGGCGCCGCCCTTCCCGGGGTGGAGGCGAACGGCCCCGAGCTCCAGCAGGTGCTCCTCAACCTGGTCAAGAACGCCCTCGACGCCAGCGCTCCCGGCGACTGCGTGGAGCTCGCCGCCCAGCGCCACGGCGGGGAGCTGGTGATCGAGGTGAGGGACCGCGGCCACGGCATCCCCGTCGAGGACCTGACGCGGATCTTCGACCCCTTCTTCACCACCAAAGAGCCGGGCAAGGGCACCGGCCTCGGCCTCTCCCTCGCCTACCGCATCGTCGAGCAGCACGGCGGGCGGCTGAGCGCCGAGAACCGTCCGGGGGGCGGCGCCTGTTTCCGGGTCTGCCTGCCGGCGGTCCGTCAGGCCGTCGAGGCCCTGGCATGAGCGCCGTGCGTTTGCTCTTCGTCGAGGACGACGCCACCCTGGCCAAGGTGCTGGGCCGCGAGCTCGAAGCGCTCGGCTACCAGGTGAAGCACCTGCCGAGCGCCGATGGTGCCGTCGAGCTGGTGCGCTCGTGGGCGCCGGAGCTGGCGCTGGTCGACCTCAAGCTGCCCGGCACCTCGGGCCAGGAGCTGCTGGCTCGCCTGCGCGAGGCGCGGCCCGACCTGCAGGTGGTGGTGTTCACCGGACACGGTGGTGTCGCCGAGGCAGTGGCGGCGATGCGCCTCGGCGCCTACGACTTCCTCACCAAGCCGACGCCCCTCGACGTCCTCGAGCAGACCCTGGCGCGAGCGGCCGAGAAGCAGCGCCTGTTGGTGGACAACCAGCGCCTCAAGCGGGCCGTCGCCAGCCACGAAGACCCCTACGAGATCCTCGGCGCGAGCCCGGCGATCGCCGAGCTGCGGCGGCTGATCGAGCGCATCGGCCCCACCGAGGCGAGCGTGCTGATCCAGGGAGAGAACGGCACCGGCAAGGAGCTCGTGGCCCGCCACCTCCACCGCGCCAGCCCGCGGGCCGCCGAACCGTTCGTGGTGCTCAACTGCGGCGCCGTGCCCACGGAGCTGGTCGAGAGCGAGCTCTTCGGCCACGAGCGCGGCGCCTTCACCGGCGCCGAGCGCAAGCGGGTGGGCCTCTTCGAGGCGGCTGACGGCGGCACCCTCTTCCTCGACGAAGTAGGCGAGCTGCCGCTCGCTGTGCAGCCGGCCCTGCTGCGCGTGCTGCAGTTCGGGGAGATCCGTCCGGTCGGCAGCACCCAGACCCGCCACGTCTCGGTCCGGGTCCTGGCGGCGACCAACCGCGACCTCAAGGCCGAGGTCAAGCAGGGGCGTTTCCGCGAGGACCTCTACTATCGGCTGGCGACCTTTGTCATCGAGGTGCCACCACTGCGCCAGCGGCGGGAGGACATCGAGCTCCTCGCAACCACCTTCCTCGGCCGCACCGCCCGCCGCGCCGGCCGCGAGCTGGAGCTGGCACCCGACGGCGCGCGCGCCCTGGCCCTGCACGACTGGCCGGGCAACATCCGGGAGCTCGACAACGCCGTCACTCGCCTTGCCGTGCTCGCTGCCGGGCCGGTGATCGGTGCCGGCGAGGTCCGCGACCTCGCCTTCGGGCGGGTGGAGCCGGTCGACGGCGAGCTTCCCACCCTCAACCTCGAGACCCTGGAGCGCCTCGCCGCCGTGCGGGCCCTCGAACGCCATGGCGGCGACAAGCGCGCCGCCGCCGAAGAGCTGGGGATCTCGCTGCGGACCCTCTACTACAAGCTCGAGCGCTGGGGAGCCGAAGAAAAGCCACCCGCGGGCTGACCGGCGCCGGCGCCCTCAGTGCGTCGCGCCGCCCGTGGTGGTCGCCGCGGCCTGGGTGCCCGTGGCGGTGAGCGAGCCGTGGGCGGTCACCGCCACCTGGACCTCACGGTCCACCTTGAGGAAGAGGATGCTGGGGTCCGCCAGGCCCCATTCGATGTAGGGCACCTTGAAGTCGGTCTTGGCGGTGAGCTGGCTGCCCGCCACCTCGAGCGTCGCCGTCAAGGTCATCGGATGGCGCTCACCGTGGAGAAGGAAGCTGCCCGAGAGCTTCACCTCGGACCGCCCCTGCTCGGGCAGGGTGCCGGCGAAGTGGTCGGGCACCAGCTCGATCCATGGGTAGCTGTCGCTCTCCAGGACCTTGCCGTGCATCTTGCGGTCGCGGGACGAGTTGCCGGTCTCGCCGCGGCGAGCGTCGAAGCGCAGCAGGCCGCTCGCGGCGCCGGTTGCCGGATCGAAACGCACCTCCCCGGATTGCAGGTAGAAACGTCCCTCGACGGTGTGGAGCGCGCTGTCGAGGGTGAACGTGACCTCAGTCTTCTGTGGGTCCAGGGTGAGGACCCGCTCTTCGGCGGCCGCCGGCCAGCTGAGCAGCAGCGCCGCCGCAACTCCCCACAAAGCTCGTCTCATCTCGGGCCTCCTCCAGCCGGGCAGAGGTGCGTCCGCCAGGTTGGCAGGCCAGCTGTGCAAGCACACTGCCAGCCTCAGGGCCCGGCCCGGCAGCGCGAACGGCGCCTGGCGCCTGCAAGAACTGCGCGGCAGTGCAGAAAGCGACGCGGTGCAGGAGAAGGCTGGGGGTCAGCGCCCGAAGCGCCGCTGGCGCTGGTGGTAGGAACGCAGGGCCCGCAGCAGGTCGATGCGCCGGAAGGCGGGCCAGTGGGTGTCGCAGAAGTAGAACTCGGAGTAGGCGCTCTGCCAGAGCAGGAAGCCGGAGAGCCGGACCTCGCCACTGGTGCGCAGGATGAGGTCGGGCTCGGGCAGGCCGTTGGTGTAGAGGTGCGGCTCGATCGCCCGGTCGTCGAAGTCGGCGAGGGCGTCCGCGAGCCCCTTGCCGGCGGCGAGCTCGGCCTCCAGGTAGCCGCGGAAGGCGCCGGTGATCTCCTCCCGGCCGCCGTAGGCCATGGCGATGTTGAGCTGGAAGCGCTCGTAGGCGGCCGTCGCCTTCTCGGCGCCGCGGATCGCCTCCTGCAGGCTCTCGGGCAGGATCTCGAGCTTGCCCAGGTAGCGCACCCGCACCTGGTTGGTGTGCACATCGGAGTGCTCGGCGAGGCGCAAGGTCTCGCGCTCGAACAGGTGCAGCAGCTCCTCGACCTCGGTGGTGTCGCGGTTCAGATTGTCGAGCGAGAAGCTCCAGACCGTCACCACCGGGATGCCGAACTCGTAGCACCAGGAAAGCACCTCGCGCAGCTTGTCGGCACCGCGCTGGTGGCCGGCGCTGGCGCTCGCCAGCCCGGACTCGCGGGCGAAGCGCCGGTTGCCGTCCATGATGATGCCGATGTGCCTGGGCAGTCTCCAGGTACCGACCTCGGCCGCCAACCGCCGTTCGTAGAGGGCGTAGAACGGCCGCTTGATCCAGCCGCGGAAGAGCTGCCAGAGGAGCGGCAACCGGGAAGCGTGTCGAGCGTTTCCGGTGGCCGAGATGGGAGCCGACAGGGGTTCAACCCTCCAACAAAGGAGCGCCGGGCGGCGAGCCCGGCGACCGTCATCTTAGCACCCCTACCGTTCGCCGCCGGCAGCGGAGCCCGTCGCTACGAACGCCAGCGCGCCCACCAGCGGCGCCACCAGCTTGGCTGCGTTCGGGATGCCATAGCGGGACCGTTCGCCGCGCCACGAGCCGCCCACTCGGCGTCCCATTCCGCCATCAGCCGTTCGGCAAGGGCCTCGACGGCGAACGGGTCGCGCGCCTGCACCAGCTGGTAGCGGTCGAGCCCGGCGTGCCGCACGGCGATCTGGAAACGTGGGTGCCGGCGCGAAGCGACGGCGAAGGTCGGTTCGCCGCGTTCGCTGCGGACCTCGCGAGCGTCTTCGTTCACGCACCGAGAATACTCTCCGCGCCCCCTTCTCGCCCGCAAGCCGCGGATTCGCCGCCGAAACATCCCCCCTCGCGCTGGCGTATTCCCCTTGAACGCGCCGCTCACCCTTCCACATGCGGGAGCACACCATGGACGACCTCCTCCAGGACCTGCGGCTCGGCTTCCGCAGCCTGTGGAAACACCGCGCCACGTCGCTCTTCATCATCGTCTCGATCGGCTTGGCGATCGCCGGCAACGCCAGCACCTTCAGCGTCATCGGGGCCATGCTCTTCCGCCCCTTCCCCTACCCGCAGGCCGACCGCCTGCTCCTCCTGTGGGACACGCCGGAGCAGAAGGCCGATGACCAGAACCTCTTCTCCCCGGCGACCTACCTCGAGCTCAAGGCCCGCACGCGGACGCTCGCCGGCCTCGAGGGCTTCTCGAGCCGCAGCTTCAACCTCGTGGGCGGCGACCAGCCGGAGGAGGTCAATGCCTCGGTGACGACCCCGGGCGGGCTCGAGCTGCTCGGCTTCCAGCCGCAGCTCGGGCGCGGCTTCCAGGCCGACGAGAGCCTGCCGGGCAAGGACCACGTGGTCCTGGTGAGCCAGGAGCTGTGGAAGCGGCGCTTCGGGGGCGACCCCGGGCTGATCGGCCGCAGCATCAACCTCGATGACGAGCCCTACACGGTGATCGGGGTGATGCCCCCCGACATCGAGTTCCTGAGCCTCACGACCAGCCTCTGGGTCCCCTTCACCCTCGACCCGGCGAACCCGCCGCGCGACCAGCGCTCGCTGGTCCTCGTCGGCCGCGTGGCACCCGGCGTCGCGATCGAGGCCGCGAAGAGCGAGCTCATGGCCCTGAGCCGCGAGCTGGCTGCCGCCCATCCCGAGACGCAGCGCGGCTTCGTCACCCGTGCCTACACGCTGCGCGAGCAGGTGCCCGGTCCCACCGACCGTTTCATCTTCGGCCTGATGCAGTCGGTGATGGTGCTGGTGCTGCTGATCGCCTGCGCCAATGTCGCCAACCTGCTGCTCGCTCGCGGCCAGGACCGCCAGCGCGAGATCGCCCTGCGCACCACCCTGGGCGCCGGGCGCGGTGCCGTCATCCGCCAGCTGCTGACCGAGAGCCTGCTGCTCGCCGCCGCGGGCGGCGCCCTCGGCCTCGCCCTCTCGTCGTGGACGATCGACTTCATGGCCAAGATGCTCGCCTCGCAGGTGCCCAAGGCGTTCATGCCTCGCCTGGACATGCCGGTCCTGGTCGCCGGGGCGGTGGTCTCGATCGCCGCCGGCGTTCTCTTCGGCCTCTACCCCGCCCTCGCCGCCGCCAGGCCAGACCTGGCCCGCGCCCTCCACGACGGCGCCAAGGGCGCGGTGAGCCGCCGGCGGCGGCGGATCGTCAACGGTTTGGTGGCCGCCGAGATCGCTTTCGCCCTGGGCGCGCTTTCCGCCACCGGCATGCTGGTGCGCACCATGGTGTTGTTGCAGCACCTCGACGGCGGCTTCGAGAGCAAGAACCTCCTGACCTTCCGCCTCGCCCTGCCGGAGAAGCGCTATCCGGGGCCGGAGGCCGGGCCGCGGTTCTTCGCCCAGGCGGCCGAGAAACTCCTCGCCCTGCCCGGTGTGGAAGCGGTCACCGCCGCCAGCTCGCTGCCGCGCCTGCGGGCACAGCCGGTCCAGGCCTTCCACCTCGAGGCCCGCCCGGACGAGGCCACGCTGCCCTCGGAGATCGTCGTCTCCGTCTTCCCCAACTACTTCTCCACCCTACGGATCGGCCTGCGCAGCGGGCGCGGCTTCGAGAGCACCGACCGGGACGGGATGCCCGAGGTGGCGATCGTCAGCCAGGCCTGGGCGCGCAAGTACTTCCCCGGCCAGGAAGCGCTCGGCCAGCGCCTGGAGATCGACGGCGTACAGCGCGAGATCGTCGGCATCAGCGCCGACGTCGTGCAGGGGCGGATCGTCGACAAAGAAGGCCCCAATCCGGTGATCTACCTGCCGGCAGCGCAGACGGCGAGCCGCGCGCTCTACCTGATCGCCCGCACCCCCGAGAAGCCCACGGCCCTCGCCGCTGCGTTCCGCGGCGCCGTCTGGGACCTCGACCGCGCCCTGCCCATCCCGGAGATCGCGACCTTCGACCAGCGCATCGCCAAGGAGTTCGTGGGCGCGCGGCTGATCGCCGGCATCCTCGCCTGCTTCGGCTTCGTCGCCCTCCTGCTCGCCGGGCTCGGCATCTACGGCGTGATCGCCTACTCCGTCGCGCAGCAGACCCACGAGATCGGCGTCCGGCTGGCGATCGGGGCGCAGAAGGGGACGGTGATGGGGCAGGTGGCGCGCAAGGGCCTGCAGCTCTCGGCCCTCGGCCTCGCCCTCGGCCTGCCGCTTGTCGGGCTCGCCGTCCTCGGGCTGCGGGCGGGGATCTCCGGGCTGCCGGCCGAGGTCTACACCAGCGTGCCGCTGGTCGCGGCCGTGCTGGCGACCGTCGCTGGCCTGGCGAGCTTCGTGCCGGCGCAGCGGGCCGCCAACCTCGATCCCGCCATCGCCCTGCGTCAGGACTGACGCCGGGTGGCGGCCCGCCCCGCCCTACTGGAAGACCTTCGCCAGCGGTTCCACCCACTGGCTGAGCAGCCGCTGCAGCTCGGGCAGCTGGCTGGTCAGCAGGGAGAGGAGGGGCAGGCCGGCGTAGAGGCCAAGGCGTTGCAGCAGGGTGCGGTGCCAGTTGATCTGGTTGGCCTGGGTGCCGGCGAGGCGGGCGAGCATCGGGTTCTTCTCGGCCTGCACCACGAAAGCGAGGCTCACCACGACGGCGAGGGCCACCAGGCCACCGGTGTAGAAGGAGAGCATCCGCTCCGGCTCGAAGGGGTAGGCGACCACCGCCACCAGGAGCGCGAGCACGCCGACGGTGAGGAAGCGCAGCAGAAGCACCAGCCGGGCGCTGATCAAGCGGGCGAGGTAGGCCGACTCCCAGGCGAAGAAGCGACGTTCGGCGGTGAGCAAGGCACCGGCTGCGGCCGGGTCGCGAGGCGGTTCGGCAGAGTCGTCGGCGCCTTCCTCACGGTTGGCGGCACGGTTGGCGATCCCCAACCAGAGGGCGGCAAGCTCGGGCTCGGCGGGAACGGCCGGTTCCCGTGGCAGCAGTCCACCGAGGGGGCCTGGCACCCCGCTGCGGCCGAGCTCCTGACAGAGCTCGGAATAGGCGCGGGCTCGCCGTTCGCGGATCTCCGCGCCGCCGTCCGCACCCGGGTGCGCCACCGCCTCCAGCTCCCCCAGCCAGCCGTCGGCCGCGCCAGGGTCGAAGCGCAGGTCGAGCAGCCAGGCCAGGGCAGTGCGAAGTGCCTGCCAGCCTCGCCAAAGCGACAGCCCGGCCTCGCAGACGGCAACGCTGGCGAGCCCGAAGAGCAGGCTCGCGATCCAGTCGAACTCGGGAGCCTCGAAGCCGCGCAGCAGCGGATCGAGCCGGCCGCGGTAGTAGCACGCGAGATAGAGCAGAGGCGCCCCCACCAGCACCGCCCAGGCGACCAGGCTCCGCGCCGTGAGCGCCGGATGGGCGAGCCAGCCGGCGGGATCGAGGGCCCAGCGCAGCTCGCGCTGGGCGCGCCAGAAGCGCTCGGGCACGGCGGGCAGGCCAGCGGGCGAGAGCCGTGCGTCCGGCGCCAGGCGCTCGAGGGCGTGGTAGCGCCAGAGGTTGAGGACCAGCCAGCCGAGCAGGACGAGGAGGAGGATCAGGCAAGGAACGAGTGGCGAGACGCCGCTGCCGAAGCTGATCAGCCGCTCGAGGACGAGCGTGAGCCCCACCGGGTCGGCCTTCTCCGTGGGGATGCGCGACATCGCGAGCCGCGCCAGCAGGAGCGCCGAGACCAGCCCGGCGAGCGCAGCCAGGGCCGGCCAGGCGATGCGCAGCGTCGCGAGCCGTCCCCGGCCTTGCGTCGCCGCCGCGGCGAGGTCCCGGCGAGTGCGACGGAGGAGGCCCCAGAGCAGGAAGCAGAGCGTGGCGATGAGGAGCAGGACCCCTCCGCCGCCCACCGCCCGCAGCAGGGCCACCCGGCCCCCGGCGGCAAGGAAGACGGGCCCGGTGAGGACGATGTAGGGCAAGAGCGCGACGACCGGCACCAGCAAGAGGAGGGCGTGGCGCAGGCGCTGAGTGTGAGCGGGCAGGCCAGAACGACCGTCCTCCCCCACGGTGAGGAGCTCCCAGCTCAGCAGGTCATGCCGTCCGTGGCCGCGCAGTGCCCGCCACAGCCCGGCCGCCAGGCCGCCCGCGAGGGCCACCGTCAGCGCCGTCACCAACAGTGTCCAGCCCCGCGGCGGCCGGAAGGGCAAGAGCTCGGTCTCCTGGCCGCGACCGTGCACCTGCCGCGCCGCTTCGACGCAAGAGCCACCGGCACGCGGCACGCGGACCTGCTTGAGGACCACCAGGCGGGCACGACCGACGACGCTGACCCAGACATCCTGCCAGTCGGCACTGGGTTCTGCCGTCGGCTCGACGAGGGCCCGCACGGCGCGGAAGACGCCTTGGGCGGCGTCGCTGCCGAACTGGATCAGCTGGCCGCTGCTCCCGGCACGCTCGGTGTAGGGATCGGGGCTCGCCAGAGGATTGGAGGAGATCACGATGGTGCCGCGCAGGGCGCCCAGGAAGTCCGGGTGCGCCAGGAGGAGATCGGCCTCGAAGGTGAACAGGCGGACGTCGGGAGCACTGCGCCGCAGGGCCTCGGCCAGGAAGAGCACGTCGCGGACGTTGGTGGCGACGATGCCCACCGCCTGGATCCGCCGCCGTGCGACGGCCGAGAGCAGGTTGGCGAGCTCGAGGTCGAGGGTCCGTGTCGTGCCCTGAGGGTCGAAGAGGCGAAGGGCGTCGCGCGCCGTCACCTCCGAGCCGGCTGCGAACGGCAGCAGGCGCGGCCCGACCTCCGGCAGCGCCTCGGCGGGCCGGCTACCGCTCTTTTCCTTGTCGTACTCGACCCGCAGGCTCGAGACGTTGAGGGGGAAGGGCACCACCAGCAGATTGCGGTCGGCGCCCTGGAAGTCCCGGCCGTAGAGCGAGGACTCGACGAGGAGCGCCACCTCCGGCGACCCTGGCGCCGTTTGCGGGTGCCGCCGGGTATCGACCCCCAGGCGCTCGGGAAGGTAGAAGTCGAGGGCGCAGTCGCGCAGCACCGTGCTGGCGGTGGCGAGAGAGCGGAAGTCCGGCCGCAGGACGGGCACCTCGCTGCCCTGGGCGGCGAGCGTGCGGAAGAGCGTGCCCTCGTTGTCGCTTCCCGTCGCCGTACCCGAAACCACCTCGACGCTGCCGTGGAAGCAGCTGCGAGCGAGCTCTGGCTCAGCGTTGCCCCACGAACGCAGGATCATCCCCAGGGCGAAGGTCGAGGCCGAGAAGGTCGGTGCCAGCAGCTTGGGAGGAGCCAGGGCCTGCGCGGCCGGTGCTCCCTGGAGAGCGCAGGCGTGGTCGAGGGCGCGCGCCATCGCCGCCGGCTGCGGCCCCCACGGCGGCGACTCGCCGACCAGCAGCACGGTCACCAGGCGGGGTGGCCGGCCGGGCGCCGGGTCGCGCCGGAAGACGAGCCAGCCCGGTTCTTCGCGGTGGAGGTCGCCGTCGTCTCCCGCTGCTTCGCCGGGCCGCGACCACGGCAGGCAATGGCCCTCGGTGACGAAATCGACGCTCTCGAGGCCGCGGCGGATGGCCCCCACCAGGAGGTCGAAGGTGCGGCCGTGGAGGGAATCGACGGGGTCGGGGATGGTGGCGACGAGGGTCGTCGGCAGGTAGCCCGCGGCGCCGAGGGCCCGGGCCCGCTCCTGGCAGCGGGCGAGAGGAGCGGGGATCTCCGCCACGGCGAGGGCCGACGGCTCGACGGCCGGAGGGCCGGCCTCGACCACCGCGGCCACCTCCGGCGCCGGCGCCATGGGCTCGGCAGCCGGGCGGGACAGCACCAGACCCAGCATCGGCACGCCGAGCAGGAGAGCGAGGATCCGCAACCAGTTCTTCTCGTCCATCGCGCGGCCCGTTCTTGCCTTCCAGGCTTCGAGAGACCCTCTAGCATGCCATCGTTCTTTGCTGTGCCGAAAGAACCAGGCGCAGCCGGCCTGCTGCCTCAAACAGAGACGGCCTCACCCCGGGAGTTCCCTTCGATCGACGTTCGCGCTGAGCTCGGCGTTACCCGCACCGTTCGACGTCGAGGCGCGAAACCTGCCCCTCTGCCGGCGCATCCAAGCGCCAGAGCCGGCCGTACCAGCGGCTGAGCCTGCGACACCCGGTCGTGGGCCGTGCTGACCCTCAGGAGACCTTCGACGATGAACCGCGCCCGTATTCGCAAGCTCACGGCCCTGGCGGCCGGCCTGGCCCTGCTCCTTCCCGCCCTCGCGAGCGCCGCGAGCCCGGTCAACAAGACCACCTTCGGCGGTGTCGCCATCGACGGCTACGACCCCGTGGCCTACTTCACCGACCAGAAGCCCGTGGAGGGCTCGAAGGCCTTCGAGTTCTCCTGGAAGGGTGCCACCTGGCGTTTCGCCAGCGCCGAGCACCGTGACCTCTTCAAGGCCGAGCCGGAGAAGTACGCCCCGCAGTACGGAGGCTACTGCGCCTACGCGGTGGCCAAGGGCTCGACGGCCGGCATCGACCCCGACGCCTGGTCGATCGTCGACGGCAAGCTCTACCTGAACTACGACCTCGACATCCGTGCCAAGTGGCTCCAGGACACCAAGGGCTACATCGCCAAGGCCGACGCCAACTGGCCGAAGGTCTCCGGCGAGCAGTAGGGCGAAGGCGAGGCGGGCCGCGGCGACGATCGCCTCCCCGTGAGCATGCTGGCACCTCGGCGGCGCAGATTGCGTTGAAGAGATCGTAGACCTCCCGCGAGAGCCGCCGGGAGATCTCCTACAATCCGCCCCAGGAGGCCCCACCGGCATGCCCACATCGCCCCCCCCGCGCACACGTCGCAGCCGCGCCGTCGCACTGGCGCTCACCGTCTTCGCCCTCGGCGCACTCACGGCCGCAGCGCAATCCGCGCTGGTGCCGTTGGCGCCGCCGCAGCTGGTGCCGACCACGGGGGGGTTCGGCGGCGTCCTGCCGGCGATCGCCACCGCCCCCGACGGCCGCTTCATCGTGGCCTATCCGGGCGGCACCACCGAGGAGGACGTCGCCCTCCGCTACCAGCTCTTCGACCCCGCGGGCCAGGCCCTGACCGGTGAGCTCGTGGCCACCACGGGGCGGGTGGTGGTAGCGCTTCCCGAGGCCCTGCAGCAGCGCGAGCTTCAGCCGCGCTTCATCGAGCCCTTCTACTACTCGCGGCCGCGGGCCGCGATGAACGCCGCCGGCGAGAGCCTGCTGGTGTGGTCCGGCGGCCCGGGAAGCGAGATCGATATCCGCGCCCGGCTGATCCGTCGCAACGGCAACCCGGCCGGCCCCGAGTTCGTCGTCAACACCAGCATCCCGGGCATCCAGGGCGTGCCGGCGGTGGCGGCGACCACTGAGGGCTGGGTGGTGGCCTGGCAGACACCGGCCTTCGACGGCGTGCGCGCCCGCCTCTACGACACGGCCGGCGTGCCGCTCGGGGGCGAGGTGGTGGTCAACGACCAGACCGGCGTCCAGTACCAACCGGCGCTCGCCGGCCTGCCTGGCGGCGGCTTCCTGGTCGCCTGGACGGGCGAAGTGCCGAGCGACGAGAACGGCCAGGTGCTCGTCCGGCGCTTCGACGCCGACGGCACTCCGACGGGACCGAGCTTCGCCGCCAACACCACCGGCGCCGGCAACCAGAGCGACCCGGCGATCGCCGTCGACCCCACCGGTGGCTATCTCGTGTCCTGGACCGGAGACGGCGACAAGATCGACGTCTTCGCCCAGCGCTTCGCCGCGGACGACGGCAAAGTCGGCCCCGAGAACCGGGCAAACGCCACCGCGGCGCAGCTGCAATTCGCCTCGGCGGTCGGGCTCGACGAGGTCGGTCGCGGTGTCGTCGCCTGGGAGCAGCAGGACTTCAACGCCTCCGGGCCGTTCGTCGAGGCCCTCTTCGCCCGCCCCTACGCCAGCAGCGGGCTGCCGCTGGCGGGCGAGCTGCAGATCACCGGCGATCCGGCGCATTCCCCGCGCTACAACCCGGCCCTCGCCGTCGATGCCGGCGGCGACGTGCTCTACGCCGGTAGCGGCGAGGACGGCGGGGTCTACCTGCGACGCTTCACGCAGCCGTGCGTGGCCGGGCCCAGTGTGCTCTGCCTGCAAGGCGGCCGCTTCAAGGTGGAGGCCTCCTGGCGCACCAATCAGGGGACGAACGGCCTCGGCCAGGCCGTGGCCCTCACGGCGGACACCGGCTACTTCTGGTTTTTCAACCCCGCCAACGTCGAGATGGTGGTCAAGGTGCTCAACGGCTGCCCGGCCAATCAGCGGTTCTGGGCCTTCGCCGGCGGCTTGACCAACGTCGAGGTCCAGCTGTTGGTCACCGACACCCAGACCGGCCAGGTCCGCTCCTACAAGAACCCCCTCGGCACCCAATACCAGCCCATCCAGGACACCGCTGCCTTCGCGACCTGCCCGAGCGCCGCGCTCGGTGAGGAAGCGGCGAGCCCCGATGCCGCCGCCGAGGCCGCAGCGATCGCCGAGCTGCTGCGCTCCGCGGCGCCCGAGCCGACGCCACCGCAGGGCGTGGCGAGCGACAGCTGCACCCCGTCGGCCACCCGTCTCTGCCTGCGCAGCGGTCGCTTCGAGGTGGAAGTCGACTGGCGCACGCCGCAGGGCAACGAAGGCGAAGGGCACGCCGTCGCCCTCACCTCCGACACCGGCTACTTCTGGTTCTTTAACGCGGCCAACGTCGAGATGCTGCTCAAGGTGCTCAACGGCTGTGGCCTCAACGGCCACTACTGGGTGTTCGCCGGCGGCCTCACCAACGTCCGCGCCGACATCACTGTGCGCGACACCTCGACCGGAGCGGTGCGGACCTACGCCAACCCGCAGGGAACGCCGTTCCAGCCCCTGCAGGACACCTCGGCCTTCGCTTCCTGCCCCTAGACGAAGCGCCGCCGCCCACCCTACGCAGGGTGGGCGGCGCCAGCTCAGCGCTGGGTGGCGCGCGCGATCAGCCGCGCGACGTCGGCGTGCAGCTTGTGGTGGTCCGCCCGGCGGATGTACATCATGTGGCCGGCGCGGTAGTGCTCGATCGAGACGTTGCCACGCAGCGACGGCACCAGGGCCATGTGGGCAACGGTGTACTGGGCGTCGAAGTAGGGCGTGGCGAAGTCGTAGTAGCCGCTTGCGATCAGCACTTGGAGCGCCGGGTTACGGGTGATCGCCTCGCGCAGGTTCTCGGCCAGGTTGGGATAGCCGGCACCGTCCCCGAACTTCCACGGCCACACCTTGGGCGACAGCGCCTCGTAAGGTAGGTCCGTCTCGTAGCCGAGCTCGCGCCGCAGGTAGTCGTTCATCAGCGTCACGTAGCCGATGTCCGCCACCGTCATCGCGGGGTCGTACTCCGGCTCTTCGCCGGCGGAGTCGCGGTCGAAGCCGGTGAAGCGGCTATCGAGGCGGCCCACCGTCTTGCCCTCGCCGCGCAGGAGCTCCTTGAGGAAGCGCTGGAGGTCGATGCGTAGGTTGGCGCGCTCGACGAAGTCGGCACCGAGCCCGGTGAAGCGGGCGAGCTGGCGGGCGATCTCCTGGCGCCGGGCGGCCGGCAGCTGATCACCCTGGTGGAGGGCAAGGGCGTAGTCGCCGAGGGCGAAGGCCTCGGCCTGGGCGAGGGTGGTCTCGAGGTCGCCGGCAAGCTCGGGCGCGAGCTTATGGTGGTACCAGGCGGTGGCCGTGTAGCTGGGCAGGTGGATGAGGTACGGCACGTCGTTGCCGACCGCGAACTCCTGGTTCTGCCAGTTGAGCACCGAGGAGATCAGCACCAGCCCGTTCAGGTACATCCCCACCCTCTCCTGCAGGTAGGTGGCCAGGCCGGCGGCGCGGGTGGTGCCGTAGCTCTCACCGGCGATGAACTTGGGCGAGGCCCAGCGCTGGTGGCGGCTCACCCACAGCCGGATC
>WBZL01002602.1_pt1 | contig 17383 bp, 18 predicted proteins | sample 5204291 | NCBI WGS metagenome assembly WBZL01 (sample SAMN12344345, study PRJNA552823) | activated sludge metagenome | biome: Activated sludge suspended growth; feature: Nitrification reactor; material: Wastewater; isolation source: activated sludge from nitrification reactor of wastewater...
AGGTTGCCGAAAGCGGAGTACTAACGGTCATGACTTTCCAGGCACCCCCGATCATGCAAGTAATGACCGTTTCCCTCCCTTGCAGGGCGCATTCCGGCCTGCACGCCGGAATCGTTCGATGGGCGCGGAGCAGTCTTGCGAATTCCCCCTCTCACCCCCCGCCCCCTCCCACGGCCCGCGCGGTATCGCGGGCTGGCTACGGCGGTGCGGAGCAGTGCTCCGCTAAACCCCGCTTTCGTTCCCGCGAGTGGGATGGGGAAATTCGTGAATCTTCGCTGATCTTCTGGCAGCCAATTTGCGCAGAATTGGCGCGGCAGGCGAATGTCGGCCTTCCCGGGCTGACGCGGGTGTCAGTCATTTACCCCGGCAGCGGCTCCGGATTGCCGAGCGCGGTGGTATTCAGCCCGCCATCGACATACATGATTTCGCCGGTGATGCCACTGGCGAGGTCGGAGAGCATGAAGGCGGCGGCATTACCGACTTCGTCGATGGTGATGTTGCGGCGCAGCGGTGCGTTGTGCGCGTTGTAGGCCAGCAGGCGCGAGAAGTTGCCGATCCCTGAAGCGGCCAGCGTCTTGATCGGGCCGGCCGAGATGGCGTTGGCACGAATTCCCTGCGGGCCGAGGCAGAAGGCGAGGTAGCGGGTGGCGGCTTCGAGGCTGGCTTTGGCGAGACCCATGGTGTTGTAGTTGGGCATGGTGCGCTCGGCGCCAAGGTAGGAGAGCGCGAGCAAAGCCGGCTTGCGGCCTTTCAGGAGCATGGGCCGGGCCGCCTTGGCAAGCGCCGGGTAGCTGTACGACGACACGTCATGCGCGATACGGAAGGCGTCGCGGGTGATGCCGTCAAGAAAGTCGCCTTCGATGGCTTCGCTGGGGGCGTAGGCAATCGAATGAACGAGGCCGTCGAGGCCATCCCAGGCTTCGGCCAGGCCGGCAAAAAGCTGTTCGATCGCGATGTCATCGGAGACATCACAAGGGTAGACGAGATTACTGTCGAATTCTTTGGCGAATTTGGCAACGCGATCCTTGAATCGCTCGTTCTGATAGGTGAGCGCCAGTTGCGCGCCTTCGCGGTGACAGGCCCTGGCAATGCCGTAGGCAATCGAGTGTTTCGAGAGCACGCCAGTGATCAGGATACGCTTGTCTGCGAGGAATCCCATGAGTTCTCCATGGCTAAGGTTGGCTGGAACTGCAGTCGTTTCGGAATTAAGCTACGCATTATAAAGGAATGGCCGCCTGAGCCGGCGATTGATGGCCGCCTGGCTCATCACCTATCCGCTGCTCACTGTTCCCCAGATCGTTCCCCTAGACGCCTATGTGCCGGCGCGTGCTGACGATCAATATTGACCCGATGTGCGCCACTTCGGCAACACGCCACTTCAAGCGACCGAATCTGCTCAACGAGGTGCGGACCCATTGTGGCAAGTTCGTGTCCGATCGCTGACGATCTTCAAAGCATGGGTGCTGGCGGGCCGGCCGGAATCAGACGTTGCCCCGTTGGCCAGTTTCAGTGACTGGTCGGGCTATTGCCGGCATTCGCTCATGTAGCTTGGTTTGCCCGACCCGGTAACGACGCTGTTCGCTCAGATGAGTGACGACCCCGACGCCGAGTTGCTTGGCTGGCTGATGCAGGAATGGCTTGCCGCACTCGGCGCGGCGGCGGCGGGCGTGCGTGATCTGGTGGCGCGCGCAGAGTTTGCCCCCGGCGGCGAGGAACGCGGCGGCGGTATCAATCGGAATCGGCTTGGCTGGTGGATCAAACGGCATGAAGGCCGTTTTGTCGACAATCGGCGAATCATCCCCGACAGGACGGCCGGCGGCAATGCCAAAAGTCTGGCGCATCGTATCGGTTTCTTCGGTTTCGTCGGCTCTTTCCAGCCCGCAACCCAAAGTGTCCAGTTCTCTCGCGCGCACCGTTGAGGTTGAGATATGACCGCTGTGGCTGTCCTTAGAGATTCGGCGGCGGACGGCGTAACGCTTTCGCTGTCGGCTACCGGAACCATCAAGGCGACGGGAGAGAAAAGCGCGGTGGCTCGCTGGCTACCGACGATCAGGGAGCACAAGGGCGGTCTCGGCACGTTGCTGGCCGAAGCAGCCAACATCCAGCCCTGCGGGGTTTCGCGCTGTTGGCTGCTGTACTTCCCGGACCACCACTCGCTGGAGGTGGCATTCTCGCCCGCAGTCAGTCATGCCGAAGTGATGAGCTTCTACCCCGAATCGATAGCGGCTGAACCGTTCACCGACTTTGGCAGCAGACAGGCGCACCCATGACTGGCAACGAGTGGCACCGGGCAGTAAACCGTCGTCGGCCTGGCGGTGGCATTCGGGCCGGGCCAGCGATTAGCGACGAGATGCTGAGCCGGCGAAGGCATGACAATCATATGAACAGGCAAGGCGCGACGGTCAAGAGACTGGAAGTCGGCGTACCTATTGACATTCAATTGCAACTGAATTTACACTTGGTGTAATAGCGTTAAGAAAGACAATGGACAACAGGCCGCGCTATGGAAGTTGAATTCGATGACAAAAATCTGGACCGGCTTGAAACCGATGCGAGATACATGGGCGGCTTTTCGGCCAACTTGGTGTCGCTGTTTCGCCGGCGACTGCAAACTATTCGTGGCGCACCGGATGAGCGCGACCTTTACGCGCTCAAGTCGCTGCACTTCGAAAAGCTCAGAGGGCAGCGCAACCATCAACATTCGATACGCCTCAATGACCAATGGCGACTGATTCTTGAATTCAGGGGCGAGGCCCCAAGAAAGACGGTCGTCATCATTGCCGTCGAGGATTACCACTAACTTCCTGACACCGACGAGGGGTAAATATGACTGAACGGCAAATGGCGGAAGTCTTCCCGCCGGGCGACATCCTCAAGGAGGAACTTGAAGCCCGTGGCTGGACGCAAACCGACCTCGCCGAAATCATCGGCAAGTCGGCGCGACTGGTCAATGAAGTCATCGCCGGCAAACGGGCTGTAACGCCCGACACGGCGCGTGCGCTGGCCGATGCGTTCGGCACCAGCGCGCAATTCTGGATGAATCTCGAAAGCGCCTATCAGCTTTCGAGACTCAAGACCGATGCGTCACCTGTCACCCGGCGGGCGCGCCTTTACAGCCTTTTCCCGGTCAAGGAAATGATTCGGCGTGGATGGGTGTCGGCTTCTGAAAGTCTCGACGTGGTGGAAGCGCAGTTCTGCAATTTCTTCGGCCTGGACAACCTCGACACCGCCCCGCAATTCAACCGCTTTGCGGCCAGGCGAACCGACTACACCGAAACGGAACAGTCACCCATGCTCACCGCGTGGCTGTTTCGTGCCCGGCAGATCGCCCAGGGCGTTGGTGTCGGAACGTATTCTGACAACGCGGCCGACACCGCAATCGGCCAACTCAAGACCCTGATGCGCCATCCGGAAGACCTCCGGCAGGTGCCGCGCGTGCTGGCCGACACGGGCATTCGTCTGGTGCTGGTCGAACCGTTTCCCGGCATGAAGCTGGATGGCGTCTGCTTCTGGCTCGACATGAATTCGCCGGTCGTCGCCATGACCCTGCGCTTTGATCGAATCGACAACTTCTGGTTTGTCCTGATGCACGAGCTACGGCATGTCGCCAACAAGGACGGCCAGGATGGCGAGGCCATCATTGACGAAAACTTGGGCGCGGAAAATAGCGGCGCTGGCGACAAGCCCGACTATGAGCGCGTAGCCGATACTGAAGCGGCCGAAGCGATCATCCCGGCGACGGTATTCAACGACTTTGCTTTGCGCGTGCGGCCGCTGTACTCTGAAGTGCGCATCAGCGGCTTTGCCGCTCGCATCGGCGTGCATCCCGGCATCGTCGTCGGCCAACTGCACAACCGAAAGGAAGTCCCCTTCGCCCACTACCGCAAGCTGCTGGTCAAAGTCAGAGAGCACCTTATCGGCAATGCGATGACCGATGGCTGGGGGCATCACGCCCCCATGATGTAACTTAAGGAGAATCGTCAATGCGCACCGAGCGCGAAATGTTGCAGGAAATTGTTCGCAAGTATCAGGCGGCCAATCAGCCGTGGCCAGCAACCACGCGCGACATGGCGCATTGGGCGATCAACAACCACCTATGGGCAGCCAAGCCGTCGGCGATTGTTGATCAGTGCGCCGACCAACTTTCCCGTGCCATGCGCGAGGAATACATCACCGACTCCAAGGGGCGGCGGGTGCGCGCCAAGCACGCCGCGACGGTGTCCCAGGGCGGTGAGCAACTTGTCTTGTGGGCGGACATTCGTACCGCGGCGCATCCGCACATGCAGATGGCTTTCCAGCAGCGCCGGCATCAGATCGTTGGCGATTGTCGCCAGCTCAAGATGGACGTGGACAGCTACAACGATACCCGTTTGCCCGAGCAGCCCATCCAGATAATTTTCGACTTCAACCACGACCTGGAAGAACTCGCGCTGGTTGCGTAACCACAAGACTCAGGGAGCCCCATGCCGTTTCTCGATTGGGTCAACAAGGCCCAGGCGCAGCGCGTTTCTGCCGACGTGCCGTACCACCTGCTGCAATTTGAATCCGCGCACGGCGACGCCGCAGCGGAAAACCTGCTGATTCAGGGCGACAACCTGTTGGCCTTGAAAGCCTTGCTGCCGTTTTATCGTGGGCGGGTGAAGTGCATCTACATCGACCCGCCCTACAACACGCAAAGCGCCTTCGAGCACTACGACGACAAGCTGGAGCATTCGCAATGGCTGTCGATGATGTGGCCACGGCTGGTGTTGCTGCGTGAGTTGTTGGCGGAGGATGGCAGCATTTGGCTTCAGCTTGACGACAACGAAGCCCACTACGCACGCGTCTTGCTGGACGAGGTCTTTGGACGTAGACATTTCGTAGCGGACGTAACTTGGCAGAAGTCATACGCAGTCAAAGCACACGCTGAATTCTTCTCGACCTCAACCGAGCACCTGTTGGTGTTCTGCAAAGACCGGCTGAAGTTCAGGCCCAACAAGCTTAGGAGAACGGCAACCCAGAAGGCTCGCTTCACGAAACCCGACAATGATCCTCGCGGCCCTTGGCAGTCCATTACTTTCACAATTAGCTTGGTTTCCGGCGCGCGAGGCAGGCAGTTCGCAAAGACCGGGGCATCACCAAACATCTACGAAGTGGTCTCACCGAGGGGAGCCATCTTTCTCCCACCCAAGGGGCGCTGCTGGGCAAGATCGAGCGAGGTCTTCAAACAACTGGATGAAGAACAGCGCATCTGGTGGGGGCCGAATGGCGACAAGGCGCCTCGATTGAAAATGTTTCTTTCGGAGTCCGAGGACGCAGTCATTCCGACGACCTTGTGGGCCAGCGGTGAGGAGTTCGGTTTCAACCAAGACGGAATCCGAGAGTTGCGCCACCTTGGGCTTGAGTTTCCGACACCTAAACCAGAGAGGTTGATTCACCGAATCCTCGACATCGCTACCAACGCTTGCGACCTCGTCCTTGACAGCTTCCTCGGTTCGGGAACCACCGCTTCCGTCGCCCACAAGATGGGCCGTCGCTATATCGGCATCGAAATGGGCGACCACGCCGTCACGCACTGCCTGCCGCGCTTGCAAAAGGTCATCGCCGGCGAACAGGGCGGCATTTCCGAGGCGGTTGGGTGGCAGGGCGGCGGAGGTTTCCGCTTCCATACGCTGGGCGACCCGGTGTTCGACGCCGACGGCGGCATCCATCCCTCCGTACGCTTCGCGGCGCTGGCGGCTTATCTGTGGCACTTCGAGACCGGCGACCCAGCGCGGCAGTCCTTCGCTTCGCCACTGCTCGGCGTGCATGAAGGCACGGCATTCTACCTGCTCTACAACGGCATTCTCGGTGACCGGCGACCCGCCGCCGGCAACGTGCTGACCTCGAACGTGCTGGCAAATCTGGACGCGCTGTTACCCCACACTGGCCCGCGCGTGATCTACGGTGAAACCACGCGCTTGGGCGAGGCGCGCTTGCGAGAGGCTGAAATCACCTTCAAGCAAATCCCCTACGACATCAAGGCGCGCTGACCATGTTTGTCCTCAAGGACTATCAAGAGAAGGCGCTGTCGGCGCTCGACAGCTTCTTTCGCAAGGTGCGTACCGTCGGCCTTGATGCGGCCTGGCGCGCCTGTGCACCGCTGCACGAGAAGAATGGCTACACCAGACCGGCGAACTACGACCCGTCCGCGCTGGGTGACGTGCCGGCCGTGTGCGTGCGCATTCCGACCGGTGGTGGCAAGACCTTCCTCGCCGCGCACGCCATCGCCCATGCCGGCAAGACGCTACGCGACACGGCCGCACCCGTGGCGCTGTGGCTGGTGCCTTCGGACGCCATCCGCAGCCAGACGCTGGCGGCGCTGACGACGCAGCGCAACCCGTGCCGCGAGGCCTTGACTCAGCATTTTGGCGAGCGCGTTCGCGTCTGCGCACTGGACGATCTGGCCACCGTCGGCCCTCAGGAGGTCGGCATTAACGCTGGCAACTTCGGTGGCAACTGCGCCGTCATCATCGTGGCGACCATCCAGTCCTTCAACGTCAAAGACAAGACGATCCGCACCGTGTATTCCTTTGATGAATCGCTGGCACCGCATTTCCACGGGTTGACGCCACAGCAGGAAACGCGGCTCGATCGCGTGACCGAAGCGGACATTGAGGCGCAACGCTATCTGACTGCGGCCGACCTGGGTCGCGTCAAGGCGTCGCTCGCGAATTGGCTGACGCTGCATCAGCCCATCGTGGTCGTAGACGAGGCGCACAACAACCGCACCGGGCAGGCATTCCACACGCTGCGCAACCTCCAACCGGCCTGTGTGATCGAGCTGACGGCGACGCCGATGCCGGACAGCAACGTCATCTTTCATGTCGGTGCGCAGGCGCTCGCCAGCGAGGACATGATCAAGCTGCCCATTGTGCTGATGGAGCACAACACGAGCTGGAAAGATGCCGTGCGCGATGCGATCCTTACCCGCGACCGGCTGGAGGGACTCGCCGCAAAGGAACCCGAGTACATTCGTCCGGTGCTGCTGTTTCAGGCCGAAGACGTGAATGGCGAAGCCAATGTCGACGCGCTGCTGGCGCACCTGACCAGCGCCGACGGCGAGAAGCTCGACCGCAAGCAGGTCGCCGTCGCCACGGGCGAACAGAAGGAACTCGATGGTATTGTGCTCGCCGAGCCAACGTGCGCGATCCGCTACGTCATCACCGTCAAGGCGCTCAAGGAAGGCTGGGACTGCCCGTTTGCCTATGTGCTGTGCAGCTTGCAGGACATGAAGAGCGGCAAGGATGTGGAGCAGTTGCTTGGTCGCGTGCTGCGGATGCCCTACGCGCGGCCACGGCAGCAGCCGGAGTTGGGCAAGGCCTATGCGCATGTGGTGTCCATGACGACCGCGCGCGCAGCCGATGCCCTGGCCGACCGGCTGGTCAACAACATGGGTTTCGAGCGTTACGAGGCACAAGCGGCGATTGTCCCGGCGCAGACCGTATTTCCCTCATTTCCTTTCCCAGACGAGGGTGGGCAGCGGCCCTTGATGCCGGTCGAAGCCGTCATTCCGTTGCCGTTCACGCCGACGCAACCGATTCCCGATGCCCTGCAAGACAGTATCGAGATCAGACCGACCTCGACCGGCGCGACGGTCATCGTGCGCGGCGAATTGACGCAAGAAGTCGAGGATTTTCTGCTCGCCACCTGCAAGCCGGGAAAGCAGCAACAAGCGGTGCAGGACGCCATTGCTCTTGGGCGCGCGCGGCAGGACGCGCAACAGGCGCCGGCCACGCGCGGCGAGCCCTTCGCGCCGCTGCCGCAACTGTGCCTGCTATGGGATGACGATCTGCAACCTGTCGAGCGCCGCGTTCTGGCCGATCTGGGCGACTTCGACCTGTTCACCGAACCGGTGAGCCTGTGCGGCTTCGCCGTGCGCGAGAGCGGTACGGCCTTCGAGATCGACGTGGACGGCGACAAAGTGGTGTACGGCGTAGCGGATAGCGGACAACTGCACCTCAACGAGGTTGCTCCGCACGCCAGCGAGCATGATCTGGTGCGGTGGCTCGACCGCGAATGCCGGCATGTCGATAACGGGCAAGCCGCGCTGGTGAAGTGGCTGTTGGCGGTGACCTGTCACCTGATTGCCGACCGAGGCTTTTCGCTGACTGCGCTGGTGCGTGGCAAATATCTGCTAGCCGAGGCGATTCGTCGCGAAATCGACCGGCGGCGGCAACTGGCGGTGAAGCACGGATTCCAGAAGGCGCTACCCGGCTTCACGGCTTCGCCCGTGCTCGCCGATAGCTTCCGCTACGCCTTCATCTTCCAGCCCAATCAGTATCCTGCACGGCCACCGTTCTATTCTGGACGCTATCGCTTCAGGAACCACTATTACCCGATCATTCATGACCTGCGCGAGAAACGCGCCGACGGTACGCCAGCCGAGGAATTCGTTTGCGCCCGCGCCATCGACACCCATCCTGCCGTCAAGCGTTGGGTGCGTAACGTGGAGCGCGACGAGCGGTTTTCGTTCTGGCTGCCCACCGCGACGGACTACTTCTACCCGGACTTTGTCGCCGAGTTGAAGGATGGCCGCGTGCTGGTGGTGGAGTACAAGGGGAAACTGCAAGTCCACGAAGACACCCGCGAGAAAGAGCAGGTCGGGCGGCAGTGGGAGGCGTCGAGTGGTAGGCGCTGTCTGTTTCTGATGGCCGTGGCGGACGATAACGGGCGGGATGTCGCGGGGCAGGTTGCGGCGAAGATCGGGAAGAATGTTGAATAGCGTCGCAATTCCGGTTTTCCCCAAACATTAACGGACCTATACGGAACTTACCATCGTGGTAACATTCAAAAACTTGTCGGCCCACGATGGCGTACCGCCGGCCGATGGCGAGACCCGGAAGATTGCCGGCGGCCCGCTGTATGAGTTGGCAAGAATCAAGGCGCTGACGAAGTTGCCAGACGCCGTGAATCTCTGGACCGCTAAAGCACGGCGCGATGCGGCGAATCTGGCGATGGCGCCCGCCGACGTGGGCGGCATGATTCGACAACTGACGAAACATGACTATCGTGATTCAGAGTGGTGCGACAATGGCAAAGGCTCCTGCGCCGCATGCGATGCTTACGCGCTCACCCGCGACGAGTACGTCGAACACGCCGGTAAGTCGTATCGCATGGAGTATTTTTTGAAGTTTGCAGAGAGCAGGACAGGCAAATTGGTACTGATTGTGTCCTGCCATGCATCGAATTGAGAACGGGGACGAGCATGGACGACAAGACGCTGTGCCCGCTATGCGGTGAGGGACACATTACACCGCGCACGGAAAGCATGCAGACGGAGTACCGCGGCACGCAAGGCGCGGTGACACTTCGTTACGCTGAATGCGATATTTGCGGATCGGAAATCACGGGCGATGCTGACGGCCGCGCCAACAAACGTGCTGTGGTGGCTTTCCGCAAGTCCGTTGACGGCCTGCTGACGGGGGCCGAGATTCGCGCCTTACGCGAGAAGTTTGGCATCACGCAGGAGCAGGCTGCACGCCTTTTCGGTGGTGGCCCAAAAGCGTTCAGCAAGTATGAAGCCGATGATGTCGCGCATTCCGAGGCAATGAATAACCTGCTTTGTCTGGTCAGACACAGCGAGGATGCCTTCTGGGAGCACGTAGCGCTGAAAGGCATGACGGATCAATTACCTGTGCGCCGTGTGGCCAAACGCCATACGATGAATGCGCCGGTGGTGACGCTTGAGATAACTATCCACAAGGAATTCGAGCCGGAGATTCAGCCGATCCACACCATTTCCTACCCGTGGCGACCGGGCACGGTTAGCACATTGAGGCACTGATGGACGCGCCCAACCTTCGCCCTCGTCTAGTATGGTTCCGCGTCGTGTCATTTAGCGCAGTGAACAATCTGCCCAACCTCATTGAAACGGAAATCGGCTTCGAGATGACCCCCACAATGGACTTGGGTTTGGCGCTTCCCGACACCCCTGATGGTCGTCCGATACAAGGGCTGGTCAATATCCAAATGAAGGGGCGCGCTGCACTGAAATCAGCCCCGGAAGAATCGTTGGCCGATTTTTCCGCCAGCTATCAAGCGTGTTTCAGCTACCCGAAAGAAGCAACAGGGGCAGACGTGTCCGCGAGATTTGAGCGCGAAACGCACCAGTACATGCTGGTCGCTCAAGCCTTCCCGCTTGCAGCGAGCCACTTCCGGCGGGAACTGATGGCGATGGGTTTCAACCTCGGGGATCTGCCCCTGGGAATTTGATTGGCGTACTGCGTCAGTTCCCGCATCGGCCACAAGGCCCGTCCCGTCGCCAGAGCATAGTGCTCTGGGCACACTGGCGCGCTAAATACCGCGTCACCGCTTTGTCGCGTTCGCGTGCCGCCATTCGCCTTATCGGAGACAGCGCGAGATCCTTGCACTGCACGCCCCACACCCGGATCTATCTGGCAATATCGTGACAGACACTAAATGCCGGAGGGACGATGAGCGAAGAAGTGGTGACAGGCATCAAACGAGGAAGGCCGCGCCACGGGGATCAGGTAATAAGCGCCGCCGAGCGCAAGCGCGATCAGCGCACGCGAGACAGGCGTGCGGCCATAGATGCAATCGGAAACGAGCAGAGCGCACCACTGCGGGCGTTATTGACGATTCTGGGGCGCGTCGAAGGGTCGGATGCGGCCCGGCATTCTGCACAACGTGCTTGGGCAGAAATTGGCCGACGGTACGGATTCGTGACAATCACGAAATGAGGAAAGGCTATGGAAGCGGTTGAAGGTAGGATGTTCGGCAATTCTGCGGTAATCCCCTTCTCGGCAGCAGAGAAGTCAGCACCAGAGGCGAAGGGCGGTTATCAGGCGGTGCGCTTCAACGCCATGACGCACGGCATTCTCTCGCGCTTGGTGGTGCTGGCGCACGAAAACGGCAGCGACTTTGACGACATGCTGGCGGCGCTGATCGAGGAGCACCGGCCGGCGGGCATGACCGAGCGGCATTTGGTCGAAGAGCTTGCCGCGATCATCTGGCGCAAGCGGCGCGTACTAATGGCGGAAGGGGTGCGGATCAACGAGGGCCTGAAGAATGCGGCGAACAACATGCGGGCGGTCATGGCTTCGGCTGCACCCTATCAACCTGGCCTAGCCAACGAGCACACCCGGCTGCTGGATCTGATGGACCAAACCCCGGAACAGGTCGTCGAGGATCAACGCGATGCCGAGATTGATCTGGCGGCAACCCGGAAGGCGGCGGCGATCCTGCACAAAGGCGGGCCGACCGCCTACGACAAAGCCCTGCGGGCGTTGCGGCAAGACTCGCGCGAGTGGTGGCAATTGCAGGTCGAGGAAGAGGAATTCCCGGCGACTGCCGAAGGGCTGGCGCAGCTCATCCGCGAAACGCTGGAACCGTCATGTTTTCGCGCAACGCTGGAAGCCCGATATGCCCCGGCGATCAGGGCGCAAGCCCTGGGCGAAAGTCTGCGGCCGCATCTGTTGGAGAAGCTGAACCGCTACGAAACGCACCTTGACCGCAAGTTTGAGCGGACTCTGGCCATGCTCTTGAAGCTGAAAGAGCTTCGAAGCGGCTGAAAAGTGACACTCTCCCAACAAGGCGCAAAGGCAGGCGGCGCAAGGCTTTCAGGCAGTTTTGGCCGGAACGATGCAGCAAACTTGCCTGATGATTTCGGCAAAATAATGGAGCACTGAAAAATGGGCGGGATGGGTAGCGGGCGGCGCGACCAATGCGGCAAGGCGACGACGAGCAACTGCTATCCGCTTGACGTGCGCCAATTGCAGCGGGCCGGCGTGCTGGAATCTGGCGGTCCATCAGGCTGGCAGTGGTCACGCAACGGTGAAAGCGTGGCATCTATCGGGATGCGTGCGGACAGGGGGCGCTTGACCCTGAGCTACAAACGCAAGAGCGGCGGCGCGGACTGGCAAGCGATGGATTACCCGGTAAGGCTGGAATGGACGGCTTGCACGCTGGGCGGTTCGCGCGTGTGGTTTCGCTGCCCGGCGAACGGATGCGGCCGGCGCGTGGCGCTGCTGTACTTGGGCGGCGCTGGCATCTTCCCCTGTCGTCATTGTTACCGGCTGGCGTATGCCTGCCAGCGGGAAGGCGCAGATGATCGAGCCATCAGGCGGGCCGGCAAGATCCGCGAACTGCTGGGCTGGGAGGCTGGCATTGCGAACCCCTGCGGCGACAAGCCGAAGGGGATGCACTGGCGCACGTTTGGGCGGCTGACTGCCGAGCATGATGCTTTCGTCGGGGTATCGCTGGCCGGTATGGCTGCACGCCTAGGGCTGATCGGGCGGCGGCTTGATGGCATAGGCGATGCGCTGCACCCCGAGGGCTGATCTGTTTCGCAAAATGGCGGTCAGACGCGGGTCGCTATCGTCGTTCTCTGGCGCGCATTTTCAACTTCTCGCCGGCACATCCCGCGTACACGGCAACGCAGGATCTCCTGTGCGGTAACGAGTAGGTGGTGCCTACTTACCAATCCGTCTTAGCGTTGGAATAGGCTCTGTTCACCATATTCTTTACCGCATCCGTCATATGGATCGGGAGAAGGTCTATGCTTGGATGCGAAGAAAGGAACACGCGGAAAATCTCGTCAGCGAACGACTGACCGATCTCTTCCACACCGCTGAAGTCGAGCACAACGGTCTTGAATCTGTCAAATCGATTCGTGAGGCGTTTTGCTTGTGATCGAGAAACTAAGCTTTCTCCCTCATGCTGCGCCAAGCGAACCGGGACAATGGTTTTCGCAAAGCTGTAGTCGTCAGGCTCTGCGAATTGATTGAACACTTCATTGAGAATACGCGTGCTATCGTTTGCCAGTTCCATAGCGACCATGGTTCCTGGGGCGTCATCATCCCCTTCGATAAGCCAGTCCTCTCGCGTTAAGTCGTGAGAAAAGAATAGGTTGCGCGAAAGAATCGAGAAGCGGTCGAACACCCGCGAGGAAAAAAACACTCCCTCTCCGGTGTGTCTGGTGGGATCTGTCGTTAGCTTTCCCTTGGCCAACTCTAGGATTGCTTCGCGCGCATCGTAAAGGCCAAGCAAGCGCTGCAGCCGGTGGAATATCCCCTCGCCATTGTCAGATACCTTAACCGTCACCGCCAGCGCAGTCCTTTGAATGCGCACCATCACGTCCGTTCCTTCTGAGTGATCGACGGCATTGTTCACCATTTCGGTGACGCCGTAGTTCCATATATCCAAGACGTTTCTTGGCAAGTCCATCAACAACGGGGAGACACTCTCTCGCCACACATGAAACTCGTCAAGCCCTTCTCGTTTGTATGATTTACGCACCGACAGTATAGGCAGCAATGAGTATTTACGCCCTCGCCCTTTCCCGTGCGCCGAAAGAAGCTGTTCACCTTCCATGCGCCGAATCCGGGCTGAAACAGCCTGCCTTGACAAGCCTAGCTGGCTGGCCGCTGCACTCGCCACGTGAGGCTCCCCAGAGTCGATGAGCTTGAGGATAAGCTTGTCAACGATGTCCATGGCAGTCTTTCGTAAAGTTGCAACAAGAAAAATGTAAAGTAGAAACTTGTAAATGTAAAGTACAGTTTAGCGCCGTCGCCCCATTCTGCCGCGTGCGTGGTTTTCTTCGTCCGGCCTAGGGGGACAGGCAACAGTGGCGCTGTCGGCCGGCCGGTAGGGGCGGGGGCTGTCGAATGCCTGGCGCTTCGGACCCGTACACCGTTCGCGTACTTCCGCGCGAAGCTAACCCGGAAAAGCCGCGTTTCCTGGGCGAGTCGCCCCGCAACGACTCGCAGAAACCCACCAAATCACACTGGCGAGGGTCGGCAGCTTTGAGTCCGAATAATTACCTCATGCGTCAGCAATGACGCGCAACGCTACAGGTGACCCACAGGGATCTGCGTGCACACCCCGTTGCCTGCGCGTCGGCAATGCCGTGTGGCGCGATTCTGCAAGGCTGGCGGGCCATGAGGGCGCATCAAGCGGCGCCCCGACTGATGGCCAATGGCAAGGTTTCGGCAAGGGTGGCGCATCCTCTTGGGCGTCACCGCCACGATGGGCAGGGCGCTCCTGCGTTACAGCGTAACCGGCATCCGGCCGTGCGCTCCGTACGCTTCTTGGGCGCTGATTGGTTACGGCCTAACCGGGCTTGGTGCTCGCACGGCAAGCGGTGCTTGGTCTTGCTGGAGGGTGTCACTCTGTCGGAAGTGTCACCAAATGTGTCACCAATGGCCGCGCAAGGCAAAAAGGCCAATCCGAAGATTGGCCTAACTGCTTGATTCCATTGGCGCGCCCGGAGCGATTCGAACGCCCGACCCCTTGGTTCGTAGCCAAGTACTCTATCCAACTGAGCTACGGGCGCCTTGCCATGTTTGAGGGCGAGATTATACCCAGCCGGTTCGCCTCACTCAAGCACTATTTTGGCACTGCCAGGTGTGGCCTGGGCGGATGTTCTGCCCTGGCATGCTGGCTCGAATCGGTCGCCGGACCCGGCGAGACTGGATCCGGGTTCAGCCCAGTGCGCGTCCGACGATCTCATGGACATCGGATGACAGTCCGTCGATTGCCCGCAGGCTTTCGAGTGCCAGGCGCGCATGCCCCTGCCGGGTCGCGTCAAACTTGCGCCAGCGATCGAAGCGCCGGGTCAGGCGCGCGGCAACCTGCGGGTTGAGGGCATCAAGCTGGCCGATCTGGGTCGCGAGGAAATGGTATCCACTGCCGTCGGCAGCATGAAAACGTACGTGGTTGTTGCCGAAGGTGTTGATCAGTGCGTAGACTTTGTTCGGATTGTGCAGGTCGAAAGCAGGGTGGCTCAGCAGGCGCCGTACCGTTGCCAATGTCCTGGGTAGGCGACTTGACGCCTGTACCGATAGCCACTTGTCCACCACCAGGGCTTCGTCATGCCAGCGCTCGTAGAAAGTGGCCAGGGCTTCTGTGGATTCGTGGCAGTCATGTTGGGCAAGTGTGCCGAGGGCGGCGAACTGGTCGCTCATATTGTCGGCTGACGTAAACTGGCGCAGCGCCAGGGCTCGCATTTCGGCGTCATCCAGTTCATTGAGATAGCCCAGGCAGAGGTTGCGCAGTGCGCGCCTGCCAGCGGCGCTGGGGGTCGGCTGGTAGGGGCCGTTTGGCTGCAGCGACTCGTAGCACTGGTGCAACTCGCCGTGGAGTTGTTCGGCAAGGAAACGGCGCAGACCATTGCGGGCTGCGTGCAGGGCATCCGGGTCGACGGTTGCGACTTCCTCGGCGAGCGTCGCTTCGCCGGGCAGCGTCAGGACTTCGGCAGCGAAAGCCGGGTCTGCCGAGGCTTGTGCAAGAACCTGCGCGGCGGCGGCAGCGAAGCTCTGTGGCCAGTGCGCCGGCCGGCCGGCGCTCAGGTCTTCGGCGGCGGCCAGGATCAGTCGGCTGGCCAGACGCTGTCCGGCTTCCCAGCGGTTGAAGGGGTCGCTGTCGTGGGTAAGGAGGTGACTCAGGTCTTCATTTCGCCAGTCGTAATCGAGAATCACCGGTGCCGAAAAGCCGCGTAACAGCGAGGGGATCGGGGCCACCAGCAGATCTTCGAAGACGAACTGCTGTTCGCTGGCCGTTAGTGAGAGAACGCGCGTTGTCCGGCCGCGTTCGGCGCAATTGCTTTCTCCCAGCAGCCGCAGCGGCAGGTCGGCGCCGTCCGGACCGTTGAGGCCGATCGCCACCGGGATGTGGAAAGGCTCGTCAGGTGCCGTTGGCCGTGACTGCGACAGCGTCAGCCGGTAGCGCTGCAAGGCCGGGTCATAACTGCCGCGGGCGCGCAACCGCGGCGTGCCGGCGTGGTCGTACCAGCGCTTGAACTGTGCGAGATCGACTCCCGAGGCATCAGCCATGGCGGCGACGAAATCGTCACAGGTCACGGCCTGACCGTCATGACGCTCGAAGTAGAGGTCCATGCCGCGCCGGAAGGCTGGTCTGCCGATCAGCGTCTGGATCATGCGCACCACTTCGGCGCCTTTTTCATAGACGGTGCTGGTGTAGAAATTGTTGATCTCGATGTACGAATCGGGGCGTACTGGATGCGCCATCGGGCCGGCGTCTTCGGGAAACTGCGTGGCGCGCAGGGCGCGGACCTCGCAGATGCGGGTAACCGCGCGGCTGTGCATGTCGGCGCCGAATTCCTGGTCGCGGAAGACCGTCAGTCCTTCCTTGAGTGAGAGCTGAAACCAGTCGCGACAGGTCACACGATTGCCGGTCCAGTTGTGGAAGTACTCGTGCGCGACGACGCGGTCGATGTTCTGGTAATCGCCATCGGTAGCGGTGTCGCTACGGGCAAGAACGTACTTGGTATTGAAGATGTTCAGGCCCTTGTTTTCCATCGCGCCCATGTTGAAGTCGCCAACGGCGACGATCATGTAGTGATCAAGGTCGCATTCGAGCCCAAAGGTTTCCTCGTCCCAGCGCATCGCGCGCTGCAGGGCATCCATCGCGTGCGCGCACTGGTCGAGCTTGCCGGGCTCGACATACACTGCCAGTTGCACGCTGCGTCCGCTGGCCGTGGTGAAACGATCGCGCAGCACTTCGAGGCGGGCGGCAACCAGCGCGAACAGATAGCAGGGTTTGGCAAACGGATCTTCCCACTTTGCCCAGTGGCGATCGAGTCCTTCGTCACCACTGCCGACCGGGTTGCCGTTCGCCAGCAGCACCGGCAGGCTCGCCTTGTCGGCGTGCAGGGTGACGGTGTAGCGCGACATGATGTCCGGGCGATCCGGGAACCAGGTGATTCTGCGAAAACCCTGTGCCTCGCATTGCGTGAAGTAGCCATCCTTCGATCGAAAAAGTCCGGAAAGGCTGGTGTTGTGGTCGGGTTCGATCCGCGTCAGCGTGCTCAACAGCAGCACATCCGGCGGGTTATCGATGGTCAGCGCCGAGTCGGTGCAGGTGTAGTCGTTTGCGCCGAGCGGCTGTCCATCGACGGCGACCGACAGTGTTGCCAGCCCATGGCCGTCGAGTTGCAGCGACTGCCCGGCCGCCGCCGGATTGCGCCGCAATTGCAGGTGGCTAGTGACCAGGACGGCGTCGGCGTGGAACTGCACGTCGAGGTCCACATGATCGACCAGAAAGGGTGGCGGAGTGTAATCCTGGCGATGGATGAGCTGCGGGGTTTCGGTTTTCATCTGATGTCCATGTCTTTCTGCCGGTCGTGCCGGCCTGGCGATGACGATCGGTCAAGGCGTCGGCGGGTGCGCTGGGTCAGGGCCTGTTCAGCAGGCCGGCGCGGTGCAGTTGCTCGGCAATGCCGTCAGCGAGCTTGCGGTAGCCTTCGGCGTTGGGATGGATGGGGTCGGCCTTCAGCGTCGGGTCAGAGAGAATGGCGGCGAGAACGCCTTCGACCAGCGGCAGTTTTTCTTCGTTGGCCAGCTCGGCGTAGATCGCCGAATCGGGTAGCCTGCCGGTTACCGCG
>WBZL01002603.1_pt1 | contig 17375 bp, 14 predicted proteins | sample 5204291 | NCBI WGS metagenome assembly WBZL01 (sample SAMN12344345, study PRJNA552823) | activated sludge metagenome | biome: Activated sludge suspended growth; feature: Nitrification reactor; material: Wastewater; isolation source: activated sludge from nitrification reactor of wastewater...
GTTCCAGTTCGTACATGGTGACGACCGGGCCGGGGCGGACGGAGGTGATCTCCCCCTTCACGCCGTAGTCGTCGAGGACGGATTCGAGCATCCGGGCGTTCTCCTCCAGCGCCTCGTTCGAGAGCGGGCGCCGCTGGACGGAGGCGGGGCTGGCGAGGAGCGAGAGCGGGGGGATCTCGTAGGCGGGCGCGGCGTCGTCGAAGCGCAGGCGCGGCTGTGCCTCGGCGAGGGCCTGTTTCGAGGGCGCGGGGGCCTTGCGGGGGGGAAGCTGGACGCGGGCGGTGCCGGCGGCGGCGCGGGGGATGGCGGGACCGTCGCCATCGTCAGCGTCGAGGTCGGCGAAGGCGTTGAGGTCGAAATCCTCATCCCCGGATGCGTCGAGGGGACTTGCGTCGGCGGCAAAGACATTGGCGCCTGGGGCGCGGGCGCCAGCGGACAGCAGCGGTTCCGCGCGGAGGCCGGTGGCCGGGGCGGTCAGCGGCGGCTCGGAGCGGGGTATGGCCGGGGTGCCGGCGCGCGATTTCACGGCATCGGCGATGCGGGCGCGGATACGATCCTCGGAGGGGGCCTCGGCGGTCGCGGCCCAACGCGAGAGGCGCGGCTCGATCAGTTCGGGTTCCGGGTCCAAGGCGAAGTCCGGCTCCACCGCGCGGCGGGCGAGGCCGGCCACGCGGGCGAGGAGCCCGCGCTTTCCGCGGGCGGGCTCGGCGAGGGGGGCATGGCCGTCCGTCGCCGGCTCGCCGTAGCGCGCATCGGCGCGCAGGACCTGCGCCCCGCGGCGCGGCGCAGCGCCGGCATCGGTGAGCTGCATCTCCCTCAGCGCGGCGGATTCGTCGGCGCGGCTGAGGGCGGCCTCGCGGCGGCGTTCGCCCAGCGCCTGCGCACCCCGGATCGAGGCTGCCGCGCCGCGGCCGAGCGCGCGCATCAGCCCGTCGTAGGCGACCACGGTCCCGACGAGGAGGAAGCGCCCGGTGGCCTTCAGGTCCTCGCGGTCGAAACCGAGGACGAAGAGCGCCATGGCAACCGTCGTCACGCCCACGAGAAACGCAAGAAGCTTCAGCCCGAGTGTGGCAGAGATCGGCGCGATACCGAGGATGGCGCCGAGGACCGTGTCGCCAAAGAGCCCGCCGAGGCCGAAGCTGTGCGCCCATCCGGGCCCGGCCACATGGGTCGAGGCATAGACCGACATCAGCGCGACTGCGATCGGGGCGAATATCACGCGCGACAGCGCGCGTTCCTCGCCCCGGTGGGTGACGAAGCGGGCACCCCAGGCCGCGAAGATGACGGCGATCATCCAGGCACCCTGGCCGGCGATGACGAAGAGGGGCGAGGCGAGCGCGGCGCCGAAGCGGCCGAGAAGGTTCCGCGCCGGCTCGTCCGTTGCCGCGAGCCAGGAGGGGTCGTCGGGCGAGTAGCTCAGGAGCATCATCGCCGTCAGGACCCCGAGCCCCAGAAGCACCACGCCAAGAAGCTCCTTCCCGCGCCGTTCGAGCGCCGCCTGGATGTTCTGGTCCAGAAGCGGATCGCGCTGGCGTGCCTGGTAAGATGCCATTCCCTCGTCCCTCAACCGTACAGGCAGGCACGGATCTTTCTCAGACCGCCCTGCATCTCTTCTTTCGGGGCCACCATGGCCACGCGGATGTAGCCCTTGCCCGGATTGTGGCCCGCGACCTCGCGGGCAAGATAGGCGCCGGGGAGCACCCTGACCCCCGTCTCACGCCAGACCCTGATCGCCGCCGCCTCGCCGTCATCGACCGGGAGCCAGAGGAAGAAGCCACCCTCGGGCCCCTGGTAACCCTGCACTCCCGAGAAGACCCGATCGGCCAGGCGGAACTTTTCCTGATAGAGGGCGCGGTTTGCCTCCACATGGGCCTCGTCGCCCCAGGCGCGCTGCGAGACATGCTGCACTGGCAGGGGCAGGGGCGCGCCGCCGTAGGCGCGAAGCTGGCGGAAGCGCGCGATGGCCTCGCGCCCGCCGGCGACAAAGCCGGAGCGGAGCCCGGCGAGGTTCGACCGCTTGGAGAGCGAGTTCATGACGACGACCCGCTCGGGGTCGGCGCCGATCGCGTCGGCGACCTCGAGCGCGCCGACCGGCGGATGGTCGCGCCAGATCTCGGAATAGCATTCGTCGGAGAGCAGGACGAAGTCGTGCCGCTCCGCCAGCCGGATGAGCCCCGCGAGATAGTCGCGCGGCGCCACCGCCCCCTGCGGGTTCGCGGGCGAGCAGACATAGGCCACGCCCACCCGGTCGAGGAGCGCCCTCGGCAGGCCCTCGTAGTCGGGCAGAAAGCCGGTCGCCGCCGTCGCGGGGACGAAGACCGGCTCCGCCCCCACGGCAAGCGCGGCCGCCGCATAGGGCTGGTAGAAGGGGTTCGGCATGAGGACCGCGGGCTGCTGGCCCTGCTTCACCTCCGGGCAGAGCGCCAGGCAGGCGTCGAAGAGCCCTTCGCGCGTGCCGTTCAGCACCATGATACGATCGGGGCCAAGATCGGCGCCGTAGCGCAGGCGAATCCATCCGGCGATGGCGGCGAGGAGGCCGGGCGTGCCCTCGTTCGGAGGGTAGCGGTTGAACTCCGCCATATGGGCATTGAGGATCGGCGCGACGAATTCCGGGATGGCGTGCTGCGGCTCTCCAATCGTCATGGTGACGGGCTCGCCCCCCGCAGGATGCGGGTCGAGGAGTTTCCGCAGACGCGGAAAGGCATATTCCGGAAGGTTCGAGAACCGCTCGGGAAACGTCATTGCTGCCTCAATTGCCGGAGTCGTTCCGCCCCGTTTGAACGCAATCTAGCGGGCCGCGTGCGCGCGGTCCAGAAAAAGCAATGCTTTCCGGGGGCTGGCAGTGGGGAATTGTGGCTTTTCGGCCCCTGCATTGGCGGGACCGCCACGGAACCCTTCAGGCCAGCGCCCGTTCCGCCGCCGCGCCGAGGCGGAGAAGCCGCTCCTCGCCCATCGGGCGACCGAGGAGCATTATCCCGGTCATCGGCACGCCGGTTGGCAAGGTCAGGGCGCAGAGGCCCATGAGACTGCCGATCCGTGTATTGCGAAGCGCCAGCAGGTTCTCGGCGGCGAAGTATGCCTCGTCGGCGAGAAGGCGCTCCGTCTCGGGCGGCAGGTTTGGCGTGGTCGGCAGCAGCACGGCGTCGAAGGCGGCCGTGCGGGTGGCCCAGACCTCGCGCAGCGCGCGGAGCCAGCGCCAGGCGGCGACGAAATCGACCCCCGAGTGCTGGGCGCCGCCGCGGAAGCGTTCGAGGATCGGCGGGTACATCCGCTGCGGCGCGGCCTCGATCTCGGTCCGCCAGGTGGCGTAGGCCTCGGTCGCGGTGAGCGAGCCGGAAAGGCCTAGCGCCTCGGCGATCTCGGGAAACGCGCCACGCACGAGGTTTGCCCCGGCATCGGCAAGGCGTTCGAGTGCATGGTTGAATCCGGCCAGTGGTTCGGGGCGGATGTCCTGGTGCACTACGTTTTCGAGGACGAGGAAGCGGCAACCCTTCAGGGACGCACCCCTGAGATCGGCAGGCTTGCCGCCTTCGAGCGCGGCGAGCAGCAGCGCCGCATCCTCGACCGTGCGGGTCAGCGGACCGGCCGTGTCGAAGCTCTCGCACAAGGGCACGACGCCCTTGAGAGAGAGGCGTCCGGACGTCGTCTTGAGCCCGACGAGGTCATTCCAGGCGGCGGGAATTCGGACCGAGCCGTTGGTATCCGAGCCGATCCCCGACGCCGCGAGGCCGAGGGCGGTCGAGGCCGCCGCGCCGGAGGACGAGCCGCCGGGGGCGAGCGCCGGATCGTGGGCATTGGGTGGCGTCGCCGTCATCGGGTTGAGGCCGAGGCCGGAGAAGGCAAGCTCGGTCATGTGGGTCTTGCCGAGGCAGACGAGGCCCTGTTGGGTGGCGTTGCGCAGGACCGCCGCGTCGGCGGCGGGCACGCGGCCTTCGAGGAGCCGCGAGCCGGCCTCGGTCTCGACGCCGGCGGTGTCGAAGAGGTCCTTCCACGAGATCGGCACCCCGTCGAGGGGCGAGAGACGGAGCCCCGCCCTCGCGCGGCGGGCGGCGGCGGCCGCTTCCTGGAGCGCGCGGTCCTCGGTCAGGCGCGCGTAGATGCGGTCCTTCATGGCATGGGCGCAGATCGCGTCGAGGAATGCGGCGGTGAGTTCCTCGGGGTCGATCTCGCCCCGACCGATCGCCCGGCCGAGGTCGCCCGCGCTCATCTGCCGCCATTCCGCCATGCCCGCCTCCCTGCTTTCTCAGGACGGTAGCGGCAGGCGACCGCATGGACAATCCCGGCCGGGCGGGGATAGTGGAGGTCATGCGTTACGATGCGGATGTGATCATCACCGGCGGCGGGCTGAACGGCCCGGCGCTGGCGCTTGCGCTGGCGCAGGCCGGGCTGCCGGTCACCGTGATCGACGCGCAGCCCGCGACGGCGCGGGCAGAGGCGGATTTCGACGGGCGGGCCTATGCGCTGGCCATCGCCTCGAAGCGGCTTCTGGCGGCGGTGGGGGTCTGGGACCGGCTCGCCCGAGACGCGCAGCCGATCAACGAGATCAAGACCTCGGACGGGCGGCCGGGCGAGGGACCGTCGCGCTTCTTCCTGCATTTCGATTCGGCCGAGATCGAGGAAGGCCCGATGGGCTTCATGGTCGAGGACCGCCACCTCTACGCAGCCTTCCTCGAGGCGATGCGGGCGGAGCCGGCGATCACCCACCTGCCCGCGACGACGGTGACGGGACAGGAGCCGGGGGCCGCGGGGATCACGGTGACGCTTTCGGACGGGCAGAGGCTCACCGGGCGGGTGCTGGCAGGGTGCGATGGTCGGCAGTCGGGGACGGCCACGCGCGCCGGCATCGGGCGGACCGGCTGGGGCTACGGCCAGACCGCGCTCGTCTGCGCGGTGGCGCACGAGCGCCCGCACGGTGGCATCGCGCACCAGTTCTTCATGCCCTCGGGCCCGCTCGCCATCCTGCCGCTGAAGGGCAACCGGTCCTCGATCGTCTGGAGCGAGCGGGACGGGACCGCGAAGGCCATCGCCGCCTTGGGCGACGCGGAGTTCCTTGAGGTTCTGCGGCCCCGGTTCGGCGATTTCCTCGGTGCCGTCACGCTGGCGGGCAAGCGGTTCAGCTATCCCCTGAACCTCACGCTCGCCAATGCCTATGTGGCGTCGCGCGTGGCGCTCGTCGGCGACGCGGCGCATGGCGTCCACCCGATCGCCGGACAGGGCCTGAACCTCGGGTTCCGCGATGTCGGCGCCTTGGCCGAGGTTGTCGTGGAGGCGCACCGGCGTGGCGAGGACATCGGCGCGGAGGATGTGCTCGCTCGGTACCAGAGCTGGCGGCGCTTCGACTCCACGCTGCTCGCGCTCGGGATGGATACGGTCAACCGGCTCTTTTCCAACGACAATCCTCTTCTGCGCGGCGTGCGCGACCTCGGGCTCGGCCTCGTTGGCGCATTGCCGCCGCTGAAACGCGCCTTCATCCGGCAGGCCGCCGGGATCGCGGGAACGCCGCCCCGGCTCTTGCAGGGGCGTGCGATTTAGGCTGCGTCGGCCAACGCGGGCCCCGGCGCACAAGGGTGACGGACCGCGCCTGGCCTGGAGGAGCGAGTCAGCGGGCGCGGTCCGTCTCTGCGCCCCGGGGCGCAGATGCCGATGCGGTGCCCGGGGGCACCTGGGCAGGTCACGCCCCGCCCGGACCTCCCCGCCCGACGATACGGTGCAAGAGCGCGAGCGGCAGGCAGCGGCCGAGCGTGAAGAGCCATGCGAAGGGAGCGGGAAAGTCCGCGCGGAAGCGCGAGGACCGCATCAGCGCGACGACGCGGGCGGCGGCATCCTCGGGTTCCATCAGTTGCGGCATGGCAAAGGCGTTCTTCGCGGTCAGCCGCGTGCGGATGAAGCCCGGATTGGCGATCTGGACCCTCACGCCGGTCCCGCGCAAGTCGGCGCTCATCGTCTCGGCGAGGCTGAGCAGTGCCGCCTTCGACGCACCGTATCCGATCGCCCCCGGCAGACCACGGTGGGCGGAGAGGGAGCCGACGATGACGACATGGCCCGTGCCACGCCGCACCATTCCGGGCACGACCTGGCCGAGAAGACGCAAGGCGCCCACGAAGTTCACCTCGGCGATCGCGGCAGCCTCCTCCGGGTTCCAGGCGGCGGCCGTCATCGGTTCGTAGCGCCCTGCAGCGTAGATCACGCCGTCCACGACGCCCGCTTCCGCCACGGCGCAGGCGACGGCCGCCGCATCTGTCACGTCGAATGGCAGGACACGCGCCCCTCCCGCCTCCGCCGCCAGCCGCGACAGCCTGCCGGCACTGCGGGCAGACAGGACGAGCCGCGCGCCCTCGCGCGAAAGCGCCAGCGCCAGCGCCCGGCCGAGCCCCTCGCTTGCCCCCACGATCCAGTAGGTCCGCCCCGAAAGCGCGGTCACGGGGCCGGCCGGATCGTGGCGACGAGTTCGGCCACCTTCACGCCGAACTTCCGCATCTCGGACCGGTTCATGATGGTGCCGTTCTCCATCAGGTAGAGCCAGTCCGTCGCGTCGAGCACATGGCCGCCCGAGGCTTCGGGGAGCCGGATCCTGTAAGTCAGGTGCGCCACCGCGCCCGCCTGCTCCCCTGCCGCGGTGCCGATGATGTCGGCGGCGGTTGCGGTGAACCGTCCGTCCGGCGCGACTGCCAGGGTCCAGCGGCGATCCTGCACCGCGCCGTTGGCATACTGGAAGCTTTCCGAAAGCGTGCCGCGGTCACCCTCCCATGTGCCGTGCATGACGGCCACGAAGCGGGTGGCGGCGCGCCCGTCAGGACCGAAGATCACTCCTTCGGAGAGGAGCCGGCCCGAGAGGTGCTGGCGGATGTCCATCTTAGGCCCGGTGTCGGCGTAGTCTGTGATCTTCTGCGCGGCGAAGCTGAAGAAGGCACGCTGGACGAGAACGGCGGTGAGCGCGGCGAGCGCGAGGAACAGCAGGGTCTTCATGTCCGTGCTCCGGGCAGAGGCTGGAAGATCAGGAGCGCGATGACGCCGAGCTTCAGGAGGCAGGGCAGCACGGCATAGGCGAAGGTGAGCGTGGCGAGGGCGCCGTCGCCGTTCGGGCCGCCGGGCGTGTAGCCCCGGATCTCGAGGAGGGGCAGCGCAAGGGCGGCAGCGGCGGCGAGGGCAAGCTTGGAGGCCACGGCCCAAAGGCCGAACGCCTGGCCGGCGGGCAGGCCCGCACGGTCGAGCGCCGCGGCGAAAAGCGCCGGCAGGATCACCATGTCGGCGCCGAGTGCCGCGCCGGAGGCCGCCGAGATGAGCGCGAAGGCAAGCGCGTCGCCGGGACCGAGAGTCACGGCACCGGCGAAGGCGAGGACCGCGAGGCTCATGCCCGCCAGAAGGCTCGCGCGCGGCCCGATCCGCCCCGCCAGGGCGCCCCAGAGCGGGGCGGACAGGCCGGCGGCGGCGAAGAAGAGGATCAGGAACGGCCCGGCGAGGGCCGGCAGCGCGAGGCGGTCCTCGACGAAAAAGAGAAAGAGCGTGGAGGTGAGTGCCACCGGCGTCGCATTGAGGAGCGCGAGCAGTAGTAGCCCGCCCGCGCCCGAGCTTCGCAGGCTGGCGAGCGAGAGCGGCGCGATGGACCGGCGCGCCGGCCCCCAGAGCGGGCGCGTGACGGCCCAGATGCCTAACGCGAGCGCGGCGAGAAGGAACCCGAAGGCAACATAGGCGCGGTCTGACCCGAGCAGCGCGGCAAGGGCGGAGGGAGCCGCAGCGGCGAGGATGACCCCGGCGAGAAGGCCCGCCTCGCGCGCGCCGGCGAGGCCGAAGTGGCCGCCGCCCGCCCCGGCCAGCGCCACGCCCTGCCCGTAGAGCAGGATCGTGGCGAGGCTGAAAGCCGTGAAGAGCAGCATGAGCGAGAGGGCGAGCCAGAGCGCCGGGGCAGTTGGCGGAGCGAGCGAGAAGAGCATCACGAATCCCGCCGCGAGGCCGGCCGCGGCAAGCGCCGCGAAGCCGCCGCGCGCCACGGGGAAGCGGTCTACCAGCCGGCCGAGGAACGGGTCCTGCACGAGGTCGAAGATCCTGAGCGCGATGAGCAGGGCGCCGAGCGTCCCGAGCGAAAGCCCCAGTTCGCTGCCGGCGAAGCGCGGCAGGTGGATGTAGAGCGGCAGGCCGGCGGTCGCCAGCATCGCCGCGAAGGCACCGGTGCGCAACAGCGTCGCCCGGTCGGGCGCGGAATGGACGCGGGCCGCGGGCATCAGCTTACCTCTCGCTCGGGCGGCGACGGGCGCGGCCGGAAGGGCGCCCGCTTCATCCAGAGCTTCAGCGCCTGCCAGTGGATGAGCGCGACCGTGCGAAGCGCGCCCGCCGGCCGGCGGAATCCGGCGGCGAGTAGCGAGCGGCTTGTCAGGGGACGGCGGGGCCCTGCGAGCGTGGCGAAAAGGCCCTCTTCGCCGTGGCGGAAGGCGATGGTTATGGCGATCCGGTCCGGGGCGAGGAGGAAACCGAAGGTGTATCCACCCGCGACCTTCTGGAATGGCGAGACATGGAATATCTTCGCCGCCTCGATCCTGTCGGCCGGGCCGATCGGCGCATAGCCGGGGTTGGCGCAGAGGTAGCTGTGGCGATCGCCGAAGGTGTTGTTGACCTCGGCGATGACGGCCACAAGTTCCCCTCGCCTGAGCGCGAGCCAGAAGGACACGGGGTTGAAGCCGTAGCCCATGAAGCGCGGCTGGGTGAGGAGCAGGAGCCGGTCGTAGCCCGCGCGCGGCAAGCCGCGGGTCTCGAGCACCCGGTGCGCCCATCCCGCCCCCTGCCCTGCCCGGCGCGGGCCGCCGTGGTCGCGGTCGTGGACGGCGGCGAGGTTGAAGCGGTTGCGCGAGAAAAGCCGCGGGCCCGACCGAACCGCCGGGTCGATCAGCACGTAATCCACCCCGTAGCGGAAGGCATTGGCAATGCTGCCCCGCCGCGCGTGGGTCGTGTGCCCCGCAATGTGTTCCGGGGCGAAGATCATGCCGGCTGAGGCTCCATCGCCTCGGCGATGCGGACCGCGCTTGCAAAGCCGTCCTCGTGAAAGCCGTAGCGTGTCCAGGCGCCGGCGAACCATGTCCGGTTCTTGCCCTGGATCGCGCCCAACTCCGCCTGCGCCGCAAAGGCGGCGGTGTCGAAGACGGGATGGCGGAAGACCGTGTCGTCATAGACGAGATGGTCCGGGATCTCGTCGGCGGGGTTCAGCGAGATGAACATCGGGTCGTCCGCGGGGATGTTCTGCAGCTTGTTCATCCAGTAGGTGACGCCGATCCGCGTGGCGGGCCGGCGGGTATCGGCGCGGTAGACCCAGCTTGACCAGCAGCGGCGGCGGCGCGGCATCTGCCCGGCATCGGCATGGAGGACGACACGATTGTCCTGATAGCGCAGGCGCGACAGGATGTGCCGTTCCTCGGCGGTGGGCTGGGAGAGAAGGCGCAGCGCCTGGTCGGAGTGGCAGGCGAGGATGACCTCGTCGAAGCGTTCGGGTTCGGCCTTGCCGGTATGCACCATCGGCCCGAGGGCGTCGCGGCTGACCGCGCGGACCGGAGTGCCGGGGCGAAGGTCGCAGCCCGTGGCCGCGAGGCGCGCCTGAAGCCGGCGGACATATTCCACGCTGCCGCCATCGACCGTCCACCACTGGTGCTGTCCCCAGGCCGAAAGGAGCGCGTGGTTGCGGAAGAAGTTCACCAGCGCGCGGGCCGGAAACTGGCCGATCCGGTCGGTCGGCGTCGACCAGATCGCGCCGCAGATCGGCATGAGGTAGTAGTGCCGGAACCAGGGGCCGAGCCGTAGCCGGTCGACGAGATCGGCGATGGTCATCGTGTCGTCCTTGACCGCGGCTTCGGCCTGCGCATTGAATCGGAAGATGTCACGGAGCATCCTGAGGTAGGACGGCCTCAGCGCGTTACGCCTCTGCGCGGTGATGGCCGAGAGGTTCATCAGCCCGTATTCCACGCGGCCCCCGTCGATCGTCGCGCCGAAACTCATGCAACTCTTGGCGACCGGCACGTCAAGATCGGCAAACATCTCGGTCAGGTGCGGATAGTTGACGTAATTGAAGACGATGAAGCCGGTATCGACAGTCTGGTCCCCGCGTCGCCCGGCGATCACCGTCCGCGCATGCCCGCCGAGCCGCGACTCCGCCTCGAAGAGTGTGACGCGGTGGCGGGGCGCCAGCCGGTAGGCGGCGGCAAGGCCGGACACGCCGCCGCCGATCACGGCGATCCGCCTGCCGGCGAGGGGGGGGGCATCAAAGGACATTCATGAACTCCCGGAGTTTCGCCTTTCTACGCATCCCCCCGCCGTCCGGATCACTCTTTTTGTGATCCATCCTCGCAGTCCCTCCGTATCAGGAGCATGTTGAACCTCGACCCGATGCCTGCGACAGTCGCCCCCGTCACGTGCCGCGCCAACGCGGCCGGACTGGTCATGGCCAGACAGGCGGGTGGGCGGCGGATGCCGGACAGGTCGGGGATAAAGGCTGAGGCCGGAACGGAACAGGCGACCCGCGCAGCCACAGATACGGGGGCGCAGACCGCCTGGATGATCGCGGTCAGGGACCGCCGCGACCGGGCGGCTTTCGCCCGGCTCTTTGACTTTTATGCGCCCCGGCTCAAGGCGGTGGCGATGCGGTCGGGCGCGAGTGCGGCGGAGGCAGAGGACATCGTTCAGGACGTGATGCTCTCCGTCTGGCAGAACGCCCACCAGTTCGACGCAGCCCGCGCGCCGGTTGCGGGATGGATCTACCGCATTGCCCGCAACCGCCAGATCGACCTCGCCCGCCGCAAGCGGCGGCCGGAGCCCGAGGAACTGACGGTCGAGGTGGACCCGAGCCCCGATTCCGACCAGATCCTCGGCCTCGAGCAGGAGGCGGCGGCACTGCGCAACGCGCTGGCGCGGCTGAAGCCGGAACAGCGGCAGATGATCGAGCGGGCCTATCTCGGCGAACTGACCCATGTCGAGATCCGTGACACGACCGGTCTGCCGCTCGGAACCATCAAGGCAAGGATAAGGCTCGGGATGGACAGGCTCCGTCACGAGCTTCAGGGACTTCGCAGGAAATGAACGAAATCAGGCACCATGTTCCCGACCCGATGATGCGCGACTACGCGACGGGCGCACTCGACTATCCTTTCGGACTTGTCGTGGCGTCGCACGTCTCGCTCTGCGACGAGTGCCGTGCTCGGCTTCACTCCCAAGAGGCGCTCGGCGGTGCGGCGCTGGAGGAGGCGGCGGCCGCGGACCTGTCCTCTGGCCTGCGTGCGGCTGTGCTCTCCCGGCTCGACGCCGCTCCGCCCGCCGCACCTCCGCGCCGGTCGGGTATCTATCCCGGGCCGCTGGTCGAGGCGCTGAAGGGTGCCCCGCCGCGCTGGAAGTCGCTCGGTCTCGGCGTCCGGCAGTGCATCCTGCACGCGGGGGCGGAGGGCAGCGTGCGACTGCTCCACATCCCCGCCGGCCAGGCGGTGCCGGAGCACGGTCATAACGGGATCGAACTGACGCTCGTGCTGCAAGGCAGCTTCGTCGACGAGACGGACCGCTTCGGCGTGGGCGATCTGGAGGTCGCGGACAACGACCTGACCCACGTGCCCGTGGCTGGACCCGGCGCGCCCTGCATCTGCCTCGCGGCGACGGACGCGCCCCTGCGGTTCAAGGGCCTCATGCCGCGGCTGACCCAGAGGCTCTTTCGCATCTGAAGGCGCGGTCCGGCGCCCTCGCCCCCTCACTCCAGCCGGCGGACATGGCGGGTACGCCACCGGAATGCGATTATCGCGATCGCCGCCCAGACCGCGGTGCGAATCCCCATCGCGCCCAGGGTGCGGCCCATCCACGCCCCGCCCTGAACGATATGCCAGAGGAACCCCAGAAAGATGATCGCCGTTGCCAGTGCGATGGCACCTGCGAGCCCTCCTGCCCATGTCGCCCCGCGCCAGAGACCGTAACCGGCGGCGATATAGGCAAATCCGGCGACGTAGTTGAACCAGAGCACGAATGGCACCACACCGGGCCCTGGGGCAATCAAGGCCCGCGCGCCCGAAATGATGGTGATTGCGCCGAAGATCACGGCCACAGCGGCTGCGATGGTCAGAATGCGGGGGCGTTCAGGCATGAATTCCTCATCTTGTCACAGGACGGGCCGCGGCGGGCCTCACCGTTGATGGACAGAAGTTCCCCGCGCGTCGGCGAGCGCCGGACAGCTCTGTCCGGGTGCTCCTGGAACCAAGGTGCGGACAGGGGATCGGTGGACGCGTGCGTGGCCAGCCAGCCAGCCCAATGCTCGGGCGTCCCGCCAGGAGCGCCGGCATGCTTGACGGCAACCTGGCAGTGCCGCTTGTCCTGACTTGCGGGCTCATCCGGGTTTCCTTCGTGACGAGCAAAAGTTGCAGTTGCCGCGCGGCGACCGGTTTCCCGCGTCTTCGGCAAGGCAAGAGCCGGTGATTTCGATCCCGGGATCATCCGGTCACGCTCATGGACCGACGGAAAAGCGCGAGGCTCGCGCCGAAGAACGCCGCCCCCAGCCCCGCCATCAGTGCCAGTTGCGGCCAGACGGCATCGAGTCCGGCGCCACGGAACGCCACTGCCTTGGCGAAGGCAAGGAAGTGCCGCGAGGGCAGCGCCAGTGTCAGCTTCTGCACGAGGTCGGGCTGGCTTTCCACGGCACCCATGCCGCCCGAAAGCATGATGACCGGGATGATCACCATGATTACCAGAAGCGCGAATTGCGCCATGCTTCGCGCGAGTGTGCCCAGAAGCATTCCGATTGCTGCTGCAGCCCAAAGGTAGACCGCGGCCCCGCTCACCAGCAGCGGCATCGAGCCCGCCACAGGAACGTCCAGCACCCCCCGGACGACGATCAGCAAGGACCCGGTGAAGGCCGCCAGCACCACGACCATCGTCGCCAGCACCTTGGACACCGCCACTTCGGCCGGGCTGAGCGGCATGACCATCAGATGCTCGATCGTGCCGTGTTCGCGTTCGCGCAACATGGCCGCACCAGTCAGGGCGATGGTGAGGACGGACAGCTGATTGAGCAGGGATGACATCGCCTTGAACCAGACCGGGTTGCCATTGGGGTTGAAGGCGCGCCGCAGTTCCAGCCCCAGACCGGGCGGTGCGGCTTCAGGGCTGGCGGCCAGGAACACCCGCGCCTCCTGCTGGACGATATTGCGCAGATAGTCGGTGCCAAGCTGCGCCTGCGACACCGCCGTCGCATCCGCCAGAAGCTGCGCGGTGGGCGCCCGACCCGCAAGGGCATCGGCGGCAAAGCGCGGCGGGAAGGACAGGACGAACATGACCTCACCCCGGTCCATCGCGGCGGCGGCCTGATCGGCGGTCATCTCGACCGGCGCCTGGAACCAGGGCGGCATCAGCGCATCCGAGATCTGACGCGACAGGGGCGAGCGGTCCTCGTCCACGATGGCGATGGAGGCATTGCGCACCGTGTCGCCCGCGCCCTGCGCCTCGAGCATGACGGCCACGACGAAGGACCAGGCAATCAAGATCACCATGACCGGGTCGCCAAGGACGCTTTTCAGCTCTTTCCCGGTCAGCCAGAAAGTATTGATCAGGGGGCGCATCTACCTCTCCTGCTTTTTCAGGATGGCGATCGCGATCCCGGTGAAGACGGGCCCGAACACCGCAAGCCGCACAAGCGCGCCGCTGAGGTCGGCGAAGCCCAGACCCTTGGTGTAGCTCCCTACGCTCGCCATCATGTACCATGTTGTGGGCCAGAGGCTGCCCATGACGCGCGCCGGGCCTTCGAGCGACGAGACCGGCGTCAGCATCCCCGAGAACTGCAAGGTCGGCATCACCGACAGCACCGTGCTGGCGAAGACCGCGGTGACCTGGGTCGACGTCATCATCGAGACCATGAGGCCGAAGCCAGTTGCCGCAACGACATAGACGAGCGTTGCGAGCACCAGAACCAGCGGACTGCCACGCAAAGGCACCCCCAGCACCAGCACCACCAGCGCCGTCAGGATGGCGAAGTTCAGAAGCGCGATGCCGATGTAGACAAGCTGCTTGCCGATGAGGAATTCGGCCCGACCCGTCGGCGTGACGTAGAAATTGGTAATCGTGCCGATCTCCTTCTCCCGCGCCACGCTGACCGCCATCAGGATGGCCGGGAACAGCAACAGCAGGAGCGGTGGAATCGACGGCCCGATCGACGGCAGGCTGGCCATGTCAGGGTTGTAGCGAAAGCGCGGCTCCAGCGTGACGGGGGGCGGCATCTGCGCCTCGGCCCGCCCCGGTGCGATCCCGGCCAGTGCCGACCCATGCGCGCCCGACACATAACTTTCGATCGTGCCGGCGCGCGCCGTATCCGCGCCGTCGATCGTGGCGGCAACGGCATTGCCATGGCCGCCCCGCAGATCGGCGCCGAACCGGGGCGGGATTTCCAGCGCCAGCGCCAGTTCGCCACTGGTCATCCGGTCGTCCAGCGCCTGCACGTCCAGGATCGGCGATTTCAGCTTGAACCAGGGGGAATCGCGATAGGCCGAGACATAGGCTCGGCTCGCGGGGCTGTCGTCATGGTCGAGGACGGCAAAGGGAATGTCGCGCACCTCCTGCGAAATGCCGAAGGACATGACCAGCAGCAAAAGCGCGCTGCCGAGAAAGGCGAAGGCCAGCCGCACCGGATCGCGGCGCACTTGCATTGCCTCGCGCGAGGTGAAGGCCAGAAGCCGGCCAAGGCTGAAACCCGCCGCATCAGGAGAAGTTGCCGCTTTGGCTGTCAGTGCTGGCGGCGCTTCGGTTTCCGGAGGCAGTTCGGCGGCCATATAGGCGATAAAGGCCTCCTCCAGCGAGGCGGCACCGCTGTCCTCCACGATCTTCTCAGGCCGGTCCGACACCAGAACTCGTCCTGCATGCATGAGCGAGATGCGGTCGCAACGCATCGCCTCGTCCATGAAATGGGTCGAGATGAAGATCGTCACCTTGTCATTCCGCGACAGGTCGAGGAGAAGGCGCCAGAAATCGTCGCGTGCCTGCGGATCGACGCCCGAGGTCGGTTCGTCCAGGATCAGGATTTCGGGGGAATGGATCACCGCCACCGCCAGCGACAGCCGCTGCCGCAGCCCCAGCGGCAAATCGCCCGCCTTCTGGCCCATGTGCTCGGTCAGACCAAAGCGGGGCACAAGGTCGGCCAGGCGTGCCGCAGAGAGCGCGGGCCCCAGATGGTAGAGTCGCGCGTGAAGGACAAGGTTTTCCTGCACCGTCAGCTCGCCATAAAGCGAGAAGGATTGCGACATGAATCCCACGCGGGCCCGCGCCTCCATCCCCTGATCGGCAACGGGCTGGCCGAAGATCCACGCCTCTCCCTCGGTCGCGGGCAGAAGGCCGGTCAGCATCTTCATTGTCGTTGTCTTGCCGCATCCGTTCGAGCCGAGAAAGCCGAATATCTCGCCCCGGGAGATGTCGAAGCTGACGGAATCGACAGCCGTGAAGTCGCTGAACCGGCGGGTAAGCCCGCGCGCACGGATGGCGATCTCGCCGCCTTCGGGCAGATCGGCCGGGCGAGGTGCGGCAGGCGGGGACGCATGCTCGTCCGCATTCGTCTGCCGCATGAGCGCGACATAGGCATCGCCGACCGTGGCTGTGCCCGTCCTTGCCATCAGTTCGGCCGGCGGGCCCTCGGCCAGCACGCGACCGCCGTCCATCGCCACCAGGTGGTCGAAGAGAGCGGCTTCTTCCATGTAGGCGGTCGAGACGAGTACGCTCATCTCCGGACGGTCGGCACGGATCGCCGCAATCAGATCCCAGAACTGTCGGCGCGACAGGGGGTCCACCCCGGTCGTGGGTTCGTCAAGCAGCAGGAAATCCGGGTCATGGATCAGCGAGGAGCACAGCCCCAGCTTCTGTTTCATTCCCCCCGACAGCTTTCCCGCCGGACGGTCGAGGAAAGGATGGAGCCCGGTGGCCCGGGTCAACCGTTCGATCCGTGCGCGGCGCTCGGCACGGCCAAGAGCGAAGAGCTTGCCGAAGAACTCCATGTTCTCGCGTACCGAAAGGTCGTGGTAGAGGTTGCGTCCCAACCCCTGCGGCATGAAGGCGATGCGCCCGCCCATGGTTGTGCGGTGGCGTGCCTTGGCCATGCTGCCGCCAAGACAGGTTACCTTGCCCTGCTGAAGTCGCTTGGCCCCGGCGATCAGGCCCATCAGCGTCGATTTGCCCACGCCGTCCGGACCGATCAGCCCGACCATCCGTCCGGCAGGAAGATCGAGCGTCAGATCAGAGAGCGCCACCACCTTGCCATAGCGATGGGTGACGCGGCCGACCCGCGCCACGGGTTCGACCACGCCGTTCATGGCTGCGCCGCCGCCGGCACGCCGAGAACCGGCGGGGTCAGGCCATCCGGCCAGGCGGCCAGACGGCCGTCCGGGGCGGCAAGACGCACCCAGGCAACGCCGCGTACGCCGGTCTTGGCCTGATCCACCCGCGCAAGCACGAATTCCGGCGGGATCCGCACCCGGACACGGAACATCAGGCTTTCACGCTCGCTCAGCGTCTCGACCTGCTTCGGCGTGAACTGCGCTTGCGGCGAGACAAAGGTCACCGTCGCGGGGACAGACTGATCAGGCATGATGTCCGCCACAATCCGCGCCTCGTCGCCAATGACGACGCGCGGGGCGTCGGTCGCAGGCAGGAAGAACTCCATGTAGACTTCGTCGAGGTCGATCAGCGTCAGTATCTTGCCGCCACCGGCGACGATCTCTCCGGGCCGGGCGAGGCGATAGAGAACGCGCGCGGGTCCGGAGGCGTGGAGCGTCGCGTCGGCAATGCGTTCTGCGATCTCGGACCGGGCCGCCAGTTCGGCCTCGACGGAACGTTCCTTGGACAGGCGCGTCGCCTCGGCCGCGGCCAGGTTGGCCTCTGCCAGCCGCGTTTCGGTTCGCTTCACGTCGAGATTCTCGCGCGAGATGACATCCCGCTGGCTGAGGGTTTCCGCCCGTGCCTGTTCGCTCCGCGCCAGCGCGAGCCGCGCCTGCGTTTCCTCTACCTGCGCGGCTGCCACTCCAACTGCGGCTTCTGCACTTGCCACCGCGGCATCGGCACGGGCGAGCTGGGCACGGAGTTCAGCCGTATCCATGATGGCCAACACGTCGCCTGCCTTCACGAGGTCCCCCTCGCGCACCCGGACTTCAGCCACGCGGCCCGCGAGCTTCGGCGATATGTCGATCAAGTCGGCCTCGATCCTGCCATTGCCGCGGGAAAAGCCCTCCGGCGGCACGTCGGATGGCCGGAAGAGCACGGTCCATGCGCCAAACCCGAGGAGCCCGGCGAGAAGGACGACGATGATGATGATGCGGCGCGACATCGCTTGTTTCTCCGGCAGCGTTCAGGGGCGGCGTTCAAGGCTGGGCGGGTATCATGGCGGCGGCGTCCCG